>Ga0208196_1004800_pt1 | contig 10256 bp, 10 predicted proteins | sample AD_JPNNA7_MetaG_FD_184443 | JGI IMG/M metagenome (GOLD analysis project Ga0208196, IMG submission 184443) | Active sludge microbial communities of municipal wastewater-treating anaerobic digesters from Japan - AD_JPNNA7_MetaG (SPAdes) (version 2) | ecosystem: Engineered > Bioreactor > Anaerobic...
TGATACTAAACTTATTTAAGATTATATGTGATAGGTGATTATCAGCAAGTTACGAGGCTCACTTAAAGTAACGCTTTAAATAGATATTCATAAGCAAGTAATAATCAACAAGTTAAGATATTTCACTTAAAATAAAGTTTATATATCACTAAGTCAACAAGTTACAGGTTTTATTTAAAGTAATACTTCAAGTAATTTATTTAGATATTAGGGCATTCAAACATTTAGACACCTCTACAGGGCTTATTCGAACACTCAGATATTCAGGCACTTAGATATTTAAACACCTCTACAAAGCTTACTTAGATACTTGAATACTAAATAATTATGAACTTTAATTAAAGTAGTACTTTAAGTAAGCTTCACAATAATTTAGTTATAAAGTAGATAAGTGCAGCTATAGTTACTGAAGTTATCATCATCATAACTGCAGTAAAAATAAAAAGGTTAAGCAAGAATTTAATTAGATTCTTACTTAGGGTTTGAAGTTTTTTCATAATTTTAATTTATTTAATTAGTTTAACCAATTCAATTAAAGTAATACTTTAAGTAACCCTTATAAATAATATTTAATCAATGAGTTATAAGCTTTATTTAAAGTAATACTTTAAGTACTACTTAGTGTAACTATTACACTAACTATTATACTTAATGTAGTCAATACACTAACTACTAATCAAAACTTTATTCACTACTACTGATAGTTTTCAAAGTTTTTTAATAATTCCTTTAATAATTAGTGTTATAATTACACTAAGTAAAAAGCTATATCTATGATGTTCAATATAGCTATATTAAGATATCACTGTATGTGATAATTAGGTAGCTAAAGGGTTAAATAGCTTGCCTTTTTATCTCTTAATTTTACTTATTATATGGTGCGATTAAAAATGTAGGTTTAACCTCCAACCTACAAGGATTGATGAGGATTATTCATCCTCTTCTATAGGTATAAAACAGTTTTTTACTGCTTCCTGCCAACCTATAATGAATGTTTGCAAATCAGCACTCGTTACACTTGGGTACTTCGTTTTGAAGTCTTGTAATGCCTTTGAAAGTTTCTCTTCGTTATCATATGTAAACGGATCGTTATTTCCATTTACATTTTCAGGATCATTGCAGGTATCATCAATGTAAATCAAACTGCGATCACAGAAGACAACATTACTGTAGTAATCGTTGGTATCCTCATCATACCAACAATTATCCTTCAACCATTTTTTACAGTCTTTCAAACTACCGGTGAACCTGGTATGTACAATACCACAACTACGCTCTTCGACAACTCGATATGTTCTCATTTTTTCTAATTTTTAAATGTTTTAAACTTTTTAATGTTTTAAAAATTTGTTGCCTGCTATGAGTTAAGAAAGCCATAACAGACAACAAATAAAAAAGAGGGAACTAGCCCCTCTTGATTAAATTACAACTTCTGCCAGTACTATTAGGCACTAACAGATATTCTCCTTTTTCGAAAGTCTTGTTATCATCCCAAACAGTTATTGGAATGGTAGCATCGTTAGTTTTTACCAAGTAAATTCCTAACATATCAGAAATTCTCTTGACTAACTCAATAACTTCCACAGATTCTACTGCAAAAGTTTCAAATTCTTTAATTTTCATGTCTTTAAATTTAAAAGGGTTTGTCATATTTTCACGGGGGTTATCAGGGGGGGTATCTCCAGATCACAGGTTCAAAAAAAAATAAAAAAATTTTAGAAGATTATCTTCAGGTCACAGGGTTAAAAAAAAATAAAAAAATTTAAAAAAAGTTTACAACAGCATAGATTTATTCTACAATGTAATAACGGTATAGAGTTCTTCTACAATGTAATAACGGTATAGATTTATTCTACAATGTAATAGCAGTAATAATCAAATAGTTATAAAACAAGTCTTTTAAAATGTAATTACGGCATATATATATTTGTGATAGTCAAGCAGTTAAGAATAAGTTAAATTATCTTTAGAGTGTAGTCAGGGAAAAAGAAAGAAAGAAGCAAAGAAAGAATTATATATTTACTTTATATATAATATATAATAATAATAAAAAAAAAGCTCCCCTATACTCCGTACGGCAAAGCTACGGAATTTTTTTGAATTACGCAAGTAGTTTATTCACTATTTATGCTCTATTTATTCACACATATTGAGTATAACTAATATATTATTATGGTTTACAGTAGTTTATATCTTTATTTTTACAATATTCACACAATTATTTGAAAAAATATAAAAATAAAAAAATATATACACAATTTAAATTATTAGTGTATCTTTGCAAAACATAAAAATATAATAATTATGAAAATAGATGAAGAAGAACTTTTAAATGGAAAATGGATACCTAGAGATCAGAATGTTGTAGTAGCTATTAGACAAACAAAGTCTAATATTATAATTCCAGAAACTGCAAATACATCTGATTATTTACATGATATTATTGTTGTAGCTGTTGATCCTGATATTAAAGATTTAAATATAGGTGATAAAGTTATAGTATCTTATGCAAGTCTAGTTGAATTGCCTGTTGTTAATGTTAAAGATAAAAATACTATGTACGCTTATACTAAACAATCATTTATAAAACTAAAATATGGCAGCTAAATTTACAATTAAATGTAATTCAAGAGATTACTTTAGATATTTATTAGAATTATTAAGAGTATTTAATCCTTTTAAAAAATTAGATAATAGAACTTTAGAAGTATTTGCTGAAATGCTTTATTATTATAATGAATGTCCTTCAGATGATGATGAAGAAAAAATAAAGTATATTAGTCAGAATGTTACAAATATTTGTAAAAGATTAAATATATCAAAAAGTTCATTTTATAATAAAATTAACATACTAAGAAAAGCTGGTCTTATAAATTATAAAAATCCAGCCAAACAATATAGATTTAAGTTAGAACCTTTAGTTGTTTTTGAATTTACATTCAACAATGATACAGTTAGATCTTAAATTTTTTGAACATATTATAGATACTATTGTACTTTTGTACAATTCTTGTGATAAGCTTTCAGTAAAAGATGCCGAATATATAGATGTATTACTAATTCAATGTCAGCATATTATATTATCAGAAAAAGAAAATGCAAAAGAAAAAGCTGTAATTGAAAGGTTTCCGATACAAAACTTTATATTAGGATTAAATGATAATAAAAATTCAGTAGAAGAAATATTAAATATATTAGATGATGTGGAACACACCGAGCCATAAAGAAAAAATAAGAATAATTGCAGATAAATATAATGTTAAAGAAAGTGAAGTAAATGATATAATAATTTATACACTAAGATTTGTACGTGATACTATAAAATGTGGATTTAAGAAATACAATGGAAGTTTTTTATCTGTTAAGATAATTCCTTTAGGGACATTTGCAGTTAGTTCATTAAAACTAAAAAATTATTTTAAAAAATATGAGGACTATTCTAAGTGGTTTCATGATGACAGAGAACTTTTGGGACGTAAACCCAAACGTACTAAGTATAACAGACTTTAAAAAGTTCTATGATTCAGATACTTCTAAAAATAAAAATAAAAGTTCTAAAATAATGTGGGCAATAGCAGCATTAGAAGATTTACATTCTGAAAATCCATATAGACATTTAATATATGAAGATAAGTTAAAAGTAATACAAGAAGATATCTTAAAGAAGGAATATAAATTAGAAGATTATCAAGAACTTATAGCAGTATACAAAAAGTTTTGTATGTCTGAAATAGATTTAATGATTTCTACATATAAAAAAAGATTAGAAGATAGAATATCTTTGTTACAAAGTTATGAATACACTATAGAAAATGCAAAATTATTAGATGAATTATTAATAAAAACTAATCAACTTTATATAGAATATAATAAATTAATAGAAATTGCTGAAAAAGAAAGAGTTATAGAAACAAAGAATAAAGGAGGTGGTTTAGAATCTATAAGTGAAGAAGGAATAATATGATAGATCCAGAAAAAATAGAAAGTATATTTCCAGTTATAAAAAATAGAAATAATTTTTTAATTGGAGAATTTCCTACATATCATCCAGAATCTTTAGATTATCTTGAGTTTTGGAAAAGTATAAAAAAAAGATGCATAGAAGGTATGTGGGCTAAAGATGGAGAATATTATAGATATTGTCCAGGTAATTTATTTTTTTATGCAAATCTAGGAACGATCTTACATAGACCAAAACATCTTCCTAAAACTGCTCCTAAGATTAAGATACGTCCAGATTTAAGAGATTTTGAATGGGCTTTTGCATATAACTGGATATGTGCTAGAGGATTTTCTGGATTTGAGTTAGATGATGAATACACATGTTGTGAAGATGTTAATTTACATACAGGAAAATATGATGCAAGCTGTTTTAATAGTAAAGGAGAATTAAAAAAATATATTCCTCAATTACAATATATACGTAAATTATGGGAAGGACCTAAAGGAAAACCATTATATAAGAATGAGGCTAAAAATTTAATGTTATTAGGTGCTCGTGGTGGTGGTAAATCTTGGTTTACTGCAGTAGCTATAATATTACATGAATTCTTATTTGATGGAGCTAGAGAATATACTGATGAAACTATAAAATATCCTGGATCTGCTGAAATATTTGTAGGTAGTGGTTTAGCTGGTAAATCTTCTGAGTTATTAGCTAAAGTACAATTAGCTTTTGAAAATCTTCCAGGACAATATATATATTCGGATGGAAAAATAAAACCTTCTCCATTATATAAACATACAAGTGGATCACTGAAACCAAATAATCTTAATTCTCCTTTTAGACATGAATATAAGAAAAAAATTGGTAATGATTGGAAGTTGTATGGTACAAAAAGTAAGATATTACATGGTGTATTTACTATGGAAAATCCAGAAGTTGCTGCTGGTAATAGACCTGGAACTATTGTAATAGAAGAAGTAGCATTAACTCCAAATATAACAGCTATACATGGTAGTAATACAGCAGCTCAATTAGTAGATAGTACTAAATTTGGAAGTTCTTTATATATAGGTACAGCAGGAAATATTTATAAAATAATAGAATCTGAGATTATATTTAAAGATCCACATAGTTTTGATATGTTATCTTTTACAAATGATGATAATACCGAAACTTGTTGGTTCGTACCAGCTTATTTTACTAATAATGATTTTAAAGATGAAAATGGAAATACAAAACAAGAAGAAGCTTATAATTATTATGTAGAAAGAAGAAATAAGCTTAAAAAAGATAAAATCAATAAATCAGCTTTAGACTATGAGATGTTAAATTATCCATTAATATATACTGAGATGTTTGTACGTTCTGGTGATAATAGATTTCCTATATCAGAATTAAGACATACTTACAGTATATTAAGTACACGAAAAGATTTATTAGATAGTTCAATAAAAGGATTTTTTGAAATAGATGAAAAAGGAAATGTGTATTATAAACAAGAAGATGTAGAACCTGTAAGAGAATTTCCATTTAGAGGAAATGAAAATATAAATGGATGTGGTGAAATGTTTGAACCAGTAGTTAAAAATGCTAATGGTGATGTTCCTTTATATACTTATATAGGTGGATTTGACCCAGTAGATGATGATGGTAATTATAATTATAAAAACTCTTTACAATCTTTTTTTGTATTTAACACAATAACACGAAGAATAGTATTTGAATATACAGGACGTACAAGATTAGTAGAAGAATTTTATGAACAAGTTAGAAGAGCTGCTTTATATTACAATGCAATTATATGTTATGAAAATCAGAAAAAAGGTTTTTATGGATATATGACAAAAATGAATTCTTTACATTTATTAGCAGATACTCCAGAAATATTAAAAGATAATGGTTTAATATCTTCTATTGGTATGATAGGTAATAAATCTAAAGGAATACATTCTAATATAAGAACTAATAGTTGGGGTATTGATTTACAAATATCTTGGATGTTAGAACAAGCTTATAATAAGGAAGAAGGTATAAGAAATGTAGATTTAATAAGAAGTGTTGGGTATATTAAAGAATGTTTATTATATGCACCTCCGAATTCTGGTAAACGGGTAAATACAGATAGAATAAGTTCTATGAATATGTTAATGATTTTTGCAGAAGAAATAAATAAAATAACTACTAATCTTAGAAATCCAGATAAAAAATCTGAAATAGATATATTTAAACAACATTATGATAAAGCTTTTGGTAAAAAAAGATCTAAAATAAATTTATATAGATTATGACAACATTTCCACGACAAAAAATTAGTGCATCTTTAAAGAATAAAAAGTTTTTTAAAGATTGTGCGGATGCAGCTATAGAGTTATGTCAATTTGATTATGATGGAACTCCACGTATGTCTTTAAACGATAAATTGATAATAGCAAAATTATATCATGGTGAGATAGACCAAGAAGATCTTAGAAATTTTGCTGAATTTAATAATTACGAAACAGATATAAAAGATGTTAGAATACAGCATTTTCCAATAATAAAACCACGTATAAATTTATTAATAGGAGAATCTATAAAACGTAAAAAGAAATTCTTAGTACGTGCTATAAATGAGTCTGCTATAACTAAAAAAGAAGACACAATACATAAAATGTTTAATAAGGCTATGGAGGAATTTGTAGATTTAAGTAAACCTCTTCCAGATAAACGAGATGTAGATAATTTTGTAGCTAAATTTATGAAGTTTAAAAATTATGAATCACAAGATATATTAGAAGTTGTGATGTATCATTTATTAAATTTCTATATTAAACAACTAAATGTATATGAACAAGCTTCACTTGGTTTTGCAGATGTTTTAAAATATGGTGAAGAAATATATTGTATAGAAAGTATAGGTAATAAGCCTGTGTATAGAAAATGTAATCCATTTTCAATAAAAGTGTTTGGATTAGGAGGTAGTAATCGTATAGAAGATGCTAGTATAATTGTAGAAGATAATTATATGCCTTTATCACAAGTTATAGATAGATATTATGAATATCTTACTCCAGCACAAATAGATAAATTGGAAAAAGATAATAATATGAATTTACAAGGACAATCTGCAGGAGATTTTCAAAGAACTTATCCTAATTTTCGATTTGATGAACTTTTTGATGTAGGTAATGGTTTTTGGGGAGCATTTAATGGTAATTATAATAATAATGGAGAAGTACGTGTTACACGTGTAGTATTTAAAGGATTTGAAAAACTTGGTAAAAGATATTATATAAATGAAGATGGTGTAAGAAAATTTGAAGTTGTAAGTGAATTTTACAAACCAAATAAAGATATAGGAGAAAAAGTAGATTATTATTGGGTAAATAGATGGTATGAAGTAACAAGAATAAGAGATGATATATATGTAAAAATGGAAGCTAGAGATGTTCCTATGATAAAAAGTAATGGTTATATAACTAATGGTTCTGGATATGTAGGTACAATATATACGGATAATAATGAAAAAGCTACTTCTATGTATAGTGAATTAAAAAATTATGAATATCTTTATTCTATATTATTAAGAGATTTAAAAAAAGCCATTAAAAAGTTTAAAGCTCCTATGATAGAAGTAGATTTAGCCAAAGTTCCTGATTCTTTTACACTAGATGAATGGTTTGATTATGCTGATGAAGAAGGTTATATTATAGTAGATAGTTTTAAAGAAAGTAATAAAGGTTTATCACAAGGTAAATTAGCTGGTAGTTTTAATACTACTGGTAAAATATATAATCCAGATATAGGAAATTATATACAACATATAATATTATTTTTAAATTTTATAGAAAGACAGGTAGCTTATTCTTCTGGTGTAAGTGACCAAAGATTAGGTCAAATAACTCATACTGAAACTGTTGGAGGTATAGAAAGATCTGTTACTCAAAGTTCACATATTACTGAACCATTATTTAATACTCATATGCAGACTATATTAAGAACGATACAAGTATTATTAGATACTACTGTTCAATGTGCTAGGAATGATCCTTCTATATTACAATATATAAGTGATGAAGCTACTAATTATATAATAAATTTAAATGATGAACAATTATCTGTATCAGATTTTGGGATATTTGTTACTGACGAAGATGAAGATAAAGAAGATTTAAACTCGTTAAAAAGATTAACTTTAGAATTTGGTTCTAAAATAAACATGAATGTTAAAAACATGATGCAGATATTAACCTCAAAATCTTTTGCAGAAATTAGAAATATAGCTATTGAAGAAGATATTAATATGAGAGAACAAACTGCTGCTATGGCACAACAGCAACAGGATCAAGCATTACAAGCTTTAGAACAACAGTTAGCTATAAAAGATAAAGAATTAGCTCTTAAAGAAAAAAGTATAGAACTTGATTATCAAATGAATATATTAAAAGAACAAATGCAAAATGATACAGATATTTCTATTAATGAACGTAATGCTAAATTAAAAGAATATGTTGAAAATCTTCAAAAAGAAGTGGATATGTTGAATTTAGAATTAGAGAGAGATAAATTAAAATTGATGAAAAATAACGAAAATACTAAAAATACTAAAAATAACAAATGACAATAAATAATTTATCTTTATTTGAGGTATTAAATATAATATTTTACAAAATATTTAAACCAAAGCTTCATCTAAAAAATGAACCATATATAAGTATAAATGGTAAGAATTTATGGGAATATGGTTTTGATTATAGAGAACCTTGGAGTGGAGAATCTGATACAAAAAAATGTAATTTAATATGGAGAAAACAAAATATAGAAATTAAAGATGATGAGATATTTTTAAAAGCAGATAAAGAAAATGATATAATAAATACAGGAGGATTGATATCATCTCATAAATGTATTAATATTAATAAAGGATACATAGAAGTAGAAGCTAAAATGCCACCACGTGGATTTAAATATTTTCCAGCTATATGGATGTATAACATAGACACTTGGTTACCAGAAATAGATATTGTAGAATTAATGGGTAAAGACTCAAGATATTTTACATTTACTTATCATTATTTTAAAAATGAAAAACATTGTAGTAAACGTAGTGGTTTTAAACATAATACAGATTTATCTCTAAATTACCATCGTTTTGGAGTATTAATAACTAAAAAATATATTACATGGTATTTAGATAGATATCCTTATTTTAAAACTAAAAATTTATATCCTGATAAAAAATTATTCTTAATATGCAATATACAAGCTGAGCTTGATGATGATAATTGTTATATTCCGTTTAAAGAAGATGAAATCCCAGAATATATGATAATCAAAAATATAAATATTACATAATTTATTATATACGAATACAAATTTGTGATATATTTTTATAATTTTATTGAAACTTATTATTATATTTGCGTAATGTAAAAAATATTTAATTTATGAATGAAGAATTAGATTTTAGTGGAGTTGAGGATTTTGTGTTAGAAGATCTTAATGAAGATATAAAAACAAAAAATGAAGAACAAAGTAATACACAAGAAACTGAATCTCCAGAAAAAAAGAATGTTTCAAAGAAAGAAACCGATGATGATATATTTGAAATAGATTTTGAACCATCCAGAGAAACTCCTTCTGGTTCTAAGAAAGATTCTTCGGTTTTTGGGGTTATGGCACAAACTTTATTAGAGGAAGGAGTTATCTCTGAAATTGACAAAAACAGAAAAATAGAATCTGCTAAAGATTTAATAGCCATTATAGATGATGAAGTACAAAGAAAAGTAAAAGAAAGTATACCAGAATCTTTTAAGGATTTAATAGATTTAAAACAGAATGTTTCTAATATTGATGAAATAGTTGAACATAGAAAAACTATTGAATATCTTAAATCTATAAACGAAGAAGATCTAACTGAAGATTTATCAGAAACTTTATATAAAGAATTTTTAAAATTAAAAGGATTTGATAATGAAGAAATAAATGATGAATTAGAAGAATTAAAAACTTTGAAAAAATTAGAAGATAAAACTAAAAAAGCTTTACCAAAACTAATAAAATATTACGAAGATTATGAACAACAACTTATAGAAAAACAAAAACAAGAGAAAGAATTATTAAAAAAACAAGAAGAAGAATATATTAATTCTTTCAAACAAAGTTTAGAAGAATTAAAAGATTTTGATGGTGTACCTATTACTAAAGAGTTAAAAATGAAAGCATTAGATTCTCTTTTTAAACAAAATCATACATTACCTTCTGGTGAAAAAGTAAGTGATATTATAAAAGCTAGAATGGAAGATCCTATAAGATTTGATGTTGGTTTTGC
>Ga0208196_1004806_pt1 | contig 10245 bp, 14 predicted proteins | sample AD_JPNNA7_MetaG_FD_184443 | JGI IMG/M metagenome (GOLD analysis project Ga0208196, IMG submission 184443) | Active sludge microbial communities of municipal wastewater-treating anaerobic digesters from Japan - AD_JPNNA7_MetaG (SPAdes) (version 2) | ecosystem: Engineered > Bioreactor > Anaerobic...
GATGGCACGAGTACTGGCCATTCTGAGAAGATGCTTGGCAACTCGGGGATGGCAGTTTTGAGGAGTAGCATCTCCCACGTCGGAAAAGACCTCTCCCGACTTGGAGACAACGATTGCCCTGCAGATTGCCATGTGGTCGTTCTCCTTGGTGGGAATCTGAATCGGATCGACGTCGATTTTGAGGATTCCCTTCTGGTGGGCAAGATCCAGGAGCCCAGCATAGAGCACGAAGTCCTTGTTCTCGATTGTCGTGATGAACCTGTCATCGAGCTTAGGCTTCCTTCTCTCCAGGAACTGCGCCTTCTCCTGCTCCCCGTTGGGAACGCAGCTTGCGACTGCCAGGACATGTTTGCACTTGAAGTTCTGGTCGTTCTTTATCCCGCGTGCGAAATCCCCACAGGTGCAGGAGTACTGGTCTTCTGCCGCGTAGCAGACCTTGTAGCAAATCTTGCCCTCGTCGGATTCCACGTAGAACCAGGTCTCGTCCACCTGGATGACCCTCAGGTTCTGGGACTTCTCACTTCTTTTTTGAAGCTCCACTGTCGTCATGTTTGTTTCCTCCGTTAAAGATGTCTTTGATGAGTAGTGCGATGCCGATGATTATCTCCGCAACCCTGATAATGAGCCCTATGGTCTTCTCCTGCATGGCATCCCCTCCTTTCTCAGAAGGGGGTGTCGTCTTTGGCTTCTCCCTCCTTGAAACCCCTGCCGTCGGTCTTGATGAACTCAAGCGTGTTGGCGATCAACTGGTAGGTGCTCTTGGATACCCCCTCGTCGGTTTCCCAGACATGACGATCTAGGGTCCCAATGACAGCGATCTTTGCCCCTTTGTGGAGGCACCGTGAAGCGATGTCGGCAAGCTTCTGGAAGCAGACGACCCGGATCCAGCAGGTCTTCTTCTTGGAGCTGTGAAAGGCGATGTTGAAGGACGTCACGGGATTACCCTCCGAACTGTAGAAGATTTCCGGATCTGCACCTAAATTGCCTGTGAGAACGCACTGGTTGAGCATGATTCATTCTCCTTTCGCTTAGAATTTGTTGGGAATTCAAGAATATCCTTGAATTATCAATGATTTATATATATAGAGTGTCACGTTATCCTGGAATTGGGGGGAGGAAGGGATGGCAAAGGAAGATCTTCTCTTTATTCTCAAGAAGCTGCTGCGGACAGATGCCTACCTCGAATTTTTACTCCAACTTGATGAAGCCGATTTGAGGACTTTGATCGCGTGTATCAGGGACAGGATCGGTACGGAAAAACATTAGTATCTATATATCCGTGAAGAGAAGCTAAGCAAAAGAATCCATTGGTATATTCGTTGCATCATTTGTGAATGATTTGCTTTTCATGTCCTGTTCCTGATCTGGGGGTTCGGAGATGGGGGAGTTGAAACAGGCACCAGTAAGGCTATTCACGCCTATAATCCTCTCCTCTGCTTTTCTTTTAGTGCTTTCCGTATTTATCTTCACTTCAAATGCATCAATTCAAGCAAGTCCACAGCCAAGATCCCTCCATGTCACAATTGTGAAAGTCTCTGATGGCGACACCGTTCAGGGTGAGACACCTGAAGGAACAAAGCTGAAAATCCGTCTGTATGGAATCGATGCGCCTGAGATTGCTCATGGAAAAATGCCTGGTCAACCTATGGGTAAGGAATCCCTGATTGTTCTTAAAAACAAGATCCTGAATAAGCATGTCAGGGTCGATTTCTTGGATGTGGACAGGCACAGGCGGATCGTCGCCATGCTGTGGTTGGGCAATCGAAACATCAATCTCGAGATGGTCAAGGATGGTTATGCTGAGGCTTACCGCGAGTACCTAAAGGACCCATACCGCAAGTCGTTCGTGGAAGCAGAAAAGGAAGCCAAGACAGCCAGGAAAGGGATATGGGCGCTTGCAGCTAATGAAAGGCCAAGCGCATTCAGGGGAAGGGTCCGAAATGGAGGCCACTAAGAATCATCATCACGGACAGTATTATTTCTGATCTCAATGGAGCTTGCAATTGGCTGGTAAGAGAGGACGACCATGGATACGGGGATGAGGGATTTAAAGTTCTTAAGTGATTTATTCTTGCTAGACGTCAAATGAAAACGGGGAGGATTTGCAGATGAAAAAAATGTTCGGCTACTTTTGCATTGCTATCATGCTCTTAGTGTTTGATTTCTATAGCACTGCGTATCCCCAGGCTTTGAAAATCGTGAAAGAATACAAGACAACGATAACCGGAACTTTGCAATACGCACGTATGCAGTATTTCCTACATACGCCGAAAGGTGAAGCATATTGCATCTATTATGACGAAAATACTCAAGAAGACGCATTGCAGAATATGGTTGGCAAAACAGTGAAGATGACTGGCAACGTTAAAGTTTTTAAAGACGGAGGAAAATGCATAGACGTATCTCCCGAAAAACCAAAACCGCAAGCGACGACCGCTTCCGCCGATATGCCCAACACATTGACGACTGTTGCCGGCAAGCTTGAAATACGTAAGCAGAAAGATGAAACACCTATCGTTCAACTGAACGGCAAGACCATTTACGTAGGTCAGGGGGGCTTTTCTCTGAATTTCCAAAAGCTGTTCGAGTTTGGGTCATATCAGGCGGTTCTTGTCTCCGATGCCACGGGTGGCACCGCGTGCCCCGAGCAATATGTATTCATCACTCTGAAATCGGGAGGCTCATCTTCGGTAACAAAATCCTTTGGTAATTGCAGCGATCTTCCTAAAATTCAGCAGGCGGGGAAGAAAGTTACCCTGAAGTTCCCGCCTTTCGGGGCTGCTTCGACAGAAACCTGGACGTACCAAGAAGGCAAGATTGTGAAAACAAAATGATCTTACTTAAATCTTTTCACACCTGTGATCCACGTAAATTAATGAATCAACCATCAATGTGAAATCATTGGAGGGTGACTGCATGAAAAAATATTTCATATCGACTGCCGCATTGTTCTTATTTTTCATTGCCAGTTATGCACAAGCAGAGATACTGACTCTTAGCGGACCCATCTCCAAAGATAAAAAATACGATATTTACTACATGGATTCCAATGGGAAAATGTATCAGTTAAGCGTTAACTTCAAAAGCAGTGAAAGAAAGGAGATCTTGAAGGCTTACAAGTCAAAACAATCACTGTCTGTTATTGCTCAATATGACCGAATCGTAGCAGGACCAAAGGCAGGTCAGATACTCACAAATCCCGCTGGGGCAATAGTGCTCAAGGTGCTGGCGATCGAGAAGAAGGGTGCTGGCGGAATTGTGACCGGAACTTTCAGAGTGGCAGAGTGCGGCGATGCCTGCTATTTCACCTTCGTCGACGAGGAGGGAAAAGAGCAGATGTATTATGCAAATTTTGCAGAACTCGATGCATATCTAGACAATCCAACATATAAGGGCAAGAAAGTAAATATTGCCTGGAAAGCAGTAGGCAAAAAAGACAGGGTTGCCGTAGCAGTCGATTTAGTTAAATAAATCATGTTGTACTGAACGACTTATTGAGCAAGGACGTTTGATGCGGCGTATTAGATCTTTGAATATGCTCTCCCTCGATTGGTGATGCTCATCCATTGAGCATGAAGATATAATAAATTATATTATCTTAAGGAGGAAACACATGGGGTACATTGATGAAAATCTTATGAATGGCGAGCAGGTTGTTCACCGCAGCAAATTACATTGGATTGTTTTTCTCATGCCGATTGCTTTGATCATCATCGCTTTTATGTATTTCGCTGTTGGAAAGGAAACTGCACCGGTTGGGGGCTTCATATTCCTAATCGCTATTATCTGGGCAGTTGCAGCGTTTATTTCCTTCAAGACTTCGGAATTCGGGGTAACTAATAAGAGAGTTTTAATCAAAGTTGGATTTATCAGGCGAAATTCTCTTGAGACTCTCTTGACAAAGGTCGAAGGCATTCAGGTCAATCAAGGAATATTTGGCAGAATATTTAATTACGGAACTATTATGGTAAAAGGAACAGGCGGTACAAGCAATCCTTTCCATAAGATCGAAGCACCCATGGATTTTCGCAAAAAAGTGCAGGAGCAAATCGCTGCAATCAAATAAGGGAACAGTGTCTAAGAAATATTGATGATCGCTGATAGGATAGTATTATCCATGACTAAATCTGACCTCATCACTCTACTCTCTACCAAGAATAATCTGACAGAAGTCCAGGCTGCCAAGATCGTGAATCTTATATTCGATGGATTCAAAGATGCCCTGGTGAAGGGTGACAGGATCGAGATCAGGGGTTTCGGGAGCGTTGTATTGAGGGAGTACGGAAATTATACCGGTAGGAATCCCAAGACAGGGAAAGAGGTCGAGGTGAAGTCCAAAAGGTTGCCGTATTTCAAGGTGGGGAAGGAATTGAAGGAGGGGATTAATGATGGAGAATAAGAAAGAGCTCAATGATCGCTGGATACTTCATCTACACAATGCACATTGAGGAGTACCAATTATGATACTTAAGAAGAATTATCTATACTCGTTTATTATTCTCATCATTATTTTTACGACGAGCTGTACCACTGTGACACGTTATATTAGCCTCCCTAAACCCATAGGTGAAATGGATAAGAAACAAATTATCAATACATATTTCATCGAAAAGGAGCTTGATCCGGTAGAAGGCATATGGGTAACGGACAACAATCAATATGAGATAGCGATATTAAAAAATACGTCAAAAATAAATGCGCAATATGATTATGTCGGCGTTCTTACAGAATCACAGTCTATGCATTGGAGAGTCGGCGAAACAAAAATATTACTGAAAAAGACGGTTTCTAATTCTGTATTAACTGGAATATTTTATCTCGCGAATAAACAAGAATACGGCACATCCTTTCTAATGCCTAATGAAAACATGATTGAAGTATATTTGCCCACGGGACCATATGGGATAAAACAAAAAACTTTCTTGCTTAGAACATATCCTCCCCAAGTCTCCAAGTCAGGTATTTCAACAAATACACAAGTCAGCGTCAAATATCACGCAAGAAATCCTGTAATAGAAAAATCTGAGGATAGATTCAAATCTATAGGAAGAGCTGTCTTTGCTGTCAAGACAAACAGAGGACACGGAACTGGATTTATCATTGATCCGGAAGGGTATGCTGTTACAAGTTATCATGTATTGAATAAGCAGGAAGAATTTGATGCAGTATTTTCTGACGGTAAGATCATCCGGTCTCGCGTTATCAAAGTGAATCCAGACAAAGATCTTGCGCTCATCAAGTTATCCGGGTCAGATTACCCCTACTTGCCCATAGCAGATAATCGTAAAGCAAAGGTTGGTGAAGAGGTTTATGTCATAGGCACTCCTTTATCTTTAGGACTCACAGAAACAATATCAAAGGGGATCGTCAGCGGAATTCGAAAGTCTAAAGAATTAGAACTAATACAAACAGATGCTTCGATTAATCCAGGTAATAGTGGTGGCCCTTTGCTAGATAATACTGGTTCTGTACTTGGCGTTATTGCGTTAAAAATAAGCGCTGCTGGTATTGAAGGTTTAGGTTTTGCAGTTTCCGGCAATGATTTGATTTTAAGCATGGGACTTATAAAAGCTAGAGAGTGATATTTTCATCAATGTATCATTATACATTAAATTTTAATGACCCAGTATCTCAGAAGAAGTGAAAATTGTTTTGTAGGAGGTCCTAACCATCATGACTAAGGGTAAACAAGGTCAGACATGCGCTCAGGCAATCAAGTTCTGTTTTTCAAATGTTGTCGGACCACTTTCTTATACCCAAATCTTTAATCAAGTCAGAACTCAGGGGGATTGGAAAGAAACAACGGTATGGCGGTACCTCATGAGTACAGTTGTTAACTTAATACCAGCGCGTCATGAATGGCCTAGCACAGAGAAATTCTTATTCTTGCGTCCAGATGGCCAATACGAACTTTACAACAGTGTTATACACGGCATACCAATAGAAAAGTGAGAAGCTTCGCGAAGATTTCCAACTTTCTTGCTTCGCGACCACAACTGTTTTTCTCGTCCACTGGAGTAAGAAGATGAAGAGATATCTGACAATCTTGTCGCCGGATGAACCGGTTGAGCATGAATGGAATGCAAATGAGGAGGGCGGACGCGGGACTCAGCATGAGGCGATACGCATTTCCGCCGATCCGGCAACGATTAGACTAACATGGGCGAGTAGCGCGGATTCGACCAGTCGCTACATTGGCACATTTCAACTCTTTCTCCAAGAATTGCTTGAGGACGGTTATATTGTTAATGATGCAAAACCAGGATGTGTCAGAGTTAAATTTGTGAATGCTGACGGAGAAATCAGGATAGCTCAGGGAAAGAGAACCAGACAGTATCTTGTCGTTGGAAATTTCTCCGATCAATAATGATCTAATATCTATTTCCAATTAAGCAATTTGCTAACGGCTCATTCTTCAACCTCCAGACCATCTCGCACTCGCACAAGAAACGCTCTCCAAGCATAATCTCCATCATCTCCCTGGCGCCTACCCAGTCCAGATTTCTGAGATAGCAGAAATGATGGAACCTCCTGAACATCATTGTCTCCGGTCTGTCATACATGCCTCGATGCTTGCATTGCCTAGGGTCATTCTCGTATCCTTCCTTTTGAAATTGATGCTGGGTGGATTTGAGATAAGCGCGAAGATCCTGGATGAAGGTCTTTAGTCGGGCAGGATTCAGTAAGTATTCCATGGTTGCCTCGCGGGATTTGAGTTTCTTGTAAGGGATGGTGAGCATGGGGTGTCTCCTTCTTTTCATTTTGTTCCACTTGAGGCGTCGTGTTATAAGAAATTCACCTTATTTACGACGGGAGAAATTAAATGCTTCACATTGATGATCCAGATGGAGATGGAACTTACGAATGCCCAACATGTAAAGGCACAGGATTTCTTCCAGCGTGGCTGAAGTGTGATGTCTGTCATGGAAATGTGAAGGGCAAAAGAAGAGTCTGTCAAGTAATGACGAAAAGAAAATTAGATTATACATGCTGGGGAACCTCTCGTCCTGATGGGCGTTGTCGCCTAACTAACGTAAGTAAGGCTCGTTGTCGCAAGGACGAACCGGACTTCTGGACAGAAGTTGATTGTGTGTGCAAAAATGGAATGCGCTATTGGGAAAGAGCTAAGGTGTGCTCACGATGCAAAGGCGAAGGCAGACTAGATTGGGTTCAAATGATAACGTCTAAAGCCAGAGATGAAGAAGAGTGATTCCAAACCGGATGGCCATCGTCTTTGAATAACAGTTTATGTGGGCTAAAAAAGAAGAGACCCCGGTTGATTCGGAGTCCCTTCCTGATGGACGAACGTAGTACTGATACGAAAACTACTTCACGGCATCCTTCAGCGCCAGGTCAGCTTTGAAGACTATCACCAAGTATTCGGCATATAAAGATAATTCATTAAATATTTCAAATAAATGACCGATATTGAGACTTAGAGATATCAGAATGCCTCGACTTGGAAAGGAGCGGAAATGGAGCTTCATAATCCTCAAGATTTACTTAACAACAAGGAGTTCTTCGACAATTTACAGCAAGCATATCGTGAATCAATTGTCATGTCTAATGACTGCAAGGCACGGATAGCAAAGATCATGGATAATCTTGACGAAGATAAAATTGAAAAATGGACACCGCTGTTTGAACTTGCCGCCACATGCGCTTATCACGTGCAGGAAGCTGAAAACTGTAGCCCTGGTCCTGAAAGAGATGTCGAATGGATGATAAACCACATGCTCAGCGTGGCTATTGCTGGTGGTATTGCCACATTCATGATGCTCGGAACTTCACGTGCATTGCAAGTCGCAGATGTAATAATGAAATTAAATGATGAGATGATCGAGTACATGAATCGCTACGAAAAGGAATAGCTGTATTCACATGACGAGGAAGCATCAACCCCCAATGACCTTCTTGATACTGTCCTTCCACCTGATCTTCGATTCACCCTTATACTTTGCATAGAGTTCCCATATGAATTGGTTTGAAAGCGACTGCATCAGTCTATCTGCCCTTGCCATCGTCTCTTCATCGTTATGGCCATTCATGGACAAGCGACTCTTCAACATATTCGGTTTCCCAATCCAGACTGTCTCCGTGACGTAGGGCATCACCTGCTCCACGACATCCTGTATGTTATCATCCAGCATCGGCTCACAGGAAACACTTGTCTGGTATCCCTTCGAGTGAGCATGCTTCAGGGATGCCAATCTCTCTTCGAAATCCGGTGCTCCAGGTTCCCAGAATTTGAGGGTATTGGAATTGCTGGAGCCAATGGTGAAGCGAAAGATGAACTGGTCCTTGAACATGGGAAAGACTTCACAGAGGGCCTTTACGTAGTCTAGGTGGGGCTTCGTGACGATTATTCCCTCGTTACCTGGAGCTAACAGACGAGTCAGTTTCTGGATGCATGCTGATAAATTTGTCGGGGTGATGTCATGCGTGGTAGGAAACATGAACCGCTAATACTTCTCCCGAAACAGAAAATGAATTCTGATGTCACCTCCTTCCTGAATGAAATATGATTCTCATCTTTATTATTTGTTACCGTGTTGAGAAAAAACTTCTCGTATGAAAAAGCGGGTAACTAATCGGTGGGTGTATCTGGGATGGGTGGAAATAACTGTTTCTGAGGTTGCAGTATCGAACTATTTATCTGACCAGTTATCGGCTATCCGGACATCCACTACAACGGGTATACTTATTAAATATTTTGACCCTGCATGCTCCATGGCGTGTGTGAGAACTACTACTGCCTGTTCTGCCAGGCATTCCGGCGTCTCTAGGATTATTTCGTCATGGACACATCCCACTAGCTTGCAGTCGTCATCATCGATCTCCTTCATGAGCATGACCAGCGCTTCCTTGATGATATCTGCAGCCGTTCCCTGAATGGGGGAATTGAGGAACTCCGTGACCTTGGATTCATCTAACCAGATTCTTCGTCTACCCAGGATAGTCCTCGTCTCTTTGATGTTGCCCTGTGCAGTTCTCCGTTGCCATTCATAGACCCTTTCATAGAAGTTGAAGTAGCGCTGTCTGAATTTGCTTGAATCCTCTAACGTCATGGAAGCTCCGTATTTGCGGTAAGCGTGATTCCTCAATCCCTCTGCTCCCATTCCATAGATCAAACCGAAATTGACTGCTTTGGCTGCTTGGCGCTCCTTGCTCGTGATCTGCTCCAGGGGGATTCCAGTTATGACGGATGCGGTCAATTTATGAAGATCCTCCCCCTTCCTGAATGCAGCAATCATCCTTTCGTCCTGCGTGATCTCGGCTAAGACTCGGAGTTCGATCTGGGAGTAGTCCGCAATGACCAGCTTATGTCCTGAAGGGGCAATGAAACATGCCCTGAAGATCCCTTTGGGCGTTGATTGGAAATTAGGTATGGAACAGGAGAATCGTCCGGTTGGCGCTCCGATCTGCTCGTATCGGGGATAAACTCTTCCTGTCTCGGGGTTCATGTGGCCAAGCAGTTTATCAATAGTGGAAATCACACGGGTTATCTTTCTGTGTTCATAGAGGGATTTGAAGCAGGGATGGTTGTCGATATGCTCAAGGAGGGTTTCGTCCTTGATGCTTGTGACTGTAATCCCCTTTTTGCCGAGAGCATCAATGACCTGTTGGCGGCTGTTTAGGTTGATCTCTCCCAGTTCGATATGAAGGTCATTTTCGAGATCCTCTTTTCTCTGCGTCAATTTCGTCCTGCCGGCTTCCAGTCTTTTCCCATCCAGGAGAAAACCGTTCTTTTCCATCTCTGCGGTTGCCCTGATGCAGTCAAATTCGAGTCTGGCGGTTGCTGTCAGTTGGGATTCGTCGAGCTCTTTAGTGAGTGATGCCTTCAAGCTGTGCAGGAGTTCTACTTCATGTCGGGAACCGCTGTCCGAGGTTATGTCGGCGGTCATATATCTCTTGAACAGACTCTGAAGGGATTGATCCGTATCCTCGATGCCAGCAGTAAGAACCTGGTCTGCGAGCTTTACATCAAAAAGGGGTCCCTGAAGTGAGATACCCAGCTTATCGAGTCCCTTAATCGCTGACTTTGCATCATAGAGAACCTTTTCCGAGGGGGTCTCCAGGATCTGCTTTAGTATTCCCATCGGCTGGTTGTCTTTTAGGGCTGATGCATCGAGATGGACTGTAGGATGACTCAGGGTGGACAGGAAGAGGACCTCTATTTCATCATGTCCATTCCAGGTCATATGAACCCCTATTTGATTGGAACTGGTGAGTGCCTGAACATGC
>Ga0208196_1004819_pt1 | contig 10226 bp, 15 predicted proteins | sample AD_JPNNA7_MetaG_FD_184443 | JGI IMG/M metagenome (GOLD analysis project Ga0208196, IMG submission 184443) | Active sludge microbial communities of municipal wastewater-treating anaerobic digesters from Japan - AD_JPNNA7_MetaG (SPAdes) (version 2) | ecosystem: Engineered > Bioreactor > Anaerobic...
CAAGTGCGTGCAGCTGGTGGGAGGAGTCCCAGGAACTGAGGTCGTGGCCCTGGACAATCCCCTTGCCCAGGCAGAGCGCTGGATCGACGAAGGCGCTGAGCACCTGCACATCATCGACCTGGACGGGGCGATTCAGGGCAAGAGGGTGAACGCCCCCATCCTCGCTCAGATCGTAAAGGAGCTGGACGTCTATATCCAGGTAGGGGGAGGCATTCGGTCAGAAGAGGAAGCGAGGGATGTTCTCCGCCTGGGCGCTGATCGGGTGATCCTGGGCACTGCCGCCCTGAAAGATCCCGATATGATCGCCCAATTGGCAGAGGAGCACGGCCGGGAGAGAATCATGGTAGCCCTGGATGTTAAGCGAGGGGATGTTACCACCGAGGGCTGGCAGAAGACCTTAGGCAAGAGGGCGGTGGAGCTGGGCAGACTGTTCGAGGAGAAGGGGGCGGGCTCCATCCTCTTCACGAACATCGATGTTGAAGGCAGGGAGCGAGGAATCGATATCCAGCCAACACGAGAGCTGGTGGCAGCCCTCAGAATACCGGTTGTCGCTGCCGGTGGGGTCACCTCCATCGAGGATGTCCTCGCCCTGAGGGATGCGGGCACTGCAGGAGCCGTGGCCGGGACGGCCATTTACACCGGAAAATTGAGCGTCTCAGCTACTCTTCAGGCCCTGCGAAGATAGGTGATGGCAAATGGCGAAAAGAAATGGAAGAGGATTGGGATTATTCAGAGATTGCAGGGCCCAGGCCACAGTTAACCTGGACGGATCAGGCCAGGCAAAAGCCGCCTCCGGATCGGGATTTCTTGATCATATGCTGCTCGCCCTGGCCCGCACAGCGAATATTGACCTGGTAGCGGAATCAGAGGAGGGCTTGTGGAGAGCCCAGTCTTTAGGAAAGGCCATCGGCCTTGCACTGGATGATGCCCTGGGAGACAGGAGCGGAATATGCCGTTACGGCTCGGCCTCGGTTCCCATGGACGAGTCTTTAGCGGACGTGGCTCTGGACTTCAGCGGGCGGCCCTATCTGATCATCTCTGGAGAGTTTCGAGGGGAGAGGATCGGGGACTTCGAGGCCATGCTCATAGAACCCTTCCTGGAAGAGATCTCTAATGCAGCCGGGATTACGGTTCATATCCGCTTCTACGGGGAGAACGACCATCATAAGATGGAATGCATCTTCAAGGCCCTGGGACTGGCCATTCGCCGGGCGGCGGCAAAGGGTGGAGCGGGCATCCCCAGTACCAAAGGGGTGATCTGAGATCAGCTCCGAGCTAAAATAGACGTTCCAGCTCTTTCAGATCGATTCTGGCCGTGGAGTCCAGGCTGAGGGGGGTTAAGGATACCAGCTTGTCCTGATAGATGGTCTGCACGTCAGTCCCCTCCTCGTCGCAGCATATCAGCTCCCCATCAATCCAGTAGTAGGGCCGGCCACGGGGGTCAAAACGCTCCTGCACTGCCGTCTTGAAGATCTTCTTCGCCAGGCGGGTCACTTTTATCTCCGTCTCCTCGCTGGCACCAACAGGGACATTCAGGTTTAAAAGATCCACACCCTCCGGAAGGCCGTGCTCTAAGACCCGAGTCGCTACTCGGCGCAGAAATAGAGCTGCCACATCAAAGCTGTGCTTGGCCCCATGATGCATATCGAACTTGTCGCCCTGATCAACGGCCTGAATTGAGGCAGCGATGGCGGGAATGCCGTAGCTGGCAGCCTCCAGAGCCGCTCCGATGGTCCCGCTCGTGGTAACGGTATCGGTGCTGATGTTCTCTCCCACATTGATTCCCGAGATGACCAGATCAGGCATCTCCTTAAGGATGGCGAAGATGCCAATGATGACCGAATCCACCGGCGTTCCAGTGACCGCATAGGCTTTAAAGCCGTTCAGGTTCACCTCTGCGAAGCGAAGCGGCTCAAAGACGGATATAGATCTTCCCACGCCGCTCTTCTGTCCCGAGGGCGCGGCTACCGTCACCTCCCCCAGGCCTCGAACGCTCTTTGCCGCCGCCTCGAGACCGGAAGCATAAACGCCATCATCGTTGCTGACCAGTATGCGATGCATCGCTTGAGCCTTGAGCATTTCTCGGTATTAAACTATTACCCCTACCTGTAAACCTTAAAATGCAATAGACGTCCCGACCGGGACTAAAACGCTATTTTACCCGTAAGTTTAAATAGTTTTAAGGACTACATCCCTATCAGGTGAGCAGATTGGTCAAACCTGACAAGTCACGATATGTTTGGCTTTACCTTCCATCAAAGGCAGCTAAGGAGCGCTGGCAGGCCCTGGCAGATGAAGCCAAGACCCCATTATCTACGTTCTGCATATCGATTATAGAAGAGAAATTGGCTGAAGATGAGGAACATAAGCCACGGCGCGCGGTAATCAAGGAGCTGGAGAGCCTAAAGGCAGAAAACCAGACCCTCCGCGAGGACCTGAGGCAGAAAGAGGCAGTTTTACAGAGATATGAGGCCGAACTGCGGCGCTACCGTGCTGAGCCCTTCCAGGCCGATCAATTCCAGGGTATCCGCCCATACTCACGTGAGATTGTGGATATTCTGAAGACGCGCGGCTACGTGGATGGATATCAATTGCTTGAAATGCTAAGCATCGGGCCGAACGAATCCGAGGCCATCAAAGCGGTGTGGGCGCAATTAACAGAGCTGGAAAAATATGGTCTGGCTGAAACCAACGGTAAGGGCTGGAAATGGATCCGTTAGAAGAGCCACTGGTAGCGGCCTATCTGACCGACTGCAAGATCAGAGGCATGAGCCCACGATCTTTTCCGGGTTATCACGCTGCTCTGAGGTCTTACATGAGATACCTGAATGAAAATGGCGTCTCTCTGCTCGATGTAGGGCAGGATAATCTGATAGATTTTATCCGATACCTCAGGCTGGAGCGGATGGTAGCCCAAAGGACCATTGAGTTAACCTTTAGCGTGATTTCTTCCCTCTACGAATACCTCATCTTTGCCGGCCATTTAGAAGTAAATCCAGTGCTACCCGTTCGGAAAAGATACTTGAAGCGCTACAAAAATAATGGAGATCCACACGAACGGCAGTTGATAAGTATCGAAGACATGGCCCGTCTAATCACAAGTACCATGAACATTCGTGATAGAGCCATCATAACCATGCTGGCCAAAACGGGCATGAGGCGAAATGAGTTAATTTCTTTGGACGTTGCCGATGTGGATCTTATCGAAAACTCAATCAAGCTGAAACCTACTGCAAAGAGGACCAATAGGACTCTTTTCATGGATGATGAATGCTCTTTCATCCTCAGGCGTTGGCTGAAGATCCGGGCAGGAGAGAATAGAAAGGGCAGCATGGCCCTATTCTTGAATCATGAAGGCGATAGACTGCAACGGCGCGGTGTGTCTGATGTGGTCTACAAAGCCGCGGAGCGCGTTGGCCTACACAAACCAGAGTCAAAAAGGATGGAAGAGCACTTTTCGCCGCATTGCACGCGACATTGGTTCACCACCCATCTCAGGCGGGCAGGGATGAGGCGCGAGTTCATTCAAGAACTCCGAGGAGACGCCAGGCGGGAAGCTATCGATATTTATGATCACATCGACCTGAAGGAGCTGAAGGAAGCTTACCTGGCGTGCATACCTCAGTTAGGTATTTAGCCTCGTTGCTCAAGTGTTATCAGGATGGAATTATGATAAACGATGACATTTTGCAGAACGCCACGGGCTTAAAGACGAATGAGGCGGGTCTATTTCTTCATGAAGTTCAATCGAGTTATGCAGTATATATTCAAGATAATACAATAGACAATTTCTTAAAGTTAAAGGCTACGTTTAGTGCATTCTTATCAGCAGCTAGAAGCATTACATTCTACATGCAAAAACAATATAAAACAATTCCGGGATTCGCCGAATGGTACACGGCTAAGCAAAGTGAAATGTCAAATGACAAAGAACTAAATTATCTTAATAGAGCCCGAGTGGAGAACGTTCATATTGGGCCTGTACCTTTGGGGATGGAAAGAGAACTGTCATGTGGAATAATCTGCAACGTTGTTTCACAAAAGGAAGCCGCGAGGCGGCGGGCATCTTCAGGAAAAGAAGAAGCCGCTATCCTGGAGACGGGATTGACAACATCACCAATGCCCGTCAGAACAGTTGAATTGTTCTTGCCTGAACAAGTAGTATTGGACGGGAAATTAGTAACAATTGAAAATAAAATAAATCTCATAAAATTTTGTAATCATCAATTTGAAAAGTTGAAAGAATTGGTTCGTGAATGCGAAAATAATTTTGGCGTCTAAACAAGACCAAGAAAGAAAGGGGGGGAGGAGCGATTGGAGCTATTGTTAATTTCCAATCATAATTTTATAATATTCCACAAATTCTGGATCGTCGATACTAGCCGAATACGATGGATCATATATTAAATTGGGCTCAAGATTTTCGGTAGGTATGCCTTTGGTATTTTTGTATATCGATCCTCGAATAAATACATCCAATAGCTTACACCATTCCGAGTATTCCCGGTCTAGCCTTACTCTCCCCCGGGGGAGCCCGGATTGTTGGTAGAATTCAATCTCCTCTTCCGGCGTCATTTTTCTTTTATATACATCAATCTCTGTTTTGTGTTTGTGCCATTCATAGGATCTAGATGCTTCCTCCATTTTATCATAGCACGCGCGTCGTCTGTTGTACAATGTGCCTCTGATGTCTCCTAAAAGGTAAGGATTGTTTTTCAGGTGCAACAAACGGCGTGGTCTTCCTCTTTTCGCCGTTTTTATTGCATCACCATAATAAAATACGCCCATTTTCGTTAGCGGCTTAACGATTTCGGTTATGCAGTTCGGCATTTTTATTTTGAGGAATTTTGCTAATACCGTTGCGGAAACTCCATCCCCCCAACCTGCCAAAACGATCGCTTTTAGCTGCGAATCGGTAAATATCGGGCTCATTCAAGTCTAAGTTTAAACTAATAGTTAAAGTATTTTTCGCTATGCGTAGAATTTGTTATACTTTTGGTAGGGTATTTTATAATAAATTAATATAAATACGTGCTTAAAGTAATAACGGTATATGCGGGTGCAAATCGGGGTACGACGGGTTCAGAGGCTCGGTGATAGCAGTTTCGTGAATCTGCCTGCCATATGGACAAAACAAAACGACATCGGGAAAGGGGATAGAGTGAGAATCGAGATACAAGAAGATGGCTCACTGAAAATCTCTCCAGCCGGGGGAGGAGCATGAAAATAGTGAATTGCCCTGGTGTGGCTAGCACCGAGGCGGGCGGCTCTCCGGACGACTACATTGGAGCTTACCATGATAAAGTCGACTTGTTATGACTTAAAACTTTCGGTGCAATCTCCTTATCGGCTCCAGGAGCTTGAAGAGGCCCGAGGCGAACTCCTCCGGATCTTTCTTAAAGACAGTTTCTGCATAGCGATTTTCCGCTTCGGGGCAGTCGCCTTGCCCGAGGAGATGGAGCCGCGGCTTCGTGAGATGGTGGGCAAAGAGGTCTGCTGCCTCCGGCTGGATGGCAGATACCACGTGCGGGCGGTGTATTGAATGGCCCGGAAGCGGTCAATGTCCTTTGAGGAGCATAAAGCGCTTGGTGAGAACCTAAACACTGCAAGAGAGACCCTGATGGGCGCCGGAATGGTCATCGCGAAACATTACAACAAAACATCGAAAGAGGCTCGAAAGATCTTCCGGGTGCTCGATGACCTGGATATGGTTCGATGTCTCTTGGATGATCGAGTCTTTGATGAACACCGCGAGAAGACAACAGGCGAACTGACCAGAGTTTATTATCCAGGGGGACGGGGCTGATGGCCTATATTTGGGCGAAAACGGTCCTTTGTTCTGCCTGCAACCAACACAAGCCAGGGTTTGGGTCTGAATACTACTCGGGTGATCAATGCAGGTGCGCAGACTGTATAAAAGCTGGTAGAGAGTTGCCGTATCAATTCGGCTCGCTTGGAGGCATCATAGGCGTAACGATCCCACAATTTAAGGGACAGCTGAGGGTGGGGCGGTAATGGCGGCAACGTGGGAAGTTCCAGATTTTGATAAAGCTCTGGAAGAAGCGGCCCGCGATGGAGTGCCGTTGCTGTCCATTCCTGAGATAGTGGTTAATGATATGCATCTGCATGAACTCACTGCTCAGGCGTTGCCGGCAATGGCAAGATACAACAATCCGCCAACAATTTTTGCGCGCTCGGGGCAACTGGTGCGGATTCGAAAGGATGAGAACGGCAACTACGTTATTGAGATGCTGTCAGAGGCGGCGCTTCGTGGTATTCTATCCAGATGTGCAAGGTTCGTCCGATATACCGAGAAAGAAGCTAAGCCGGCTGATCCACCGGTGGCGGTGGTAAAGGATATCCTAGCCCTTCCAGCATGGCCCGAGTTTGCACCCATCTCCGGGATTGTGACCAGTCCGGTTATGAGGCCAGATGGGACGGTTCATGATAGGCCCGGCTACGATCCTATCACCAAGACCTTTTATGCAGGGGATCTGAGGCTAGACATTCCCAAGAAGCCCACAAAGGAAGAGGCGGCGGAATGCGCAAAATACGTTCTTGCGGAGGTCTTCGGAGACTTCCCATTTGCTGATGAGGCAAGTCGGGCAAATGTGCTCGCGGCATTGCTGACTGTGGTCACAAAGCATCTGGTGGGCGGCAATACTCCATTGGGGCTCATAGATAAACCACAAGCGGGAACGGGCGCAAGCCTGATAGCTGAAATAATCGCCGAAATAACCACCGGCAACGGCGCTTGCATGGAAACGTGCCCGGATGATGATGAGGAGTGGAGGAAGGCGATAGCCTCAATCCTTCTGCGCGGGCCTCAGATGGTGGTTCTTGATAATTTATCGGACACATTGAAAGCTCCTAAGCTGTCACAGATGCTAACGGCCCGGACCTGGAGCGACCGGTTGCTAGGGCAAAATAGGATTATCGACCTTCCCCAAACGGCGGCCTGGTTTGTGACTGGCAACAATATCCAGCTAGCTGGAGATGTGGCCCGGCGGTCTTATTGGATACGGCTCAACGCTGGAACGGCTAGACCCTGGCTGAGGGAGGGTTTCAAGCATCAGGATTTGAAAGCATGGGTACGTGAGAACCGGGCGGATCTTCTCACCTGCCTTTTCGTGATGGTCCGGGCATGGATCCTTTCCGGCGCGCCGAAGTGGACAGGTGCCAAACTTGGATCTTTCGAAGAGTGGAGTTCCACCATAGGCGGCATACTTCATTTTGCAGGAGTTGAGGGCTTCCTTGACAATGGGGCGGATCTGTATGATAACGCGGATCAGGATGTCGCCCAATGGGACATTTTCCTAGGCATCTGGCAGTCCCTTGATAGGGGCGATGCCATAACAGCGGCCCAGCTCAAAAAGAGGCTGACCGACTCAGGACCTGGTGCTAATCCTGATAACTTCCCCCTTCAGGCGGAAATGCCGGCGGAAATCATTGCAGCGGTCGAGAAGAAAGGCGCTGTTGCCCTAGGTCTTTCTCTGAAGAAGAGGGTTGACCAGATGTTTCCTTCGGGCCGGATGCTAACCCATGAGAAGGATTCTCACACAAAAGGCATAAAATGGTTAGTTAAGACTATTCAAGATCACAATAATAAGGATAAATCCTCAAAAGATCGGCCAGAAGTAAAGATACCTTCATTTTGCGGAGGGTTGAAAAAACACGAATCGACAGCAAGCGGTCATTTTGCGGAGGGTGCGGAGGATTGTTCCCTACTTAGGAGATTTTCGGGAGGGTCTAAAAATTCTATAGAGGGAGAAACACCCTCCGCACCCTCCGCAAATAGGGCTACTGATAGCGAAATGGCAAAATCCAACCCTCCGCAAATCGATCGCTTGATAGTGGTTAGGTTCTTAAGGGAGGTTCCTGCATTCGTTGGGCTCGATGGGCTGACCTATGGGCCATTTCAGGCGGAGGATGTGGCCACCGTCCCGGAAATCCAGGCTCGTGGGCTCTTCAAGAAGGATGCTGTTGTGGCAGTACATCCCGGAGAGGCCGGAGCATGACCGATATTCCCATCTTAGGATCAAATATCGAGGAGAACCAGGCAAAATTGATCCTAAAGCTTCAGAATAGGCGGAAATGGAAGCACGGCTTCAGCCAATGTGACATATGCAAGTCCAAGCTTATGGCATATCTCGATAAAGGACACTCCTTAGACGATGTAATCCGCTTATTCGAACGGCGGAAACCACATATAAAAAATATCAGACGGTTTGCAATGAATGCCATTCGTCAAACCACCGGCGACGGATTTTATGATAATTATATTGTGGAACATAAGCTTTGGACTCCAAGAAATCCAGTGATAGCGACAGGAGAAGAAGCCGCTAGATTGCATAAACATCAAAAAATCTTGGCTGCTCAGGGACGTTGTCTGATAGAGATTGATAAAATTGAGGGGAGGCTATGACCGAACCTGAAGCCCTCCGACAGCGCCGCCAAATCCTTTTAGAGCAGCTATCGAGAGCGGCGGATGAGATCAGGCGGATAGATGATAGATTATCAAGCCTGCTGGAAGGCAGGAGACCAGGAGCAGGAGCAGCATGAGCAAAGGAAAATGTCACTCACGGGGGGCTAGAATGAACATCATGAAAGCGAACGAGCGGAACCTGAGGCGGAAAGTCCGGAAGCAGGCGGCCTATGACCAACGGCAATACGACAAGCCATGCGGAGAGGAGCAGTAGATGAGACCTTATTGCCCTATCTGTGATGGTGGAAACAAGACGCTCCTTGAAGAGATCCTTAGGCTGGAAGGCCCGGAGGTGTTAGCCCAATGCTACTCTATCCCGATTGAAGCGATCCGAGCCCGCATGAGGGAGAGCTGAGCGATGGGTAGGAAGTCAAAGATTGAAGCTCATCCTCAGAGCGAGGAAATCATAAGGCGGCTGGCTTCTGGAGAAGAATATTCCGAAATAGTCCGAGATTTTCCGGGCCTCAAATGGGATGATCTGGATTATTATCAAAAGAAAAAATTGCCAGTAATATTATCTAAGTCAACTGAATTAAAAGAAGATATATCAAAATCAGTTGAATTAAAGGCAGAAGCAGAGAGCATCCGAGGCAACGACACGCTGGCAGAAGTCCGGACGCTGAAGGCCAGGGCGATAGAGATCTTAGGACAGGCACAACAGGCCGGAGACCTGAAGACGGCTCTTATGGGGATCAGGGAGGCCCGGAGCTGCCTTGAACTCTGCATGAAGGCCGAAGGACAGCTAAACGACGCACCCCAAATCACCATCATAAATAATCCTGAATGGGTAGAGCTGCGAACCCTGATCATAACGGCCCTGGAGCCCTATCCCGACGCAAGGCAGGCGGTGGTCAATGTCATCCACAAGTGACGACCTGGCACACTCCCTGGATCCAGTCTTGTGGTCGAAGGAGGTCCTAGGCTTCCATCCAGATCCCTGGCAGGCATCCCTTTTGAGGAGCAGATCAAGGAAAATCATCCTCAACTGCTCCAGGCAGAGCGGTAAATCAACGGTCTGTGCCGCTTTGGGCCTGCATGAAAGCATCTATCGCCGTCCCTCCTTCGGCCTGGTGATCGCTCCGACGCAAGACCAGTCCTCAGAGCTGATGCTGAAGTTCGACGAATTTAGAGGAGCGGTGGAGCTCCCTAGCGACTACCTGAGCACTGACACCAAGTTGGCAGTCCGGTTTGCCAATGGCAACCGCTTCATAGCCAGGCCTGGCAGCGAAAAATCAGCCAGAAGCTTTAGCGCTGTGACCTTGCTTCTGGAGGATGAGGCCGCCAGGGTTGCGGATGCTCTTTATAACAGCGTTCGGCCCATGCTGGCAGTCTCCAATGGCCGGCATGTCCTCATGAGCACTCCCTTTGGTAAGCAAAACCACTTCTTCAAGATTTGGGATGAGCAGCGGGATCTATGGGAATGGTACGAAATCCCGGCGGAAATGTGCCCACGCATAACGAAAGAGTTCTTAGAAGAGGAGCAGAGGACGAACCCGTGGTTTGAGCAGGAATATCATTGTGTCTTCATGGACAGTGAGGGATCAATATTCAGTTCGGATCTGTTCCGGAGCCTTGCAAATCCTGCAGTGAGCGTTCTAAAATTATGAGGTGGTCAATATTCGAAAAGAAGAAAGATACCTATTAGGCGTGGACCTGGCAAAGAGCTTGGATTTTACGAGCTTCGCCGTTGTCCATATGGAGTTTGATCTTAAGCTCAACGATTTTGTCTATCACCTGGTGG
>Ga0208196_1004822_pt1 | contig 10225 bp, 8 predicted proteins | sample AD_JPNNA7_MetaG_FD_184443 | JGI IMG/M metagenome (GOLD analysis project Ga0208196, IMG submission 184443) | Active sludge microbial communities of municipal wastewater-treating anaerobic digesters from Japan - AD_JPNNA7_MetaG (SPAdes) (version 2) | ecosystem: Engineered > Bioreactor > Anaerobic >...
GAATACTATAGCAACAAGGCTGGTACCATGGGCCTGGTGTTGGGTAACTTTTGCAAGCCACGTCATGAGAGGTATCATTATAACTCCACCGCCCAGTCCAAGAAGACCTCCGAAAAAGCCCCCAAGAGTTCCACTTGCAAGACCTATGGTAAACTTTGTACTGCGAGTCAAACAATGCACCTTCTCGTTACTGTGCCCGAATATATCATTTTAATAATCATTTCGCCATCGGTAAAATCTGTGATCCGTAACGTGTAATCGGTAATCTCCGTTGTACTCCATGACGTGTTACAGGCCACCATCACGGATTTCTCAAATATCAGTCAAACATGCTATACTATGACCATGAAAAAGATAATATCCTTTGATCTTGATGGAACACTGGTCCACGGAAAATATGGTAATATGGTCTGGAACCATGGCATACCCCAAGAATATTCCCGTAAGTATGGAATGCCATTCAAAGAAGCTGAGCAGCTTATCAGGCACCAGTATGAGGAGGTTGGTGAGGCCAACATAAAGTGGTACCATATAGAGTATTGGCTCAAGAGGTTTGACCTGCCAGTTTCGGCAAAAACGCTTCTTGACCGCTTTGAGTCATATATTGAAGTCTTCCCCGATACAAAGGAGGTCCTTGAAGCCCTGAAAAACACATATACCCTGATTGTTGCTTCAAACGCTGCACAAATTTTTGTCCAAAAAGAGCTCTCCTATGCAAATCTTACATCCTATTTTACCCACATCATTTCTGCAACATCCGACTATTGCATGGTTAAAAAGGAAATAAGGTTCTACGAAAAGCTTTGTGATACCTTAAGCATATCTCCTTATGAGATTGTCCATGTGGGAGATCATCATATTTTTGACTTCGAGACCCCATCACAACTCGGTATCGACGCCTATCACTTTGTACCTGATCATAAGGATAGTAGCAACCAATCACATACAGACAACGGAAAGACCATACATTGTTTGAGTGACCTGCTGAATATATTATGAAAACATGTTACAAGTGCCAGCATCCCGTAATGTTGGAGTTTATCTCACGGCGGGACGAGTGCCAAGTATGCGGGTCAGATCTCCACGTCTGCTTAAACTGCTCTTTTTTTGATGAAACGAAATCGAACAAGTGCAGAGAACCCCAGGCAGAATATGTAAAAGAAAAAGACCGCTCAAATTACTGTGACTTTTTTCGGTTCAGAGATGATGTACAGAAGAAATCAGGCAAGGAAGAAGCAAAAAAATTGTGGGATGAACTGTTTAAGAAGGTATGAAGTGCTTTACATTTAATACATTCTACTAGGATACACAACTACACCCAAATGACAAACCCACACAAATGCAGGAAATATCAAGGCACTCTTCGCCGACAGCTGGGTTGTATCCAATCACCTGTTAGTTTGCATTATCCTTAAGAAGCCCTATGACGGTACTGCGAATGGCGGGGAAAACTCCGACGGCTTGCAACCAAAGCACATGCATAATAGATGGCTGCGGTACAAGTCCCAGTTATAGACATGGTATTGGGATAAAATGAAGTGAAATATCTTTTCGCAATTATCCAGCAGTACTCGCTATTGCGCTATATCCTCTGTTTTCTGCACGGTGATTTTTAGCTTTCTTGGAGGGAACGGGCCAAAATATTCATAAAGATAACACTTGATGTCTCCATTATAGAGTTTCCTGTTTTTGTCGGATTTTTTGCCAAAAAATGATTCAAAGCCAGGATGGGCGTTGAGGATAAAGAATGACCATGTTTTGAGTTTGGAAAAAACTTCCCCCATTGATCGAAACAGTTGTTCAACCTCTTTTGAATTACCTATACGCTGACCATAAGGAGGATTGCATATGATACAGCCATATTTCTTATGTGAGCTGAACTGTTCTACAGGAAGTCGTTGAAATGTAATAACCTCACCTACACCTGCCCTCACAGCATTGTCTCTTGCTTTCTTCAGTACCCGTCCATCCTTATCAGATGCAAGTATTCGGAACCTTGTGGTATTCTCTTTCATTCGTGCTTCTGATCTTACCGTGTCCCACATTATTTTTGACATATTCTGCCAGCTTTCAGATACAAAATTTCTCTTTAATCCAGGGGCAATGTTCCGTCCAATAAGGGCTGCTTCAATAGGGATTGTTCCAGAACCACACACCGGGTCCACAAGGACTCGCTCTGGTTTCCATCTGCTTAAAAGGACAATAGCTGCGGCAAGATTCTCTCTCAAAGGCGCCTCACCGGACTCCTCGCGATATCCCCTCTTGTGAAGCCCCTGCCCTGTCGTATCAATGGTCAGGATTGCCACATCTTTCACCAGGGAAATTTCAATCCTATAAAGCGGCCCTGTCTCAGGAAACCGGGCCAAATGGTATTTCCGGTTCATGGCTTTGATGACCGACTTCTTAACGATTGTCTGGCAATCTCTGACACTCGCCAGTTTTGATCGTACAGATTTGCCTGTTACATGCATTTTTCCGTTCACGGGAATGATATCTTCCCAAGCAACATTGAACGTTCCCTGAAAAAGTTCATCAAAGTCTGTCGCCTTGAATTCTGCCATTTTTATCAACACTCTGTCTGCTGTTCTAAGCCAGATATTACACCGTGCAATATCTGGCTCTTTGCCCTTAAATATGACTCTGCCGTTTTCTACTATAAGGTCCTCATATCCGAGATTCCTTAATTCCTGTGCTACAACAGACTCCAATCCGAAACTTGAGGTAGCGATCAGCGTGTAATTTGCCATCAGTATTTTATCTTTCTTAAAAACAGACCCCTTGCCGGTGCTGTTGGTCCTGCATTCTCCCGGTCTTTCGAATTTAAAATCTTGATGAATTCTTCTACTGTTATCTTCCCTGATCCTATAAGAACAAGAGTCCCTGTTATGTTTCTTACCATGTATCTGAGAAACCCTTTCGCTTCAGTCACGAAATATATGAGATTTCCTCTCCTTTTTACATTTGCCCTGAATACCTCCCTCACATTGCTTTTATAGACCTCGTCTTTCTTTTTGAACGCAGAAAAATCATGCTCTCCAACAATGACTTTCGCTGCATCATCCATAGCTGATGTATTTAATTGGTAATGAATATGCCATACATAGCTATTGAGAAATGGTGAATTATAAGGGGTGTTCAGTATGCAATATACATACGTTTTTGAACGAGCCGAATATCTTGCATGAAAGGTGATGTCTTCTTCTCGAGCATGCTTCACTCTTATATCCCTGGGAAGTATGCTGTTTAAACCCTGTATAAGGCTTCTTAATTCGATTGTCCTTTCTGTATGGAAGTTTATGACCTGTCCCATGGCATGAACACCAGCGTCTGTCCTCCCGCCAGCATAGATTGTAGTTGCATGATTGAGAATTTTCTTGAGGGAATTGTTAAAAATTTCCTGAATTGTGAGAACATCTGGTTGACACTGCCAGCCGTGATAGTTTGTCCCGTCGTACGAAATTGTAAGTACGATATTTCTCATAAAATCCTGATTCCAGCGACTGGTTCCTTATGTGAATGCCAAGAAAGGTATTGGATGACGTGAATCGAGCAACCTGGATTTCCTCGGTTATCAGTTCTCTACTTTGCCGGCTTTTTATCTTCCGGGAGGTTCTTTGTCACCCCATGATCTTCAAGCCTCTTATAGAGTTCCTCAACCTCCTTTTTTAACCCCACATTCTCAGCTTTAAGAAATGCATTTTCTTCCTTCAGCATTTTGATCTCATCTTTAAGGCCTTTCGTTTCCTGACCACAGGAGTTGAGGATTGTCCCCATAAGTAGAAAAATTATTAATAATGATACATATTTCATCACTATTTATTTGCCATGATGTCTCACTCATTGTCAACAGCTTCTTGTTTGTGGTACATTAAATGAAATCGAAACGAATTCCAACTGAGACATCTATTTTGGAGGATTGAATGCACGCATCTGTTGTTACGGTACCCATAGAAGAAGAAATGAAACGGTCATACCTGGATTATGCAATGAGCATAATCGTAGGCCGGGCATTGCCAGATATTTCGTGACGGATTAAAACCTGTTCACCGGAGAATCCTTTATGCAATGTACGAACTAAACAACACCCATGACAAGCCATATAAGAAATCTGCAAGAGTTGTCGGTGATGTCATAGGTAAATTTCACCCCCATGGTGATCAGGCTGTTTATGACGCAATTACCCGCATGGTTCAGGAGTTCTCTCTCCGTTACCCGCTTATTGACGGTCAGGGCAATTTTGGTTCTATTGACGGCGATTCTCCGGCAGCTATGCGATACACTGAGGTGAGACTCTCACGGATAGCCGAAGAAATACTAAAAGATATTGAAAAAGAGACTGTATTGTTCAGGGCAAACTACGATGAATCATTAATGGAGCCTGTCGTTTTACCCTCGAGAATACCGAATCTTCTCATTAATGGTTCTGCAGGCATTGCAGTTGGTATGGCAACCAATATCCCACCTCATAACCTTACAGAGATTATAAATGGCATTTCAGCCTATATCGACAATCCTGGTGTAACACTGGATGAACTTATGGAGCACATACCAGGGCCTGATTTTCCAACCCAGGGTATAATTTACGGACGCCAGGGCATCCGGGAGGCCTATGAAACCGGCAGAGGCCATATTGTTCTTCGAGCCAGAGCAAACGTAGAAGTGCGCAAAAAAGATGGCAGAGAAGCGATTGTTATCACTGAGATCCCTTATCAGGTCAATAAAGCAAAGCTCATAGAAAGCATTGTAGAGCTCGTAAATACAAAAAGAATTGAAGGCATCTCAAATATAAAAGATGAATCAAACAGAGAGGGTATTCGGGTAGTCATAGAATTGAAGCGAGGGGAAATGGCCATTCCCATATTAAACAAGCTATATAGACACACCCAGCTTCAGACCACCTTTGGCATAATTTTTCTCACCATAGTGAACAACGAGCCAAGGGTTCTCAACATAAAAAGCATCATAGAAGAATTTGTAAATTTCAGAAAAGAAGTTGTCACAAAACGATCAACCTTCGAGCTGAATAAAGCAAAGGACAGGCTTCATATCTTGGAAGGTTTGAAGAAGGCACTGGAGCATATTGATGAGGTCATTGCCCTTATCAAAAAGGCTCCCAATACTCAGGAGGCACGGGCATCATTGATGGCTCGGTTCGATTTTTCAGAAAAGCAGGCGACGAGTATCCTTGAAATGCGCCTTCAGAGGCTCACTTCCCTGGAAAGAAATAAAATCATTGATGACTTCAATACTACTTCTGCGGAGATTGCCAGACTGGAACAGATACTCGCAGATGAAAAATTACTTCTTGCACTTGTTAAAGAGGAATTGCTCGAGATACAAGACAAGTATGGTAACGACAGGCTTACTGATATTGTAGATGCATTGCCGGATATTACCATCGAGGACATGATAAAAGAAGAAGAGGTCGCTGTTACTGTTACCTATAAAGGGTATATCAAGCGTACCTCACTCGATCAGTATAAAAATCAGTTACGTGGAGGAAAAGGAAAAATCGGAATTGTTGTTAGAGAAGAAGACATTGTAGATCACCTGTATATTGCCTCTACCCATTCCCATCTTTTCTTTTTCACAAATTCCGGCAAGGCTATATCGATTAAGGTGCATGTCATCCCAGAAGCTCCCTTAACGAGTAAAGGAAGAGCTGTTGTTAATCTGATAAATATAGACAAGGATGAGCGCATAACTGCAATATGCCATGTCAAAGAATTTTCAGAGGCTAAATATCTATTCTTCGCTACAAAAAAAGGTCTTGTGAAGAGAGTAAACCTCAGTCTCTTTAAACACCTGCGATCGTCCGGCATAAGGGCAATAAGCCTTCCGGAAGATGACAGTCTCATTGGAGTCCTCGAGACTGACGGCCATGCAGAGGTTATTCTTGCAACTAGAAAAGGTATGTCAATCAGGTTTAAAGAGGAAGAAGTCCGACCCATGGGAAGAGTAGCTTATGGAGTCAGGGGTATAAAACTGAAGAAAAATGATGAGGTTGTCTCTGTCGAAAATGTAGAACAGGGATGCAATGTGTTCACTGTTACTGAAAAAGGCTACGGAAAGCGTGCTACATGCACCGGCTACAGGACTCAAGCAAGGGGCGGCAGCGGAGTAATCAATGTCAGGTGCGGTTCTAAAAATGGACAGGTTGTTTGCCTGAAAAAGGTTACAGAAAATGACGAGGTTATCCTTATCACTGACACTGGCAGGACAATACGCTTTGCAACCAAGGATATCCCTCTTCAAAACAGGGGTGGCCTCGGAGTCAAACTGATGGATCTGCAGAATGAAAAAACAATTACCGGTGTAGCGATCATCGGGGAGGATGAAGGCTCGGAAACAGAGAAATCAGAAAATAATCATGGATAAGGCTATAGTCCCCCTTTCGTGGACGTTTACCTATGTGACAAAAGGTAGGGTCAGATGAAAATAGGCATCATTGGCGCAGGAGCTTGGGGTACAGCCTTTGCTATTCATCTTGCGAGACAAGGACACCAGATTCTTTTATGGGTGTATGAACCGGAACTCTTTGATGTTCTTCAAAAGACCAGAGAAAATACTTTCTATCTCCCTTCATTTCTTCTCAACAGTCAGATTGATTTTACCCTGAGCCTGAAGGACTTCGCCAATTTCTCTGACGACGTTGTTGTTGCAATACCTTCATTTGCCTTGAGAAAAACCCTCGAACCAGTATCTCCTTTATTGTCTGGCAAACGTATTCTTGTCCTTACAAAAGGGTTTGAGGAAAATACCTTCATGCGAATGAGCACTGTGATACACGAGATAACTCAAAGCAGGGTGCCTGTTGCATCACTGTCCGGTCCCTCTTTTGCGAAAGAGGTAGCTCACGGCTTTTTCACATCGGTAGTTATAGCGTCAGGCGGGAACGAAGTTTCAAAATATTTTCAGAACATTGTCCATAACCGGAATTTTAGAGTTTATACTAGCGAAGACATCATCGGTCTCGAGGTCGGGGGTGCGATGAAGAATGTAATGGCTATTGGCGCTGGAATAATCGATGGTTTAAAACTTGGAACAAACGCACAAGCAGCATTCGTGACACGAAGCTTAGCCGAGATCAAGCGCCTCGGGAAAGCTATGGGCGCCAAAGAAACGACGTTTATGGGCCTTTCAGGAATAGGAGATCTTATCCTTACATGCTATGGTGGACTCAGTAGAAATCGGGCCTTCGGCATAGAACTGTCTAAAGGAGGTAAACCTGAAGAAATCATTGTGAACCAAAAACAGGTTGTGGAAGGTTATTATACTATTAAAGCTTCTCACAGCCTTTCAAAAAAACTCGACGTTGATATGCCCATTACCAGTGAACTGTACAAGATTGTCTTTGAAGCCAAGAATCTTCAGGATTCAATTGAAGATATCACGTCCCGGGGATTCAAGGATGAAGATGCCTAACCATTCTTTACACTTCCCATTTTTTGTTGCTGACGTGATAAAACAGGAGGTACCCCAAAAGCACAGAACTTAAAGCGAAAGTTGATTTTTTTATGAACCTTGCGATAATCTTGTATAATTCAGATCAAGTTTAGGATCAATAAACATAAGAGGATTCCATGGATAATCGTGCAATTCTTGACCTGCTTCAAGTAAAGAATCAGGATCATATTATTCATCACGTTGACAGATTGCCTCCGAATAAGAAATCAAAATTTTTCCAGAATTGTAATGATCTCGACCTTGATCTCGTTTTCCGACTTCACAATGAATGCTGCGCATCCAAAACCACATTGTCGCTTCGTGGAAATATCAAGGTTCCCCGAATAGTCTCGTTACCAGTAAGGGAAAATGAAAGAAAATCTCACTATGAGTCTAAACTCGTTGGTGAGTCTCTCATCTCCAACGGAAAAGTAGCTGTGCTGATCGTTGCAGGGGGACAGGGCGTCAGACTTGGCCATAACAGGCCGAAAGGCACATTCCCTGTTTCTCCAATCATGAAAAAAACCCTGTTCCAGCTTCTATCAGAGCAGGTGAGAGCGCTTTCATTCCGTTATAATGCCAAAATACCACTTCTTATAATGACAAGTGTCGAGAACCATGACGATACAGTTCTGTTTTTTGATACACATAATTTTTTTGGCCTCGATCAAAACAGCGTTTATTTTTTCCAACAGGGTATGCTGCCAACCATTACCCCTGAAGGGAAGCTTTTATTAAAGGATGAGACAAGTCTTTTCGTCAATCCTGACGGTCACGGTGGGTCCCTCAGTGCGCTCAACAAATCAGGTCTCCTTGATATGCTCATGGAGCAGGGTTTTTCAGAGCTTTTTTACTGTCAGATCGACAATCCGCTTGTAAGAATAGCTGATCCTGTATTTCTGGGATACCACTCCCAGGCCAATTCGCAGTGTTCTACCAAGGTTGTCAGGAGACAAAGGATTGACGAAAAGGTTGGTGTCTATGTATCCCTTGATGGAAAAGACGCGATCCTCGAGTACAGTGATTTCGGTGGGAAACATATGGAGGCCCTTGACGATAATGGAGAAATCCTATACTGGGCGGGTAATACAGCCATTCACATCATGAACCTCTCTTTTGTAAAGACGCTTAACACACACGGCTTTGCCCTACCCTATCACTGCGCTAATAAAAATGTTGAAATTCTTGATTCAAAGGGAACCCGCAAAAATGTTGATGCCTGGAAGTTTGAAACATTTGTCTTCGATGCAATTCCTTTTGCTGAAAGAACGTGTTGCATGGAGGTTGACCGCTCTGAGGAGTTTTCGCCGGTAAAAAATAAATCGGGTCCTGACTCACCATCAACCGCTCACGAATCAATGGTAAAACTTCATAAACGATGGCTGCATGATGCAGGAATAATAGTTCCTCATGAAAGGCTGGTAGAAATCAGCCCACTCTTTTCTCTTGACCGGGAAGAACTCATAAGCAAGCTAAAGGGAACAAATATGCAGGTAGAAAGTGATCTATATCTTGCGTAATTACCAGTTTTTGTCATGCTATATCAGCAACACTCACCGGGTCTTCCCATTTCATATCAGCACGTTCTTTTATCTGATCAAGTTCCCTGTTCGACAGTTTTGGAAGAACTTGCTCGGCAGCTTTCTTCGCCCTGCTCATGATGTATCCATCCCTGACAAGATTACCCAATCTAAACTCAGGGATTCCAGATTGTTTTAAACCGAACATCTCTCCTGGGCCTCTCAATCGCATATCCTCCTCTGAAATTTGAAATCCATCTGTTGTTTTCTCCATTACTTTGAGTCTTCTCTTGGCAACTGGTGTCAGTTTTTCTGAGGCTATGAGAAAACATTTTGATGACTTGGAGCCTCTCCCTATTCTTCCCCGAAGTTGGTGAAGCTGCGACAACCCAAACCTCTCTGCATGTTCAATAACCATGATCGTTGCATTCGGAATGTCTATCCCTACTTCAATTACTGTTGTACATACCAGTATATCAATCTGTTTTTTTTTAAAAAGTAACATTACCCTTTCTTTTTCGTCTGGTTTCATCCTTCCATGAAGAAGACCGACTATGTGGTTGGGGAAAACTGTTTTCTGCAGCAGTTCAGCCATGTTTGTGGCATTCAGGAGATCTATTTTCTGGGATTCTTCAACAAGCGGATAAACGATAAATGCCTGCCCCCCATTCTTCAACTCCTCCTCTACCTGCTGAAATGCAATGTGGTTTTCCCTGTTAAAAAAGACCCTTGTCATTATCTTCTGTCGCCCTACAGGCATTTCATCAATAATCGAAACATCAAGATCACCATAAACAACCATGGAAAGAGTCCTGGGGATAGGAGTAGCTGTCATCACAAGCGTGTCAGGAAACAGACCTTTCTCTTTTAATATTTTTCTCTGCATCACGCCGAATCTGTGTTGTTCGTCAATAACCACCAGACCAAGACTTTTAAATTCAATATCATCCTGCAAAAGCGCATGGGTTCCCACAACCACGTTGGTGCTACCTCTTTTAATAGAATCAATAATGTCCATGCGTTCTTTACCCATATTGCCTCGCAGGTATGTAACAGTAAGTCCCATATCATCAAAAAACCTATGTATTGCAAAATACTGCTGCTCCGCGAGTATTTCTGTGGGTGCCATGAAAGCAACCTGATATCCGCTGCCAATGGCGATACATGCAGCCGCTATGGCACATATTGTTTTTCCTGATCCTACATCCCCTTGAAGTAGCCTGTTCATAGGAGATTCGCTTCCCATATCTTTCTCTATT
>Ga0208196_1004829_pt1 | contig 10212 bp, 9 predicted proteins | sample AD_JPNNA7_MetaG_FD_184443 | JGI IMG/M metagenome (GOLD analysis project Ga0208196, IMG submission 184443) | Active sludge microbial communities of municipal wastewater-treating anaerobic digesters from Japan - AD_JPNNA7_MetaG (SPAdes) (version 2) | ecosystem: Engineered > Bioreactor > Anaerobic >...
ATAAAAACTGTTCCTATTCCTGTATTAACAACGTGGGACCCGGTAAATAAAAGAATATATTTTCACGTAGGGCAAGAAAAACGTTTTTTTGAAGTTGATGAAAATATTAATTATTGGGATTATACATATTTAGTTCACAAATGGTTATATCAATTTTTTCCGAGATTTGAAGTTGAAGAAGAGCAAGAAGTTGAATTATCTGAAGAAGAAATTTTTGAAAAAGTAAAAGAAGGAATGAATTTAAACGACGCTTTATTACTTAGGAAAAAAGCTATTGTTAAAGATGTCGGTGTTATAACAAAAATTCATATTACAAATGATGAGTTTGTTTTGAATAGAAATGGGTTTGAGACAATAAGAATTTCTGGTTCTTTAGAAAATCCATTACCGTTGTCAAGTTTTCTTAAACAATTTAGGTCTCTAACTGACAATAAAGAAAAACGAGATTTTATTTTAAAAAATAGTAAGGAAATAAAAGAGTTACCAGAAGAAAAGAAGCAAATTATAATTGACTATCCTTCTCAAATGATGAAGAATTTTTTTACTATTAGATATGATGACTTAAAAAAAATGAATATAACAAAAATTTATGATAATGTGTATGAAATGGGTAGATTTAAATTAGTATTTGAATCAAGCGACTTAGCAAGAGATTGTTTTAGATATTTAAAACAAAAAAAGCTTGAGGAAGGAATTGAAGTAGATTAAAATTTTATAATTTAAAAAAGGAGCTCTTGTGTATAAGATAGATTTTAAATATGGGAGTTTTGTCATAAGTATACACATTGATAAATTTGACAATGATACATTTGAAACTTATGTTACATTTCTTAAATCTATTTATATTTCGTGGGATAAAAATATTTGTTTTTGGAAAGTACCTTGCAATAGAATTGACGAAGTATTAATATGGTTTGAAAAAAAAGACTACGACTATATGTTAACATCTTTAGCAAAAGAAAAATTTGATGAATTTAAGAAAAATAGTTTTATACCAGAGACTAAATTTTTTAGAGGTGTAGATGTAGATTTTACTGTATTAAAAAATTGTACTTTGTTTGATTATCAAAAAGTAGGTATTAGATGGTTGTTACAAAGGTCAAGAGCTTATCTTGCTGATGATGCTGGATTAGGCAAAACTATTCAATGCGTTGCTGTAATCAGTCAATTATATAAAGAAAATAAAATAGATTCAGCATTTATTGTAGTAAAAAATGGATTAACTTATAACTGGTTTAGAGAAATATGTACATATTCAAATGTATTTTCAGAAAAAGATATTATTATCGTTGACAATAAAAATAAAATAAGGATTTTCAATTCTGTTACAGACAAAAAAATAATAATAGTTCCTAATCACCTTTTAGGTGATGTATTTGCTTCATATAAGAAAAATTATGACTCGGTAAAAAAACTTTCTGATTTAAAATGGAATAAAGATTTAGTTGATGTAAAAAAAGAATGGAATAAAAATTCTATTGCATTAATTATTGATGAAGCACATGAATTAAAAAATACAAAAGCAGTAAGAACAAAAGCAATTCTTTCTCATAAAGATATGTTTGAATATCGTTATTTATTATCTGCAACTCCTGCAATTAATAGGTTTGAAGATTGGTGGTCAGGATTACATATTTTAGATAAAAGTATATTATCTTATTCAGAAAATGCATTTAAAATATATATATCTAACGATATTGGAAATAAATTTTCTTTATATAGTATTATAACATATAATCAGAGAAGAATAAATGAAGTAAAAGATAAAATTAGTACATATGTACTTAAAAGAGTTAAAAAGGATTTACCTGAAGTAAGAACAAAACAGATAATAAAACCTATATACTTAGCGATGACATACAAACAACAAGACTTATATGATTCTTTTATACGGAATGAAGTGATAAGGCTTAAAAAAGAGTATGATATTATAACTAGAAATTTAATTCTACAAAAATTTCCTTATTTAATACAAATTATAGATAATCCAGAGTTGCTATTAGGAAAAGTACAAAATCAAGAGGTCGATTATAAACTTTTAAAATGGAAATTTGAGGAAGACATCCGTTTGATTTATTTGAAAAACGCATTAGAAGACTATATTGAAAATTTACAAGAAAAAGTTATTGTGTTTGATAATCATCCTCTTACTTTGAATAAACTTTCAGAATTATTTAAGAAATACAATCCTTTATTGTTGCATGGACAATTAAATGAGTCCAGTCTTCAGCGACAAGAAAAAATAGACTTGTTTAATGATAAAAACTCAAAATATAAGTTATTTTTGATATCAACACAGGTTGGTGGAGCTGGATTAAATCTTCATCATGCATGTAGAAGAATAATATTTTATACATTACCTTACGATGCTACATTAACAAGACAAGCACAAGATAGAGTATATAGGATTACTTCTGAATTTGATTCTATTGTAGAAATGTTAGTGATAGACAATTCTATTGATACTATTCGTTATACAAGAAATGTTTCAAGAATTGAATTAAATGATGCTTTTCTTAATAAAGAATTATCTGATAAAGAATTAGATGAATTATTTTCGGGTGCATTTCTTACTAATAAATAAGAGATTTGCTTTTTTAAAAAAGCTTGGTTCTAACCTTTATCTCTGAGGAAAGAACATCTCTAATTTATTATAAGAGGTGATTTGTATGATTCGTACTTGGAAACGTGCCGCAACTTATATTCATATTGTTACATCTGGTGATGCGGGCGAAGGTTCACTTACTTTAGATATTGCTTCAGGAAGTGCGCCAACTGACGATTTTTATTTTATAGGTCAAGTTCGTAGAAGCGGTGTTGATATCCCAGGTTTTGATTTTGATTATGTTTCTGGTACTGGTTTTCTTACAGTATCGAATGCAGGCTCAGCTAATTTAACAGAAAATGATGTTGTTACTGTTATGGGTGCTTGGGTAAAGTAATTGTAGTTGATGAAAGTGTAAGCTTCTGTTGTAATATACAGGAGCTTACACAAGTTTTTCGAATCAAAAATATGAAATGATATAAATTATTTTTAGGAGTAAAGACATGAAAAGATATAAATCATTTTTTGAAGAAATTAGTCTTTCTATTTTGCCAATAGGAAATTTTAATTTATCTACTGGTTCTTCAAAATATTTTAATGTATATGAAAATTGGGATAAAGGTACAGCTGAAGTATGGATCAGTATTCACGATGGAGTACCAAGATTTATTTTTACATCAAGTGAAAAACCTTCATATAAAATTGGAACTAGAAAAAGTTTTAAACATGATCAAACAAGAAAATTTTTATTTGATGCTGAATTAGTAGATTTTGCAAAATTGAGTGATATTAAAACAAAACTTTCTAAGTATGGAAAGGTTGTCCGCGCTTATGTTTATAAATAAATATTTTTCGATATGAATAATGAGAATTATTTTTTACAGATTAAACATGATTAAATTCAAATAAGGAGTTATATGTGGATTATTTTAAAGAATTTGAGAATAAATCAATTTTACATATTTCTGACTCTGACCTTGATGGTGTGTCATCTAGAATTGTAGGTGAATGGTATTTAAAACCATATAGTAAAATATATACTCCTTTAAATACAGGAGAAAGACAATTTAATGACTTTGACTTTTCATTAGCAGAACAATATGATATTATTATTTTTACAGATATTGCTCCTCCTTCAATTGAATTTATAGAAAAGTTAGGTAAAGAAAAAGTTTTTATTTTTGACCATCACCAAACTAGTAGAGATGTTCTTGGTGATTTAGATAGGTATGTTTTTTCTTTAGATATGTGTGGAGCAAAATTGTTTTATACAGAATTATTGAAAGGAAGAAGTAGAAGAAAAGCGATAATTGACAGATATATAGAACTTACAAATATTTATGATATGTGGAAAATTGAGTCAGATGATTGGAATTCAGCAAAATATCTTAATTACATATTATACGGGTATGTGAACTGGAATTTTGCTCATATTCAAAAAGATACTGAAAAATATGAAAAATTTATAAATATACAACTTAGTAAATTTGTTCAATACGATAACTTCTTTTTTACAAATTACGAAAAAAGATTAATAGAAAAAGCTTTACAAAGAGAAGAACAAGCTTACTTAAATTCAAAGAAAAAATTACAATTTAGAATAGATAATGAAGGAAATACATACGCTTATACTGAATGTAGTACTAAAGTAAGTATTACTGCTTCAAAGTTATTAAATGAGTTAAATGATAAAATAGTTTATATAGCTATTCTTAATACTTTTGATAAAAATGATTTAAAAGTCAGTTTAAGGTCTTTAGGAAATTTTGACACAACTTATATAACTGAAAAATGGTCAGGTGGAGGACACAAAAATGCTTCTGCATTTAAATTTCAAAACAATGAAGATTTAGAAAATTTTAGATCTGGTAAAATTCATTTAATTTAATTTTTATTATTATTATATATTAAATATAAAAAAGGAATAAGATAATGTATAAATTTGTAGATATTGAAGGAGAAGAGTATGCATTTATTGACTCAAAATATAAAAAAGAACTTGCAAAAAAGAAGTATGAATATTTATTACAAAAAAGTGAAATTCCAAAATTTTATTGGACAATAGAATTTTCTGACTATAAAGGCGAAAACAGTAAAGATAATTTAGAAAAAGTTATTCAATACGCAAAAAATATAAATGATAAAAAATTTGACCATGTACATTTATATTTATACGGAAATAATAACTCTCAAAAAACTGCGATAGCTTGTAATGTAGGGAAAGAAGCTATAAAGCAAGGATTAAATGTTAAATTTATTCTAGCAGGATCTTTAATTGATAAATTAATTAAAGTTCAAGGTTACTCTTATATTGAAGAAGTTGAAGATGAAATTAAAAAAATTAAAAATTCAGACGTTCTTATAATAGATGATATTTTTGATCCTAATAAAAGTATTTTGTGGAAAAATCCTGATAGCGCTTCTTTAGTGTTAACAGCGTGGGATATGTTTATCCGTGAAATGGTTTCAAGCAATACGAAAATGATTTTAACTTCAAATATTGCGATTGACATAATACCAAAAAAATTTGGTGAGTCTATCTACCATTTAATAGATAGAAATTTTATTTGTTTGAGTTTTTTTGACGATATTAAAACATATAGGAAAAAGAAATTTGATAATCTTTTTGATAGTAAAATGTAAATAAAAATATTTAATTTTAAAAATAAAAGGAAATAATGTATGAAAGATTCAATTTACAAAATTTTGCAAGAACGTTATTTTATTCCAGGCGAAAAAGAATGGGATGATATTGCAAAGAGAGTAAGTTGTAACAATTTAGAAATTTACCCTCATATCTCTAAAATGGAATTTATACCTTCATCCCCAACTTTAATGAATTGTAACACAAATGGTTATAAAATAGGAACTTTATCATCTTGTTTTACAATGAAAATTGAAGATAGTATTGAAGGTATTTTTGAAGCTGTGAAAGAAACCGCAATTGTAACTAAATACGGTGGTGGCATTGGATACGATTTTTCAGACTTGCGAGGAAGTAACGAAATTGTAAATGGTATTGGTAGACTTTCTTCTGGGCCTTTACCATTTATAAACGTATTTAATAGTGCTCTTGATGGTATTATGCAAGGTGGTATTAGAAGAGGTGCGGGAATGGCGATGTTAGATATAGACCATCCTGATATTTTAAATTTTATTTCTGCTAAGTCAAAAATTAATGTTTTTTCAAGATTTAATTTTTCAGTAAGAGTTTCAGATGAATTTTATTATAAATTAGAAAATGAGCCTAACTCAATTTGGCTGGTAAAAAATAGAATAGATAAAAAGCTTTTTCCTTTAAAAGATAGTTTGGGCAAAGAAATAACTGTACAAGAACTTTGGAATATTATTATTGAAAAAGCTTGGGAAACTGGTGAACCCGGTATATTTAACTCAGGCATTGCTACTAGACAATGTACAGTAACAAATGTTGACTCTCATGTATTAAGTAATCCTTGTGCTGAGTACATATCAATTCCTTATGGTTCTTGTAATCTTGGTTCAATTAATTTTTCAAAATTTGTTTATAGTAGAAAATTTAATTGGGATTTATTTGAACAACTTATTGTTAAAGCAACTTCTTACTTAGACTCACTTATAGATATAAATCAATATCCGATACAAAAAATAAAAGAAACTACTTTAAAAATTAGACCTATTGGTCTCGGATTTATGGGTGTCGCTCATGCGTTATATAAAAAAGGAATAAAATATAATTCAGAAAAAGGTTATGAGTTTATTGAAAACGTTACAAGGTATTTAACTTTACGTTCAATGAAACAATCAGTTGAACTTGCAAAACAGTATGGAGCGTATGAAGCATTTGATTATAATATTTATATGAAAGCAAATGAAAGATTTTTTAATAAAGGAAATTGTAGAAACATTGATGTTGATGTTTTAGCAAATGATATAAAAAAATATGGAGTACGAAATTCTGTAACGACTTCAATAGCGCCGACAGGTACAATTAGTTTTATAGCTGATACAAGTTCAGGAATAGAGCCTGTTTTTGCTTTATCATATATGAGAAAAATAGAAAAAAATAATAAAGAATATGAAACAGTATATATTTCAGACTCTGTTTTTGAAGAGTATATAAATAATAATTTTGATGAAGAAAAAAGAAAAGAAATTTTAAAATATATAGTAGAAAATAAAGGAAGTTGTCAAAAATGTTCTTTTATACCAGAAGAAATTCAAAATATTTTTGTAGTCGCTGGTGATATACAACCATTAGAACATTTAGAATCTCTATCAAGATGTGCAGTTAATTCGAGTACTTCAGTAAGTAAAACTATAAATCTTCCTAATTCAGCAACAAAAGATGAAGTTTCTAAAGTGTATATTAATGCTTATAAAAAAGGAATTATAGGAGTTACAGTTTATAGAGATGGCTCAAGAGAAGGTATTTTACTACACAAAACTGATAAAAGACCAAAAGCTATAGTATATCATCATGCGCCAAAAAGACCTACTAGAGTTGAGTGTGATGTTCATCGAATTACTTATAAAGGAGAAAAGTGGATTGCTTTTGTAGGATTGTGTGAAGCAGAAGGTGTTGATACAAAAGTTCCATTCGAAATATTTTGTGGTAAAGTTGATGATGTAAATCTTCATCACAAAATAACTAAGGGGTATTTAATCAAAGTGGAGTCTGGTCATTATTCTTTTGAATATGATGGTGAAATTCTTATTAAAAACATTTCAAAAACTTTTAATAATGAAGATAATGATGATTTTGCTCGTTCTATATCTCTATCATTAAGAAGTGGAGTAATGATACAGCATATTTGTGATACACTAAGCAAGTCGAAAGGTGATATAACAAAATTTAGCAAAGTACTAATGAGGATACTAAAATATTATATACAAGATGGAATGGCAGCTTCGGGTAGATGTGAAATTTGTGGTAGTAAACTTGTATACAAAGAAGGTTGTATCAGTTGTATTAATCCTGAATGCGGTTATTCTAAATGTGGTTAATAAGGAGTTAATATGGTAACTTTAAAAAAAGCATTTAAAAAATATGGTGTTGATAATGTTAAAGATTTATTGTTGTATCCTTACATGAAATATAAGAAAGAAAATCCTGAAAATTTGTATTATATATTTTGTTTGATGGCTTTATATTTAAGTGTGGATTCAAAAATTTTACATGACTACTCTAATTTTGTAGAAATTGAAATGAGAAAAGGTAGATTTGGGAATCCTTTTACGAAATTATTATTACCTTTAATTTTTGGTAGTGGTGTTTCAATGGTTTCATTATATTCAAGAAAGTTAGAAGATTTAGGATATATAAAGAAAAAAGGTGCATGGATAACAATAAATATTCCTGAATTAGATATAAATGAAAATTTTCAAGGTGAGGGAAAAAGAATAAAAATAATAAAAGATAATTTTACAAAAATTCATGAATTTATTTTAAGTAATAATTTGCTTTGTGTAGAAAGCGAAGATATAGAAAACGCTAAAAAGGAAGTTAATATTTCAGAAGAATATTTTGAGGAATAAAAATGTCTGGAAAAAATTATACAGGTAATAACAAAGGTAGAAATATAGAAAGATATACACCTTATTCAATGACAGAACAATTTTTAAAATATCATAATGAGATTGATTTTAATTGTACTGTTCTAGAACCATGTTGTGGGGATGGAGCGATTGTTAAAATTTTAAAAAAATATTTTAAAGAAGATAAAATAATATGTTATGATATTAAAGATGGAGAAGATAAAAATTTTTTATTGAATGAATATAATAAATATGATTATATTATTACTAATTTTCCATTTAAAAATATAAATAGATTTATTTTAAAAGGTTTTGATAATTGTACTAAACAACTTTGTGTTTTAATGAAAACTGATTTTTTATCTGGTATTGAGAGATATTTAACTGTTTATAATAATAAGAAAAATTTTAGATTAAAATATATCTATGAATTTGTTAGAAAACCATTGTTAGATAATTTTGTTAGAGATGATGGAAAATATAAAACAGGAATAGAAGCATATTGTTGGTCAGTTTTTGAATATGGATATAAAGGTGAACCCATTATCAGATGGATAAATAATAATGATTGGGTGATTAGAAAGAAATGAATAAAAATTATATTCAGTGGTATCTTAGGGAATTTTATACTGAACCATTAATAAGTAAAGAAATTTGGTTGTTGTGTAAAAATTATTCTTTAGATGATAATTTAGTTATATATTGTAAAGATAGTGAATCTGCAAAATATTTTATTTCAAGTTTATTATTACAGTATGCAAATAATGGTAAAAGGATAAATTGGGATTCAATTCCAATGTGGAGAATATTAGCTTTACAATTTGATTCTATGAATGAAGAAGATGATTATGAAGATAAAATATCATTTCAAAAATTATTATTATCTGATGTTCTTTTTATATTAGAGAATGATGATCCAAAAAATTCATTATATAAAAATATACTATCAGTTATAATAAATGATAGAACATTAAAAGGTAAAAAAACTGTTTTAGTTTTTACTAGAAATAATGGATATGATTATGTTGATAAAATTCTTCTTGATAAGTTTATAGAAATATCAGGAAATAAAAAAGTTAAAAACAAAATTAAAAAGATTAACTCAAATAATGTTAATCCAGACGAAGTATTTTAAGAAGTTTAAATGAGAAAAATTTTATATAATCATTGTTGGTTTAATAATAAAGAATTAGAAAAAGAAATCCTTTATTTATATGAAATGTCAGTAAAATTATCTGGTTTTGATGCTGATATTTATGATGTATTAAATTTTTCTATTGATTATTTTTATTCAGAAGATTTTTTTCCATCCCAAGAAACTATTTTAGATAAATTTAAAAATTTTCAATTTATTGATGAAAGATTTTCTACAAATGAAGAATTTAGAATATATATAAAAGATAAACAAGTTATATATAGAGATAAATTAAGACATGAATTGACTATAAATTATCTTAATACAAAAGATGATAGAGAAAAAAGATTAAATTTAATAAATGAAATAACTAAATTAGAAGCTAGTATTGGAAGTTCAGATAGAGAACTGAGAGATACTTCAACTTATAATTATAAAGAAATGTATGAAGCTAGAACAAAAATGGGTTCTGGCCCTAAGACTAATATTGAAGATATAGATGCATTAATAGGTGGATTTACAGCTGGAAAAATAATGGTTGTGGCAGCACCACCAGCTTGTTTTAAGACTTCATTTGCAATAAATTTTACTAGTTGTGGTTTGACAGATTTTGAAGAAGAAAATAATACACTGTTTTTATCTTTGGAAATTCCACCAAATGAAATGTATTGGAAAATAATAAAAAGATATGCATATAAGCATAAATGGGATTCTGATATAAAATCAGTATTAAAAGGATTATTATCAGAGTCAGAAAAAAATCAACTTTTTGATATTGTTGAAAAATTTAATGTTGATATAAAATCAAAATTATATATTATTGGATTAGAAGATATAACTCATAATACATCTATAATTGAGTTAAGACAGCAATTAATTGAATATATAGAAAAATATGATATAAGAACAATTGTTATTGATTATATGCAAATTTTTAAATCTTTAAGATTTTCAGGATATAGAGATGAATTTGCAATGCAGAATGATATAGTAATAATGCTGCATGTTATTTCTA
>Ga0208196_1004844_pt1 | contig 10179 bp, 10 predicted proteins | sample AD_JPNNA7_MetaG_FD_184443 | JGI IMG/M metagenome (GOLD analysis project Ga0208196, IMG submission 184443) | Active sludge microbial communities of municipal wastewater-treating anaerobic digesters from Japan - AD_JPNNA7_MetaG (SPAdes) (version 2) | ecosystem: Engineered > Bioreactor > Anaerobic...
ATGCGTAAACATCATTAGTTGTTTCTGTGTACCACCATAAAGTCTGTGCAGTAAGCATTGGGAGGGTAAAATCCTTAGAACCAGAAACGCCATACGATATATCTCCCGTTCCTTGAGCGTCACATAATGCCCCTACCCTTACTGTTGTGTCAGCATTAGAGGCAACCCACATCTTCCTGGCTGATGTTCCATCACTTAAACCTATTACACCGTGAACAAGTTTTGCCGTTGCTGGCACAAAATCAGATACATCCACTTCGTCAACTGCTGCTATGTCAGCAACATGCTCATTCCATTTAACCCAACGGGTGTTGAATGTTATCCTGTCGCCCATCTGATAACTTGTTAATATCCGTCTAATACTATTGAACCATACCGAACCTACCCTCACAAAGAACGTATATCCTGTCGGTAAAGTAGGTGCTGTTGGACTTGCACTTGATAAACTTGAAACATCACCCGTAATAGGATTATAGATAAAGAAAAAGTGTATCCATGAGGAAGCATCAAACGCTCCTGCTTGGTCACGCCCCCCTGCTATCGGCCCTGCCGTACCTACGTTATTGGTTTCATCAAGACTCGTTAAAGTTATGGTGTTTCCATTCACATCATGCAGAATTGCCACATCTGCTGTGTATTGCTGAGTAGCAGTAGTCTTGTATATTCCTCTCAAATCCAGAAAGTAACTTGATGGTACTGCTATCTTGGCCTGTGTCTCATGGACATAGGATGAAGGCTCAATGCTGATAACGGTAGCCTCGTCAATCGAAGTATCGTACAGTTCAAGCCTTCCATCTTCCCTTGCAACGCCTACGGCTGGAACAGTGTTGATAACCGTTCCCGCGCTGTCAAGGACGGTCTCGCTGACAAAATCCTCGGTTGATTGAACTGTGGTTGTCGAAGCCCCCGATTGCCCTAACTGCTTCTGCAACTTCTTGATAAGTTTTTCCTGCTTCTTTAACTGGTTGTTCAGGTCTTTCAATCCGTTCTTGTCAAAGTTGCGTATCATATTTCTCTCCCCTGCAAAGCAGACCGAAGCAAGCAGAAAAACCGTTGCCAGTGCCAAAACCGATGTCTTTTTCATCCTTCATCATCCCTCTAAGGTAAGGGGCAGTCCGGTAATCTCCCCTTTCAGTAAAATGGCCTCAATCGCAAGGTGCTTCCCTGCCACTGACGGCGAAATGGATAAGCCGATCTTTGAACCCTTCAGATAGTCGTTTACGCCCATGAGTTGCTCAAAATACGTGGTGTAGACCGTCGCAATGTGTCCGGTTGAAGGAAAGGTTTTAGTGATGGATGTATTGAGCGTCTGGTTAATTCTGAACTGAATTTTAATTGCTCCCGCGTTTGCCTCTGCGCTCCTGCCTTTTACCCATATTTCTTTCAAGAGAACTTCTTCGAAGGGGTTATCGGTAATCTGATAATCCTTGGTCACAACTTCCATCGTAGAGGCATATCCGGTATCAAGCTGGTAAACGTAGCCGTTTGTGGTGGCACCGTACAGTTCCCCTGCGTCACCGGGACCGTTGAAGATGCAGAAACAGCATACCGTGTAATCTGAGGTTCTCCACTTCTGCTCGGGAAGGTAACAGTCGAGCAAGCTCCTTGCCCCGCCTGAAGCAGCCTTGACGGATAACCATAAATGTTTGTTCCGGTAAATGGCTTTCGTGTACGCATGGCTGTACGTGCTCCCTGTAAATTTATCTTCTATGGCATCACTGATCGGCCCTGTTACCTGTGAGCCAGACATCAGATACACTCCGTCATAACCTACAAATGCCCGTGAGCCTTCCACGTCACATGAAGCCCATGGACCCATGGAGTGCTTGACAACGCCTATTTCCTCAATGTCGTCTGCCGTTATCTCTGCAAGGTCTACCCTAATGCGTCGTATTCCGGTAAGAGTGTTGACAAACAGAACATCATCATCAGTCCAAACATCCAGGATCTTTGAATCAAATTTCCATGCCTGCAACTCGCTCCATGCATACCAGTACCCGCTATTGGTGAAATAGAGGTATTCAGGGTGAGCCGCGTCGCCATATCCGGTGAGCCGGTTCTTGTAGGACGGCCCAAACTTGGTTATGGAAGGAAACCGGATAGTGCCCTGCGGTATGCTGTCATCTGTTGCTAAAATGCCTGTCTCATAATCCTCTATGCCCGTATAGTAGGTTGTTGTCGTGTTGTCCCATATAATCTCATCGAGCCGCGCTTCACTCCCTAATGAACCGCCCTTGCGGAATATCCATCGTCCGATAACGGAAGCGTCCTGAGACACTGGAAGAAGGGACAATACCGCCCGTGAGCCTGAAAGTTCTACCTCGTCGCTCCACTCTGATAATCCGGAAGGTTCATTGTTGCTGTTCACAAAACAGGTTGCAAACTGATAGATACCCGTGAGGCCCGTTCTCCTTCTCATGTGAAGGTCATCGAACCATACTTTTACCGGACTACCTTTGCTTGCCCCGTAGACAACATACTTCACGGCAAAAACATTAGCCCATGTCTTTGCTGCGGTTCCAACACGGGTAAACTTGCTTTTCTGCACTTCCATATAGAGCCAGAGGTTGTCTATCTTGTTGGCTTTCTGTCCGGTCATGTTCAGGCGGGTTACAAGTTCTTCGGGTGTTATCTCGTAAAACATCGCATCCCCGTAATCACCGTCGTTTATATCAAACCATATCTCGATCTTCTGTATGGTCTTGAACCGGTTCCACTTCATATAAAAGCAGATGTAATCATCGTCGGTGGATGTTTCCGTTGCTCCAAATATGGTAAGATCAGTTGCCACAGCCAAACTTGCACTGTAACTTTTTTTAGCAGGACAATTGATATATATGGAGGTGTTTCCCTGAACCTTATAATCCTTGTTGGTGTTGAAACTCCCCTCGTCGCTCCATACCCATGCTTCGGTTGTTTCCATCGTGGCGATTGACTTCTCAGCAGACTTTTCCTCAAGTTTCCAATCGTCAAAGTACATGGTGCATGCGCCGGTTGTGTCGGCCTCGATCTCAATTCTGACAATCGCGCTCCAATCGGCTGTGCCGGTGTCGGTAAAAGCTGCTTTTGCTATCAGTAACTTACTCCAAACGCCCGAAGATGAACTGTTTAATCCTCCTGTTCCCCCAGGGGTAAAGATGTAGGTAAAATGTTTCGGTGTGGCTGTGTCAGAATAAAGACGGAGTTTGATATTCGTGAGGTTTGCCGTATTTGTGCAATAGACCCAACACGTTATTTCATCGGATGTGGGAGAGGCTACACCATCGATATGATAGGCAAGGTTCAACGATACGGTCTTGTAGGCTGTGTTCGATGCCCCTGTCCTGGCAAGTTTCAGGCTCTTTGTCCCCTGCTTGATATACCGGTGGTCCATGTTGTTTGAAATGTTAAAATCGGTTGTCCAATCTGCCGTTGCTCCCTCAAAGTTCTCGATAACCTTTCCGTAGGATGTGGCAAGGATAGGAGCATTTTTGATGTATACGTTATCAAAGTTGACTACCGCGCTTCCTGTTACTCCGGTGAGGTTTACATAAAAACGTGCTACGCTGTTCCATGCCGGTGTCCCGGTGGCTACAAACCGCGATCTCCTGATCTTTATATCAGTCCATTGGTTATCTCTCTGTAAAACAGCGTCTAATTCAGTCGGGTCGATTGTTGCCCTGTAGTAATTGCCGGATGAAGTGTAAAAGTCTATCGATATTGAACTCACATAGGCCCGCGTCCTGTGAAATACCGATATGCAGATAAAGTCGTTATCTGATACACTCCCGCCATTCGGGAACTTCGAAAAATCCTGTGCGGAAGCATAGGTAACATAGCCTGAAACGGTTGCCCCTGCCCCTGCCGTTATCTTGAGAGATCTCCTGTTACTCCCTGTCCTCTCCGTTGGTCTGAAATAGACAGTATCAACTTCAATGCCTGAACCCGTGTTTATCGTTTCGTCAGTCTCAAAATACGCAACCTTCTTGTAGAATCTCGGCGGTTCCAGTCCTGCTTTCTGAATGGCGTTGGTTCGCGGGTAGAATTCATAGGCATCGTCCGTTCCGTTGATGATGAAGGTTCTGTCCTTCCAGTTGACCCAGTCATAGTCTAACCCTGCCGTTAATCCTGTCTGTAGGTCCCCCCATGCTACCCCCGTATCGTACTTTATTTTCCCATTACACGCGACTAAAGTATCTTTGTTACCCAAGTTATCAAAGGAGCGGAAAATTCCATCTACGGCGGCCCCTGACTCAAGCTGCGTGTATTTTGCCGTTCTGCCCGGAGCCACTTCCAACACTCCCTTGTCAAAACTACAGTGGGCGGCAGTCTGAAGCATGCCATCGGGGATGTCAGCCCCGTTTTTGTCGGTTGCTAACCCTGACTTGTCAAACTTGAGCAGTAAGGACCATTCTTTCGCCATTATCCCATCTGTCCCCAAAAGTTAGAATGTACCGACACTTTCAGCCTCTTTGTTCTTGCTGCCTTCTTTAAAAGGATGGATTCATAGTCACCCTTCCATTTTGCCGCAGCGTCCCAATCTTTCAGCCGTTCACAGCACTTGTAGGCAATGCCCGCAATAATGGCTTCCTCATACTTATCTTCGAGAAGGTGTGTGTAAGTGTCCCCTGTTGATGCCGGGTGGATGCCCCAATAGTAGAAATAGTATGTCCATGCCCCTGACGGCTTGTTTTGCAGATAAATCTTCGAATCTTCCCTGACGACGGTATACCGTACCGGCAATGCGGCAACATCGGTATTTGTTTTAGACCATTTCAGATAGTCGTCCGGGTCCATCCAGATCATTTCGTAGGAGTCAACCGTCATAAAGCGCCTGTCGCTGTAATCCGTAGGCATAGTAATATATGCGGTATCCGCAGTTGTCGTTCCCGTGTCTGACTTTGCAAGAATGTTATACCGTTCCGTCATGTCACGGAGAATTTCGTCAAACTCGGTGGTGAGGGTGATGGACTGCCCTGACCGTCCGGCCTTCTTAATCCCTGCCGCGATCAGTACCGATCTCTGGCTCGCGCTCATTTGCCTGTCTCCTTCTTATACCCGCATACCGGACAGTAGCCGAAATCAAACGGTTCCTGAGTGTAGATATTTCCGCACTTCGGACACCTGATGCAAAACCCTGTCACATGCCCGATGGGGAGGGATATTTCAATGTCGCCGTCTATCTCAAGGGTGATGCTCCCGGCCATTTATTTCGCCTTTTTACCGGTCACGGTCGGTTGTCCGTCCTCGCCAAATGTCCTCTCCCACCATGCCAAGGCAGTATCCTTGTGGGGTGGAGGAAGGATATTGAACAGGTTCTTATCCTTGATAAACTCACCATTGGGGAGAACATAATCGCCCTGAATGGTCTCGAATATCCGCAGATCGCCGTCAACAAACATGCGCCGCGTGGTCATCTCCACGTTTCCGAGTTTCTTGTATGATCCTACTTCCTGTGTCTGGCCCTGCATACATCCTCCTAAATAAAGTTAGAGGGGGCCGGCTCGCCCCCTTTGGTCGGTTATGCGCCTATTGCAAAGGCTCTTACCGATCTGTTTCGTAATACCTGACCGTCAGGTATTTCGAGCGGTACAAGACTGTCAATATCCTCCGGGACACCATAAACCCATGTGAGGCCGCAAGAGTTGGTTGCGCTTACACCTGTTCCTGATGTGAATGTTGCGGCTGTGGTTAATTTCTGCTTCGGGTAAAAGTTTGTTGGCTGCCACTGTGCGGTTGACCCTAACGTCATTGTGGTTGGGCCGATAGGCCATGACCCCACTGTGCTTGACTTTGTAGGTCCCGGCATCCATCCCGGCGTACCGATAAAAAGAGGCTGTTCGATGTTCCCGCCGCCGGAGAGTGTATATACCTGGCTGATGGCCGAATTGACATCTTCCTCGATGAACCTTGCGTTGAGAAATCCTCCTGCCGGTTTCTTGAGATAGGTAAATGTGATAGATGCCGTAGCTGCATCCCACGCCTGAGAAGCAAGAATGCCCATGGTTGTAGCTGCCGGGTTGGCGTTCGTCCAGTCAAGGGCGTATTCTCCGGCTGCGGCTGTCTCATCCTTTTTAATTGGTGCAGGGGTGCTGATTGTACCGTTAAGGTTCAATCCAACGATGAGGCCACAGAGAAACGGCCCTGCCGTGAGAAAGCTCACAAGATCGGTCGTTCCTGGCGTGAAAGTGATCCCGTTGGTCGTGGTTGCCCCTGCGGTCATCGTTTCGGCTTCGACAAGGTTCTGAAACACTTCATCCCATGCCTGGGTGATGTATGAGATTGTCATTGTTGCGTAGCTATCCGACGCAAGTGTGGTAAGGGTCGCCCTCGTGCCAGGTGTGGCGCTGTGCATATCAACGGCCATCGTGGTAGTAACGGGTGTCATTCCAGCCGGAAGAATAGTCACGGCTACGTTTCCAACTCCCGCATAAAGAGGCCACGCCATCGGCCATCGGGTAGTGCCTACTCCATTAGTCAAGGTAACTACTTCTTCGAAGACTACTGCCGGAGCCCTGCGATACCCTTTGAGCTTGTTGTTGGTCGCATCGTACTTCCAGACGATGTTTTCCTCGTCCACGCCGGTTATAATGAGGTCCCCTGTATATTTCCATCCAAGATTTCCAATGGCGGGTAATGGTATTCCCCCATAGGGGTAGGTCTTTGCGCCATCCCCGAAGGTGAGTAAAACAAAGTCAGAGGTAAGTTTCCCTAATTTATAGGGTCCGCCTCTGGTTAAAGTTATGTCTGTTGCGGCGAGATTTGCCATTTCTTCATCTCCTGTAAAGAGGTTTGCCGGGAGAGGATTCTCACCCCTCCCGGGTTGGTTGTTTTAAACGTCTACGCTGGCCTGAAAATCGCTGTTGTTTGCCTTGCTTTCTTCCCGTGGCACTGCTTCTATCCACGGTTTCCAATACCCTGAACCGCCGTGATTCGAGAACACGAACCTTAACTGATCGCCTGCGTTCAACGAAATGGGGGTTGCCAACTGGATATAAACGATCTTTCCGGCTGCTGTTCCCGATGGAATGTGGATAACATCAACAGCGGTGGCGTTGGTATCGCTTCCGGTTGTCACCCTTCTTGTCACGGTGCATGTTGCAGCATTGGTAGTAGTCGCAACAGTTATCAATACACCCACTGCGTACAGTGTGGCGGGATGGTTGACATCGATATAGTTTGTCGTGTTAACCGCATTCCCTGCTGTATCCGATGTCGAGGGCGCGTTAAAGGGCATTATTACTGATTGGTTTGAATATGGCATGGTTTCACCTCCTATCCTATGAAGAAGTTATATGGCAGCCCTTAACCTTACCGGCTGTCGCTGTTGCGCTCCAAGAAAGACCGGCGCCGAGAACTCCATACCATGCGGCAGCGTGTACCCTGCCGAAGTCCTGTCCCATGTTTACCTGTGCCCTTACTTCCGGTGTTTCCACCTCTGCCATGACACAGAAGTCGTCGCCAAAGATTACCGCTTCGCCCAGGACTGAGCCGGTTCCCTTGTTGTTGGCAAGGTTTGTGGTGTCTTTTACCTCGATGCAGCGTATTGATTCGATCTTTCCCACTTCCGAGTTGTGGAGCACGTCGCCTTCCCTGAGATACTGTTTCCAGGTTTCAAAGGTAGGGTCATTTTTAATACCCCTCAATCCCTTTGTGGAGATGAGGCCGATATAATCGCCGTTCTCGTAGGGCGGAACGATGTAGGTATCAGCAAAAGCATCCCTGATGGCTGCAAGGTGCGCCACGGTGAGATTTGAGGTTGCCGATGTGGAGGCTGTGCCGTCCTCGTCAAATGTGCCTCCGGTCAATGAGGTCGGGATGTACTTCAGATAAACCGTTTTCATTGCAGTAGCATAGAGCCGGTCAAGGCTTTTCCTCATCTGCTCGGTTAAGGCTTTCTGAATCCTGTCCTCGGGGTCAAACTTGCTTAAAAGCTGGCTGATGTGAGTGAACGCCACGCCACGGCCATATTCGTAGACCGTGATGCCGACGCTTGTCTGGGTCATCGTGTCAATGGGGATGCGCTCTGTTTCTGTGAGAGCCGCACTGGTCGGGATGGAAAGAGCGTCAAAACGCATAATGGTGATCGTTTCACCTTTCTTCCGTCCGAACCCTGGCTCTGGCCGTACAAAATCAGCAAAGACGGACTCAACAACCGCTTGCTCTCTCAGCTTTGAACTGATCGTGTGCGATTTATAAGTACCGGTCGCTGTATCGTAATTCCAAGTCCATTCAGGCATGGAAAATACCTCCTATCTCAATTTTCTCCGTTCCTTGACAGCCCGGATTGCGTCACCCATTGTCTGTGTGCCTTCATCCTGGCTTGTTTTGGAAACCAGTTTACCTCCACGCTGCAAGATGTCAAACTTGCTGCGGTTCTTCTGTTCTTCCTGATAACGGGCGGTTTCTTTGCCCCTTATGCCGTCCACGATTGCCTTGCACTGAGCGATTGTCCAGGTAATCTGCTCGTCGAGAGACAGATTCTTGTCTGCCCATGCCGCCTGCGCCCAGAACAACTGCTGAATCCCTGGTATTTTGTCCAGTTCTGCCGCTTCAAGCGCCTTATCTACCGTGGTGTTAATAACTTTCAGGTCGTTCGCGGCTATTTCCTGGCGTTCCCGTTCTTCCTGCGCGGCTATCTTGGCAATATCCGCCTGTCCCTTCATCCATACTTTAGCCAGTTTCATGTTGTAGTCCGGGTCATCCGTCGATAGTTTGTTGGCTGCGTCTATCGTTGCGTTGAGTATCCGGTCCTGCTCAACCTCCCACTTGCCTTTCTGGTTGGGGTCGGCCTTCTTTTCCACTCCATCAATCCGCTTTTGCAGATCTTCGACAACCTTCTTGAGCTTGGCTGTCTCGGTCGTGGATTCGTGGAGCTTCTTTTCAGCCTCGCGGTATGCTTTCTCCGCTTCCTCGTGGCTCTTGTACTTCAAGGGCTTTTCTGGTGGCTTGTCCTCTTCCTCCACTTCTCCGAATCCTTCAAGCGGGGGCTTTGGCTCGATACCTTCCGGGGGCTTACCATCTGTTTCCTTGGCATCAAGGGAGGTGGTAAGTGTGTCCTTCGTATCTTTTCCGTCACCGTTTAACATTTCAGCCGTTACCGTTGTTGCCATTGTGTCACCTTCCAGCGTGTCCGTGTCGGGGCTGGCCTTTCTTTTATTTCAATCCGCGTGTCCTTGTGGGGGCGGTTGATTGCCTTCATTTCTTCTCTCTCCGTATCATCAACAGCCTTTCTGCTGCTGCATGTCCTATATCAACCTGATAATTCAGGCTGCGTATCATGTTCACCAGCGTTGTCGCCTCTGAGTCGTTTTGTACGAGTATGTTGATCCTCTGGGTGAGCTTGTCCAGGACGAGATTAACAAAATAGCTGCCTTCCTCGCTCGACAACCTCTTTTCCGCCTCCATGCCCTTGTCTATCTGAACCTCAAGAATCTTTTCCTCTCGCTGGCGTTTCTGATTGATGTCAAAGGTCTTTGGCTGTCCGGTTAAGATGTCAGTCTGCATACTTCTTCCCCTTCTTCTTCGGCAATCCCTTCTCCGGTGTGCTGGCGAAGTCTGATAACTGCTTGCCTGTCATATCCAAAACACCTTTGTTCTTCTTGCTTATCTTCTCGGGTGCGTATTTGGCCATAGCCATGAGCCTTCTCTGGGACTTGCTTTTTGCTGGCATTACATACCTCCCTGCGGTAACTGCTTCTGCCCTGGTATCTGCACGACGTTGTTGGCCGCTTCCTGCGCCATCATTGCCTCTGCCTCCATCTGGGAGACAACCTGTTCAATCTGGTCTGCTTCTTCCGGGGTCACTATAAACTTGGGATCGTAAAAACCTAAAACGGTGTTTGACTCCTTCAGAAGTTCATACGGTTTGAAATACTTACCGAATAACTGGCTTTCCGCCTTCTGCATCATAAATTGCAGGCGTGGTATGAGGTCACTGTTTTTAATCTGGGCCGTGACACCGCTTACCGTGATGTCGCAGTTTGCTTCAAGCATCTCTCTGCGTTCCTCCGGTCCCATTTGCGCAAACGCGGCAAACGCCGGGTTGTTCGGAAACACTCTGGAAATGGGCGGGTAGCTGTATTCGCTCCAATTCGGTATGATGGTTTCAAGAACTGCCTTGATAACGTGAATAGCTGCTTCCTCTATATCCTCGCCTATGCTGTCGAAGATACCCATGGACTGTTCTGTCTTGATCTC
>Ga0208196_1004852_pt1 | contig 10168 bp, 7 predicted proteins | sample AD_JPNNA7_MetaG_FD_184443 | JGI IMG/M metagenome (GOLD analysis project Ga0208196, IMG submission 184443) | Active sludge microbial communities of municipal wastewater-treating anaerobic digesters from Japan - AD_JPNNA7_MetaG (SPAdes) (version 2) | ecosystem: Engineered > Bioreactor > Anaerobic >...
GGGGTAAGTAAAAAAACGCCTCCTGGGGCCGGGGAACGCGCCGGAGAGGGCAAAAAAGAGGGGGAAGCGGGAGGCGAGAAGCCGCCGGCCGTGATCGAGCCGAAGGCGCCGCCGGAGGTCGGGGTCGAGCCGGATACCTCGCCGGCGACGCCGGACTCCCTGGGGGCCGTCCTGGACCCGGGGAAATTCCCGGTCCGGCGGATCCCGGTCGCCGAGATCGGGACCAACGTCGAGAAGATGCAATTCAAGCTCGACGTCGACAAGGAGGGCGTCCAGAAGGAGCTCCAGGGGGAATGGAATGAGCTCGCGGCCGGCAATCTCCTCTTGTGGCAGAACCGGAAGGGCGAGCTCATCGTTGCCAACGGGCACCACCGGCTCGCCCTGGCGCGGAAGCTCCGGGTCGAGGAGGTCCACGCGCAGATCCTCCGCGAGGTCGACGGCTTCACGATGGAGGACGCCCGGCGCCTGGCGGCCGAGGCAAACATTCTCGAGGGAAAGGGGACGATTTACGATCATGCAGAGTATTTCAGACTTAACCCCGAATATACCGCAGAGCTCGTCAAGGCCCGAGGCCTCGCCGGACAAGGTTTCGCGATTGGCCGCCTTGCCACGGATCGGACTTATGACCTATTCCGAAATCGCAAGATCAGCGCGGAAGCCGCAGAAGCAATCTCCCGAGGAGCCCCGGGGGACGAGATCCTCCAGGCCGCCGGAGCCCGATTCGCAGTAGAGAAGCCGAAGGCCGACGCCTACGAGATCTCCTCGATGATGCAAGCCCTCTCGTTGGAGAGCCGGCCGGCGTCCGAGCAAGCCGATCTCTTTGGCTTCGATGATTCAGCGATCCGCCAGGCCGAGGCCCAGGCGAAGGTCGTCGCCGGCGAGATCCGGGGCCTCCGGGATCAGATCAACGCGGTCCGCGGCGCCGCCAAGCGGCCCGAGGTCGCCAAGACGCTCGGCGTCGACGTCAAGGATCCCGAGGCGATCCGGACGAAGGTCCAGGAGCTCCAGGCGGAGGTCGAGGCCTGGCAATCCTGGTACATGAACCCGGAGCTCGTGACGAAAGTCCGGGAAAAGAGCGGTTACGTCCCGGAGGTCGTTTCGAAGGAGAGGATCCGGCAACCCGTCAAGACCCTCGAGGATCTTTACGTCCTGGTCGAGAAAGCCTACCCGGAGCTCATGGAGGCCTCGCACCACCTGGGCGACAAGTACGGCGGGAGCGTCCACGAGCGGCCGGAAACGGACAAGCACGGCCGGCAGATCGCATACGTCCCGGCGCCGGGGGTCCGGCTCAAATCGAAGGAGAGCACGGCCCGGAAGCTCGAAAAGGAAGATGTCGGGGGCGTCGACGAATTGACCGATATCGCCGGGACCTCCGTCGTGTTCGACGACTACCCGACCATGCTCCGCGCCCTGGGCGAGCTCACGCGCCTGTATCGCGGGAGAATCTGGTATCGAAACACCTTCGAGAAGCGGACCGAATCGGGCTACGGGGATATCAACTGCCGGATCCGGACGGAAAACGGCGCCTGGATGGAGCTCCAGATCCACAAGAGGAGCCTTTTCGAGGCGAAAGAGGATCTCGGGCATCCGGCCTATGAAATCACGCGGGAACTCTACGAGGCCTTCAAAAAGGGAAACAAGGAAGTAGGGGGGGCGATTGATGAGATAAACGAGGCGACCAAGAAATACTATTCGGAGGCGGAGAGCAAGGACTCGGCCTCTTCCCTGGAAACCTCCGGCATCTTGAGCCAAACCTTGAGGGAGGTATGCGAATCGTCGATCGGGACCAGCTTCGTGAAGGACTCGACGCGGAACGCCGTCATGGAGGTCTTGTCCCAGGCGAAAACTCGTCCGGAGGAATTGGTCCTAAACGAAAGATTGTCCGGGAGTTTGCCAGACATCGGAGGGCCTCCTTTCGTTGAAAATATGCCGGAGGCGGAAATCGTTGTCAAGGGGAAATTAGCCCTGGGTGAAGTCTTGGGCGAGATCAAGACCGAGAAGATCCCGGGCGAAACGGTCGAACAGGCCGTGATCCCTGGGGCCGGGGTCGCGGAAACGTTCGGGCTCACGGGATCGCCTGGCGAGATCGGGACCTCGCGGACGCCGGCGCCGGCCCAGGGAGCCCTCCTGATGGCCCCGGAGAGGGGATTCAGGCGCGAGCCGGAGCCGACGGGGGCCGCTGCCGAGAAGCCGATGAGCCGGAGCGAGATCCGGCAATTCCTCGAGGAAAAGCTCGATCTCCCGATCCGGACCGGCCGCTTCATCGGGAAGGCCCTGGGGATCTTCAAGCCGCGATCCGAGGTCGTGCGCACGAAATACGCGAACGACATCGAGGTCATCGCCCACGAGGTCGGCCACGCCCTCCACAAATACCTCTGGCCGGAAACCCTGACAAAGAAGGGCCTCTCGGCGCAACCCTTCCAGGCCTTCGCGCACGAGCTCGACCTGATCGCGACGACGCCGAAAAAGGGGCAGAGCAACACGGCCGAGGGCTACGCGGAATTCGTCCGGCTCTACATCACTGACGCGGCCCAGGCACAGCGCCGCGCTCCGGACTTCTTCCAATTCTTTGAGGCGCAACTCGACCTCAAGGCGCCGGAGGTCAAGGAGATCTTCCTCGAGGCCCGGGCGAAATATCAGAAATTCATGCAACAGCCGCCGCTCCAGAGGATCCTCTCGCAGATCTCGATCGGCAAGACGGACAAGGCCCCGCGCAACTTCGACGAGCTCTATACGATGGCCCTGGACGACCTCCACCCGCTCGAGCTCGCCGTAAAGGAGATGGCCCAGGGCCAGAGGATCCCGGCCTCGAAGGATCCCTACAAGCTCGCCCGGCTCCTCCGTGGATGGCATGGCAAGGCCGAGGCCTTCCTCAAGCACACGCCGTTCTCTTTCGGCGATTACAAGGACATTCCCGGCGCCAAGAGCTTGAAGCAGATCCTCGAGCCGGTCCGGGACAACCTGGACGAATTTAGGGCCTACGTTGTCGCAAAGCGCGCGCTCGAGCTCGCCGAGCGTAAGATCGAAACCGGGATTTACCGGAGCGACGCCGAGGCGATCGTCAACCTGTACGAGGGCCGCTTCCGGGAAACCCACCGCGAGCTCCTCGAGTACCAGGACCTCACTTTGAAATACCTCCTGGACGCCGGCCTCCTCACGCCCGAGGCCTTCGCAAAGATGAAGGTCTGGAATCGGGACTATGTTCCTTTCTACCGCGTCATGGAAAACACGAAGGGGCAGGGTACCGGGGTCGGCCTCGAGGCCTACAACCCTGTAAAGAAGATCCGCGGCTCCTGGCGGGATATCGTGGACCCGCTCGAGAGCATCATCAAAAACACGTTCCTTTACATCAACCTCGCCGAGAAGAACGCCGTCGGCCGCGCCCTGGTCGATCTCGAGCGGTCCGGCGAGGGCCTGGGGAAATTCGTCGAGAAGATCCCGACGCCCATGAAAAAGACGACGGTCACGCCCGAGGAGATGACCCGTTACATGGAGAACCTGGCCGAGAGCCTCGGCTTCGAGGCGAAGGAGCTCCCGGCCGATATGTTCGACGCCCTGGAGATCTTCCGGCCCTCGGCCTTCATCCCCAAAGACAACGTGATCCAGGTATGGGAGAAGGGCAAGCGGAGCCTCTACCAGGTCGACCCGGAGATCGGGCGCGTGTTCAAGGCCCTGGACCGCGAGAACGTGAACATGATCATCAAGCTCCTTTCCTACCCGGCCCAATGGCTCCGGGCCGGCGCCACGCTCACGCCGGAGTTTATCGGCCGGAACCCGATCCGCGACCAATGGAGCGCCTTCTGTTACTCGAAATACGGTTTCGTCCCGGGCTTCGACCTGGTCCGCGGGATCTTCTCGATGGTCAAAAAGGATCAGGCCTATTGGGATTTCAAGAAGGCCGGCGCCGATCATTCGATGCTCGTTTCCCTCGATCGCGACTATCTCCAGGACTCCCTCGGGGACCTTCTGCAAAAGTACCCGGTCCGCAACGTCATTAAGAACCCGATCAACGGGCTCCGGATGCTCTCCGAGCTCGGCGAGATGGGGACCCGCCTCGGGGAATTCAAGCGGGGCCTCGCGAAAGAGGCGAGCCGGCGGGATCCCTGGGCCGCCGCGGTCCAGGCCGGCGCCGAGGCGACAAAGGGCGAGATGCAGGAGGCCGGCTTCTCGGCCCGGGAAGTGACGCTCGACTTCGCCAGGATGGGCGCCAAGACGAAGGCGGCAAACGCCCTCATTGCCTTCTGGAACGCGCAACTTCAGGGGACCGACCGCTTCGTCCGGGCCTTCCAGGACAACCCGCTCGGGACCTCGGTCCGCGTCGCCGCGTCGATCACGCTCCCGTCGGTCCTCCTGGCGATCGCGAACCACGACGACCCGCGCTATAAGGAGCTCCCGCAATGGCAGAAGGACCTTTTCTGGATCGTCATTACGGACAAGACGGTCTGGAGGATCCCCAAACCCTTTGAGCTCGGGATCCTGTTTGGCTCGGTCCCGGAGCGGATCACAAACTATATCCTGGACCAGGATCCGCAAGCCTTCGACAAGCTCGGCGATACGCTCCTCCGGGCCGCCTCGCCTGGCGTGATCCCGACGGTCCAGGCGCCGTTTGTCGAGAATTGGGCCAACCGATCCCTTTTCTTCGACCGGAACCTGGTCCCCAGGAGCCGCGAGGATCTCCTTCCGGAATATCAATACTCCGATCACACGACCGAAACGGCCAAGCTCTTGAGCTCCGTCGTCGGCCGCTTCCCGGGGCTCGATCAATGGAAGGGCGCCGCGCCGGCCTACATCGAAAACCTGATCTACGGATGGAGCGGCGGCCTGGGGCGTTACGCCTTGCAGATCGCCGACGCCGGCTTGAAGGCCGCCGGGGCCGTCGAGGAGAAATTCCAGAAGCCGGCGGCAACCCTGGCGGACATTCCTTTCGTCAAGGCCTTCGTCGTCCGTTACCCGTCGGCCCAGGCCGAGAGCATCCAACGCTTCTACGACAATTTCGAGAAGGCCCTGGCCGTCAACAAGACGATCAAGGTCCTCATGGAGAAGGAGCAAAACCCGGAGGCCGCCGCGAAGCTCTGGCAGAGCTCCGGCATGGCGGATCTCCAGGGGATCCGGACGGCGCTCTCGAACGCTCACAACACGGTCGACCTGGTCTATCGCAATCCGGAAATGACGCCGGACGAGAAGCGCGAGCTCATAGATCAGATCTATATGCAGATGATCGCGATGGCGCAGAACGGGAACAAGCTCGCCGAGAGTTTCGAGAAGGCCCGGAAGGAGGAGGTCGAGCGCCAGAAAAACAGGGGAATCGTGAAGGAGAGGGCGCCGGCCGCGGTTGCCGTGCAACCCAGGACGCCGCCTCCTCCGGGGCCGGAGAGCCGGCCGGTTCAATTCTAGGGCGGGGGGATGTGAATTGACGCCGAACTATGTCACCTGGCCGGAGCTTCTGGCCGCGGCGGGAGCGATAGGAGCGATGAACATGGCGATTTTCGGATGGCTCTGGAAACGGTCCCAGGCGATCGACGATCGGCTCACGAAGGCCTATGAGGAGATCGAGGACAAGCAGGACAAGGCGAATTGCGGAACGGCTCACGCCGCCCTCGCCGAGGCCGTCAAGAGCTTCGAGGGCATCAGCGCAAAGAACGGCGAGCGCCTGGCCAAAATCGAAACGTGCCTTGAATTCCTCGTGGAGGCGCTCCGGGAGCACAAGAAGCAGCACGAGAAAATGGCAGGGGGGCTCTGATGGCGGACTTCAACCTGGCGATCGAAGCGGTTATCGGTTTCGAGGGCGGCTATTGGGACGACCCTCGAGGGGGGCCGACCAAGTACGGGATCACGCGGCCGACGCTCGAGGAGGCCAAGCGCCGTGGGCTCGTTTCCCAGGATCGGCAGATCCGGGACCTCACGCCGGCCGAGGCGAAAACGATTTACCGGGTCCTTTATTGGAACGAAATCCGGGGCGACGAGATCCGGAACCAGGTCGTAGCCGGCGAGCTCCTGGACACGGCCGTTAATTGCGGCCAGGGGACCGCGGTCAAGCTCGCGCAGAGGGCGCTTAACTTCCTGGGCGAGCACCTGGCCGAGGACGGGATCCTCGGGCCGAGGACCCTCGAGGCGCTCAACAAGTGGGGCTACAAGGACGGCCTGGCGCTGTTCAAGGCCATGAACGGCGAGCAATACATCTATTACAAGGGGATCACCGGGATCACCTTCCCGGCCGGATGGATGAAGCGGATCCAGGACTACAATCCACGGAGGGCCTGATATGGGGATCAAGGAAATTTTCGAAGGGATCACGAGCGGAGCGATCAACGGGCTTCTCGGGACCATTGCCGGCGCGATCGAGAGGATCTCGCTGATTATCAAGGGGGACATTTCGCCGGAGGCGAAGGCCGAGCTCGAGAAGATGAAACAGGATCTCGAGAGCAAGAAGGCCCTGGCCGAGGTCGAGATCGAGAAGGCCCGGCTTTCCGTCATGGTCGCGGAGGCATCGAGCCCGGACAAGTGGACCTCCAGGGCGAGGCCCTCGTTCCTGTATGTGATTTACATCTTGCTCCTGGGCTCCTTGCCCTTTGCCGGCTTCACGGTCTACGACGAGGCCGCGGCGCTGAAATACGTCCAGGGCTTCCAGAATTGGCTCAATTCGATCCCGTCGGAGCTCTACGCCCTTTTCGGCGCCGGCTATCTCGGATATGCCGGGCTCCGGACCTATGAGAAGAAAAAGGCCTAGCAGGGGGTTGAACCATGACCGTTTCCACGACGACCAACCGGGCCGGATTCGTCTGCAACGGGGTTACTTATCAATTCCCGTTCGACTTCAAGATCCTGGCCGAGAGCGACCTCCAGGTCTACCTCTACAACACGATCACCAGGCTTTCCTCGCAACTGACGCTTAACGTCGACTACACCGTCGAGATCGCCTCGCCCGGCCCGGGCGGGACCGTGACGCTCATCGGCGCCTATGGGCCGCCGTGTCCTCCGGGCGTGATCCCGGGAGCGGAGTACACCTTGACCGTCTTGCGCGCCATGCCGAGGACGCAGGAGATCGACTTCGTCAACGGCGACGACCTGGACGAGCAAAACATCGAGGGGATGGGCGACCGGATCACGATGATGGTCCAGGAGCTCGATAACAAGATGGCCCGGACGCTCGCCTTCCCGCCGACCTCCGGGTTTTCGAATATCTCCGTCCCGGATCCGGTCGCGGGGGCCTTCCTCCGTTGGAACCTATCGGGCAACGGCTTAGAGAACGCGACCTACGTCGACCCGACCCTCATCACCATTTCGGATTATTGGAGGGCGGTCATTGACGGGGGCGATACCCTTCCGGAGGCCTTGACCTCGATGGGCCTGGATCCTTCGCTGTCGACGCTCACTCTCCCGGATAACGTGACGATCTCGGATTTCATCAAGACCCTCTTGGACGATGCGGACGCCGCGACGGCCCGGGCGACCTTGCAGATCCCGGCGGCCTCGGAGAGCGTCGCCGGCCTGGCCGAGCTCGCAACCCAAGCGGAAACCGACGCCGGGACCGATGATGCTCGTATCGTCACCCCCGCGAAGCTGTATGCAACGCCCGGAATCTACCGGAAAAACGCTATTATCAACGGAAATATGTTGGTATGGCAACGCGGGACTTCATTTTCCGTTTCTCCATCAACCGGGATTTATACGGTTGATAGGTGGATGGGTTATAGCTTTACAGACGGAACCTTATCCTTACAAAGGTCAACGACTGTCCCTTCTGAATCTGAAGCCGGGGCGCATCTGCTATATTCGCTATCCGCCGCACCATCTACTGCTGACACTTCTATTGGAGCATCACAGGCGGCCTTTCTACTGTATAAAATCGAAGGATATGACTTCAACAGATTTTACGGTAGAAAAGGAACGCTATCGTTCTGGGTGCGAAGCGCGTTGACCGGCGATTACGGTGTGTGTTTCCGCAACGACACCGCCACTCGCTCATATGTCACTAAATTTACGGTCAATGCGGCCAATACTTGGGAAAAGAAAACAATAACGGTAGACTTTTCTGGGTGCAATGCTAGCGGAACGTGGGAATACACGAACGGGGCCGGATTGGGTATTGGGTTCATGCTTGCCTGTGGGAGTACATATCAAACGTCCTCGCTCAATACATGGCTTAGCGGAAACTATATGGCCCCGTCAACGCAAGTGAACCTGATGGGGTCTACTTCCTATACCTTCTATCTAACTCAGGTTCAGCTTGAGGTTGGGGAAGCCGCAACGCCGTTTGAACACAGACCGTTCGCTGAAGAACTGGTGTTATGCCGAAGGTATTTCCAATCTTACGGAGGGACGACATCCTACGAATTGATTACGTCTGGCGTAACTTTGGTTTCAAACTCATTCTATGGCACTATGTATTTGGGCATCCCGATGAGGGCGCAACCGACCGGATCCTACTCGGCATTAAGTGATTTCCAAATATCTGATGGCCTCGGTGGCTCTTGGACGCCAAACAATATAAATATATCTTCGGTGGTGTGGTCAAACATCTGCGGTTATCTTGATATAGGCGTATCTGGTTCACCGTGGACGGTCGGGCGAGGAATGTCTCTCAGAACGATGAACACCAATGCACGTATATACTTTAGTGCGGAGCTATAGTCTATGGCATACAAATTACAAAAGGGTGGTGTTGGAGTAATCAGGCTTCGTGATACCTCCTATATCCCTGATTGCGACGGCAACCGGGATTGGCAGGAGTATCAGGAATGGCTCGCCGCCGGCAACGTGCCCGAACCTGCTCAGACACCCGAGGAGGTCGCGGCCGAGGAAGCTGCGGCGGCGGCCGAGAAGGCCCTGATCCAGGCGAAGGCGCAAGATATCGCCGACGCCCTGCCGGATTGGGCCACGGTTGCGGCGAAATTCGACCGGGGGACGACGGCCCTGGCGAACGCGACGACGATCGCGGCTGTCAAGGTGGTCCTCCTAGGCTTGATCGACGTCACAAAGCAGCTCGCCCGGGTCGTCTACTGGCTCGCCAGGGATCGGGCCGATTAACCTAGCCTTGACAATAAATAGGGAGCTTGCGATCTCTGAGTTGCAGAAGGAGGGCAAGCGCCCGCAGGGCTATAAAATAATCCCACCGAGTTCTTTTTAAGGATTCAGTCAGGTAAAACCGACGATGCAAAAATATTCTTGAATAGTTCATATAGGTGACTTAAAACTTCTCTAAATTTACATTTCTAAAAGGGGAGAGAGCTTATGAGGTCTATCTTATGCGTAATTGCACTCGTTATGCTTTGGGGATGTATAGGGCCTTTAGTTCCAGTAAAAAAAATGGATGAACTTCCTCTCGACATGAGGAGAGAAGTTCTTTCAATGCCCATTTACAACGAGGGTCAGCTAGCAGGTCAAAAATATAAAATAATCAATATGGTTGAGGGTATATCGTGTAAAAATAAGACATGGGATCCACCTGCAACGAAAATTGACGCAGTAAATCAAACCAAGTATTGGGCCTATGAAATGGGAGCGGATGCGCTTCTGAATATTCAATGCGAATTCCCTAGGGGAACTACCACCACTTATAATTGCTGGGAAAGTATAACGTGCACCGCACAGGCGATAAAAATTGAAAAATAGTAAACAGCAATGGGTGAAGAAATATGGGACCCTCGGAGATCCTCGTAATCGCACTTTTGGGTTTCTTCATTGCAACCGCTGTCCTGCCCTTCTACGTAGGGAAAAAATACCCTAATCGGTTATGGCTCGGAATTGTTCTTTGCCTTCTCAATTGTGGAATGGGGCAATTTTACTTGCCAGGCGGACTCAAATATTTTCTTATTCTCGCCATTGCTTTTGTGTTTCTCAAAGCAGTATGGGGACCAGATAGTGCGTGGCTAGTTGCTGGATTTCTGTCAGTAGGAATTATGTGGTGGAGATTTACAAAATTGCCCGCCTACGAAAAACCTGTCTAATCTCACCTGCTCGCATTTTGCTCGCAAAAGGGATTAGTTTTGCCCCGATTTGCCCGGATACGAAAAAAGGGGCTTCCGATGTAAGTATCGGAAACCCCTGTTTTTCTTGGTGGGCCGTACGAGATTCGAACTCGTGACCAACGGATTAAAAGTCCGCTGCTCTACCGGGCTGAGCTAACGGCCCCCGGGCGGCCTGGGCCGCGCGATGCTTGCAGGGAGGG
>Ga0208196_1004866_pt1 | contig 10153 bp, 7 predicted proteins | sample AD_JPNNA7_MetaG_FD_184443 | JGI IMG/M metagenome (GOLD analysis project Ga0208196, IMG submission 184443) | Active sludge microbial communities of municipal wastewater-treating anaerobic digesters from Japan - AD_JPNNA7_MetaG (SPAdes) (version 2) | ecosystem: Engineered > Bioreactor > Anaerobic >...
GGCCCTTCTTCCAAGTGGCCAACAGTACGTTTTTGATAGCAGAGTTGGCTGGGCAAGAACTTACTTGAAAAAGGCGGGGCTCATAGATTCTCCAATCAGGGGGTATTTTAAGATAACTGACAGAGGACGTCAGGTATTAAAGGATTCTCCTTCCAAGATTACTGTAAATTATCTGAGCCAATTTAAGGAATTTGAGGAATGGCGGACCGCTCCGAAAATAGATAAGGAGGGAGTGGGAAAAGAACCACCCAAAGAGAACTTAACACCAGAAGAATTAATAGAATCCGCTTATAAGGAGCTGAGAGAAGAGCTGGCTTCAGAGCTTCTAAAAAAGGTCAAGAGCTGTTCCCCAGCATTTTTTGAGCGCCTGGTTGTTGACCTCTTGCTGGCCATGGGGTATGGCGGGTCGCGAAGAGATGCCGGCATGGCCATTGGCCGCAGCGGTGATGAAGGCATAGACGGCATAATCAAAGGGGATAAACTCGGTCTGGACGTTGTCTATATTCAGGCAAAACGCTGGGAAAATCCGGTCAGCCGGCCAGAAATCCAGAAATTTGCTGGCGCTCTCCTGGGGAAAAAGGCCAAGAAAGGTATTTTTATAACTACCTCGAGTTTTTCTAAAGATGCCAAAGAATATGCAGATAAAATTGAAAGCAAAATTGTTCTAATTGATGGCGAAAATCTTTCCCAGCTCATGATTGACCATGATATTGGTGTTTCTAACTATATGACCTATACCCTAAAGAAGGTAGATAACGATTATTTTTCAGAAGAGTGAAAAAAGTCTCGCTTCAACAATTACGAGTGCTTAGCTTTTAGCTTTGTTTTTAGGTTGCTAATCCTTTGAAAGGTCTTCGATTAGTTATCGGTAGCTTTCATAATCGAATTCATTATTGGCCATTTCCCTTTTCATTCAGTTGATTCTTTATAAAGTTAATCTTGTTTACCTATATTTGAACATCCCTTCTTAACTGAGGTCTTCTTCCTACCGTCGACGGCCGGGGGGTGATTAGCTACCGGGCCGGGAGGTCGCAATCCCTTCTTAACTGAGGTCTTCTTCCTACAACGCCAGGGCTCTGATTCAGAAAAGTGACGAGGTCAGGTATGTCGCAATCCCTTCTTAACTGAGGTCTTCTTCCTACTGAGCCACATCTGCAAGTTCAGGGAGCAGAAAGCGGGTCGCAATCCCTTCTTAACTGAGGTCTTCTTCCTACCCACTGCCTGTCGGCGAAACTCCCCCGAACGGGGGGTCGCAATCCCTTCTTAACTGAGGTCTTCTTCCTACTCATCGAAATGATGACCTATCACGAGCCAGGGACACTGTCGCAATCCCTTCTTAACTGAGGTCTTCTTCCTACTTCACCACTGACTGGCGAAGTGGTCATTTTTGACCACAGGTCGCAATCCCTTCTTAACTGAGGTCTTCTTCCTACTTGGATGTCTCAAAAATCACTAAGGTCGAGTATAAGAGGTCGCAATCCCTTCTTAACTGAGGTCTTCTTCCTACAGGGAAGCCGCAGCTAATATATCGGGAAAAGGATGGGTCGCAATCCCTTCTTAACTGAGGTCTTCTTCCTACTATAGTAGAGTTAAAATAACTTTAAGTAGGAGGCGTGTCGCAATCCCTTCTTAACTGAGGTCTTCTTCCTACCAAGCAGATAGCGAAAGCAATGGACAAAGAGTTGTGTCGCAATCCCTTCTTAACTGAGGTCTTCTTCCTACCAAGCAGATAGCGAAAGCAATGGACAAAGAGTTGTGTCGCAATCCCTTCTTAACTGAGGTCTTCTTCCTACCTACGAGCGGTTGGAAATCTTACGTATGTCAGAGTCGCAATCCCTTCTTAACTGAGGTCTTCTTCCTACTGACGAGCCGTAAGGCCCGCCGGATTAAATTAGTCGCAATCCCTTCTTAACTGAGGTCTTCTTCCTACTGACGAGCCGTAAGGCCCGCCGGATTAAATTAGTCGCAATCCCTTCTTAACTGAGGTCTTCTTCCTACGGTTGATGTAACGAAATTACCCGAATATAGTATGGTCGCAATCCCTTCTTAACTGAGGTCTTCTTCCTACTAAGCCAGAAGAAGGCCGAATGGTTATCATGTACGAGTCGCAATCCCTTCTTAACTGAGGTCTTCTTCCTACCCAGATGACCAGATTCAACAGCGATATTTTACCGAGGGGTCGCAATCCCTTCTTAACTGAGGTCTTCTTCCTACAGAGGACGGCAATGTAGCCGTCGTCCATGGCAGCCGTCGCAATCCCTTCTTAACTGAGGTCTTCTTCCTACTTATCTAGCTTGGCTAACAGAATCCGGCTATCCTGTCGCAATCCCTTCTTAACTGAGGTCTTCTTCCTACTTAATTGGTCAGTGAAAGAGGGGGTATAATGCGAAGTCGCAATTTCTTCTTAACTGAGGTCTTCTTCCTACCCACCCCGAGAAACGGGGAGTGGTAAGAGCGTTCGACTTGTCGCAATCCCTTCTTAACTGAGGTCTTCTTCCTACTCGACTTTATAGAGGGTTTCGACCCCAAACTCGTGTCGCAATCCCTTCTTAACTGAGGTCTTCTTCCTACAACGCCAGGGCTCTGATTCAGAAAAGTGACGAGGTCAGGTATGTCGCAATCCCTTCTTAACTGAGGTCTTCTTCCTACTGAGCCACATCTGCAAGTTCAGGGAGCAGAAAGCGGGTCGCAATCCCTTCTTAACTGAGGTCTTCTTCCTACCCACTGCCTGTCGGCGAAACTCCCCCGAACGGGGGGTCGCAATCCCTTCTTAACTGAGGTCTTCTTCCTACTAAATCACCGATAGGAGGCATGCGATGCAAAAGTCGCAATCCCTTCTTAACTGAGGTCTTCTTCCTACGTCTCAAAATGACAGAAAAACAACTCAATGTCATCCGCAAGTCGCAATCCCTTCTTAACTGAGGTCTTCTTCCTACTAGGGGCAGAGATAAATAAGATACATGAGAAGCTAGTCGCAATCCCTTCTTAACTGAGGTCTTCTTCCTACCCCTGGTCAAACGCAGACCAGGGCTAACTTATGGGGTCGCAATCCCTTCTTAACTGAGGTCTTCTTCCTACTATGTGGCTGGTAAATGTATTCCTGAAACAGGTCGCAATCCCTTCTTAACTGAGGTCTTCTTCCTACTTGCCGTCCTCCAGAAGATAATAGGTGAGTCTTTCGGGTCGCAATCCCTTCTTAACTGAGGTCTTCTTCCTACTTCCTAAATCAGTGCCATCAGAGTCAATGACTACACGTCGCAATCCCTTCTTAACTGAGGTCTTCTTCCTACTGGTGCCGGACTTTTTGGGGGTGAAATTTATGTCACGTCGCAATCCCTTCTTAACTGAGGTCTTCTTCCTACGGACATTGCGGTCCGGACAGTTTGTTATTAAAGTCGCAATCCCTTCTTAACTGAGGTCTTCTTCCTACATCGAGCAAGATGGGGATGATTTCGTGGTAGTGGACTTGGGGTCGCAATCCCTTCTTAACTGAGGTCTTCTTCCTACTACCTAGGGGAGAGTATGAGGGGGGGAAGAACCCCTTTCGTCGCAATCCCTTCTTAACTGAGGTCTTCTTCCTACCGGAAGTCACTTCCGACAAAACGGAAGTCGCCTCCGTTAAGTCGCAATCCCTTCTTAACTGAGGTCTTCTTCCTACCCAGACGGATCTTTGACACCTGTAAAGGAATCCGAGGTCGCAATCCCTTCTTAACTGAGGTCTTCTTCCTACATCGAAGTCCTGGCTCTAAAAAAGGTCGGGCGGGAAGTCGCAATCCCTTCTTAACTGAGGTCTTCTTCCTACCTGTCAGAATTCAAAACGGAGGTTTCAAAATGGTGTCGCAATCCCTTCTTAACTGAGGTCTTCTTCCTACAAGGGAGAGATTTTATTTTTGTTGATTTTTTTTAGTCGCAATCCCTTCTTAACTGAGGTCTTCTTCCTACCAAGTTGTAAAGCAGATTCAAAAAGAATATTCAGAGTCGCAATCCCTTCTTAACTGAGGTCTTCTTCCTACAAGATGCTTTTTTAGGATATTTACATTCTACTTGTCGCAATCCCTTCTTAACTGAGGTCTTCTTCCTACAACTCTGGCAGAATACACTTTAGATTTTCTCGAATGTCGCAATCCCTTCTTAACTGAGGTCTTCTTCCTACCCAAACAGCCTGCCAAAAGTCCTGACAGAGAAGAGAAGTCGCAATCCCTTCTTAACTGAGGTCTTCTTCCTACCGTGACGCTCTGTAACTTATTTAAAATCGGCAGGTTACAAAGCCCCTTGGCGGGATTTTCGCTCACGCCGCACTTTACTGTTGAAACATTTCTGAAATGTTTCATTTTTAATTGCTTCTCCCAATATGATCTCGGTTGTCTCTACTTATCGGTTTTTAACCTGCATTTACTCTTTTTTATGCTAATAAAGTTCACTCCCAAAGGCAACTGCCAGTATTTAACCAGGCTGTAAATGATTTGATGATGTTGCCTGCTTCGGCTTCAACTTGAGCAATCAGCTACTGAAATTACTCACTTCAGGTGGAAAGTAACGCCTGGTGGGAATAATTCATTGTCGCCCAAAGCGATAGTATTAAAATCATACAGGACGGGATAGATTCTGATATCATCCGTTACCGGATCAATCATAGTGGCCAGTTCATCCTTAATTTTCTGGACCTCCTCAAAGCCAAGCACGCAGAAGAACACTGATTTTTGTAAATGTAAACCTTTGCCTTTTAAATACCGGCATATTCTGCTTAGCCTCCGCCCGTCTGTTATATCATAGGCAATTAAATATGAATTTTTCATATTCTTAGTTCTCTTAAAAATGAGAAATAATCATCTATGATCCTTTCAATTTCATCACCGAGCTGGGCTTTCTTATTTTCAAATCGGTGAACAACATTTCTGTGACCAGCATCTGTTAGCAAAAAGTTTCCATCATTTTTAGTTTGTAATAAAAGCTGCCAGTTTTTCTGGTTAAAAAATAACAGGCATTGCTCATCTACTCTTGGATCAAGAATAAGAGCGACATCAAGCACCAGTCCGAAATTTACCCGTCGGAAATAGCCGCCGAGATGAAGATCAAGCTTGGCCTTCATAAGTTTTTCAGTGATAATACTGCGAAAAAGCAAACGAACCGAACTTTTAACTGCTTGCCAGGCCGATAAATTTTGTGGCCGCCTGGTTTTAATCCATTGCTGATAGTTTCCATCTCCAATTTGATTATTAATCTGGAGTGAAGGTGAAATTCTATTTATGACGTTTATCTGTTGATACATTCGCTGTGTTTCAAGCCACTTCACATACTTATCGATATTCTGGCTAGATTTAAGAATAACCCGCTGTTCCCTATGATATTTTGGCAGGTAGTGATTGTACGGCAGGATCAAGACGTTTTTTCTCGTTTTAGTTTCTGCGATGACTATAGGTATATCATTATTAGCCAGAAGAAGGATGGCAGCACTGTCTATAAGAGCTCTGCCTCTGACCTGAACAGTATTGATATTTTTTACCGGCACTCTCGTCTCTCCGTTGTCAGGGTCGAAGATGACCAACTGGGGACCGTCGGCAGTTAAATAAGTTTTATCATGAGTATTAACATAGAGAGGTCTCATCATCCACAATCCTTTTTGCTAATACCCTGACTTTCTCGCTCCAGACAGGCCGGTTGTCCTTTGCCCAGCCTTCATATAATTCGAAATATTTCTTTTTAGCTTGTTTTTTCAAGTAGCAAGCGTTTATACCCAGCTGATTCTTAAGGGTGAAGTCGTATTCGCGAAAATCTCTTCTTCTGAACAATTCAAACACAAATCTATCAATGTCTGGCCGGAAAGCCTCACTAAGGTCACAGGCTAAGGATTCTCGTCCATACTCAAAACTATGAAAATAGCCGACGGTTGGGTCAAGACCAATCGTTTCTATTTCTCGGACGAGTTCGAAATGAAGCAGCGTATAACCAAGAGAAAGCAGAGAATTAACCGGATCCTGTGGAGGGCGTCGATTTCGTCCTTGAAATTTAAGTGCAGGTGGAAAGGCCAGGGTTAACGCTTTAAAATAGCTGTGAGCAGCGCTTCCTTCCAGGCCACGAAGTGAATCGAGGCTGGTTTGATCTGTCAGACTCAAGCGGATATTATTTATAGTTTCAATGGCAGAAGCTAATTCAAATCCATGATTGTTTAATAATCCGGCCAGGTCAGATAGAAACGAGATTTGTTTGGCGAGTTTTGTTGAAATAAGGTCGCGGGCAGCAAAAAGTGCAAAATTGCCGAGGCTTTTTTCATATTGTTTCACTCTTAATAATCCATTCCGGTGCAGCCGGCCGTGGAGCATTCCTCTGAAATTTAGATTGCGGCCCGAAAGAAAAATACAGGAGACATTATTAAGAGCGAATTTGTGAAGCACGCCGGTTTCTATCTTGACATTGCCAATTATCATAACTCTTTCTAAAGGAGCAATTGGAACTGTTCCTTTTCTTTCGCCATCTTCATAGAAAACAAGACAATTTCCTTCTAACTTGATATTTAAATTTTTCTGGTCAATATAAAGTGTTCCCATGTTAATGCCTCTAACCGATATAAAAATAAGAAGGATCTTTAGGCTTCCTGCCAACTCCCAGGACTAATATTCTTCGCCTGTTATCGAGTTGGAAAATATGGACGCGATCAGCTCTTTCATCAATGAGCATTGTAATTTCTTCAGTAACTTCTTTAAGCTCACCTTCGGTTAAAAAACATTCGTAAACCGATTTTTGATTGCCAGTGCTATAGCCTTTGAGAAATAGTCGAACGCGGTTTAGCCTATTATCGTCTGTTATATCATAGGCAATAATGTACAGAGGACGACTTGCCATTTTTACTCCCTCAACATAATCCTCACATAATTAAGTTAGCTTGATCTCGACCTAATTGCCAGCAAAGAAACATTTCTGAAATATTTCTTTGTAGAAAAGAAATATTTTGGCGAAGAGGCGCTTAAAGTCATTCAACCGGTAGGACAGACGTGTAGCAATCCCTTCTTAATTGAGGTCTGTTTCCTACCATAGCAGAGGATATGGGATATAAAATCTACTTCCAGTCGCAATCCCTTCTTAATTGAGGTCTCTTTCCTACTAGTTAATCATACTCCCTTAATTCAGGGAAATTAGTCGCAATCCCTTCTTAATTGAGGTCTCTTTCCTACGGTGGCTTCCGGGAAACTAACTGGTAGGGAATCAATGTCGCAATCCCTTCTTAATCGAGGTCTTTTTCCTACAAGATGACAGAAAAACAACTTAATGTCATCAGGAGTCGCAATCCCTTCTTAATTGAGGTCTTTTTCCTACCAATTCTTCAAAGAAGATTTTTAATCGTGAGGGTGAGTCGCAATCCCTTCTTAATTGAGGTCTTTTTCCTACTTGCGGTTTTAGACCGCAACATTGTGGGCAATTGGAGGTCGCAATCCCTTCTTAATTGAGGTCTTTTTCCTACTCGCCCGCATTACCAATTGGGATGACAACCAGCGAGTGGTCGCAATCCCTTCTTAATTGAGGTCTTTTTCCTACAAAGATTATGCTAAGCCAGGCTGGAAAATAGGATTTACCGGGTCGCAATCCCTTCTTAATCGAGGTCTCTTTCCTACTGGTATGACCGGCGCCGCTATCCGGGCTAAAGTCCACGGGGTCGCAATCCCTTCTTAATCGAGGTCTCTTTCCTACGCCGGCCGTATTTTATGCCTGGCTACACGCTGGTCGCAATCCCTTCTTAATCGAGGTCTCTTTCCTACCTCGAAGAACTCGAGCCCTTTCATATTGCGTGTCAGGTCGCAATCCCTTCTTAATCGAGGTCTCTTTCCTACTTTAATACTATCAACTATCGAAAACACCTTACTGTCGCAATCCCTTCTTAATCGAGGTCTCTTTCCTACGATTAAATCTAACAAAAAAGGAAAAAGTCCTGATGTCGCAATCCCTTCTTAATCGACGTCTCTTTCCTACTTCTCTGCGACTATGTTCAGATACTCGCCATGTCGCAATCCCTTCTTAATCGAGGTCTCTTTCCTACTCGGTCGCTGACCTTAAAGAGGTCGCGCCAGAGCTCTACAGTCGCAATCCCTTCTTAATCGAGGTCTCTTTCCTACTTGATGAAAATGGTTCAATAGTTTTTATTTTTAGTGACAGTCGCAATCCCTTCTTAATCGAGGTCTCTTTCCTACCAGCCAAACACATCCAGCAACACCCGCACTCTAAACTTCAGTCGCAATCCCTTCTTAATCGAGGTCTCTTTCCTACTGGTCATTTTTGACCACAACCCATTTTGAGAGGAGAGTCGCAATCCCTTCTTAATCGAGGTCTCTTTCCTACTTTTCAAAAAAGACAATGAAACGTATTTCCTGCTGGAGTCGCAATCCCTTCTTAATCGAGGTCTCTTTCCTACATCTGGGTGTCGGATATCGGCGTCTGCTCTCAGCGGGGTCGCAATCCCTTCTTAATCGAGGTCTCTTTCCTACTTTACCTCCTTATTGGATTTTGTTATTGCTTTAAAGTCGCAATCCCTTCTTAATCGAGGTCTCTTTCCTACTAAAAATCAATAATAAAGCAATTAACTCTACTAGTCGCAATCCCTTCTTAATCGAGGTCTCTTTCCTACTAAAATACTAAACGGAGGTGTCTCATGAGAGACGTTAAAGTCGCAATCCCTTCTTAATCGAGGTCTCTTTCCTACCCGGGACGACACGGTCACATACTTCAGCTGACCCTGACGGTCGCAATCCCTTCTTAATCGAGGTCTCTTTCCTACTAAAATACTAAACGGAGGTGTCTCATGAGAGACGTTAAAGTCGCAATCCCTTCTTAATCGAGGTCTCTTTCCTACCTGTAGGGCTGGTCAGAACTTAACAAGGAGGTGCGTGTCGCAATCCCTTCTTAATCGAGGTCTCTTTCCTACCAGGACATTAATTTCTCAGTGTCCACCAATTGCAAGTCGCAATCCCTTCTTAATCGAGGTCTCTTTCCTACGAGAGAGCGGGCTACAAGGTCACTTTTAAGTGACCGTCGCAATCCCTTCTTAATCGAGGTCTCTTTCCTACAATAGCATTAATGCTAAATAATCGTTATTTTTTCTCTAGTCGCAATCCCTTCTTAATCGAGGTCTCTTTCCTACGTGTCGATGAATTAATTGAAAATTTCTTTGATGAGTCGCAATCCCTTCTTAATCGAGGTCTCTTTCCTACTATGGTGAACGGGACTACTATCTTTTAGAGAAGTCGCAATCCCTTCTTAATCGAGGTCTCTTTCCTACCAGCGACCCAAAACAATTAGTGGAAAATATCAGGACATTAAGTCGCAATCCCTTCTTAATCGAGGTCTCTTTCCTACCTACTTCAAGGGAACAATTCTGGTTAGAGGGAAAGAAGTCGCAATCCCTTCTTAATCGAGGTCTCTTTCCTACGAGACCAGCCAGCACATTCTGCGTAGAAGCTTGGTCGCAATCCCTTCTTAATCGAGGTCTCTTTCCTACACTGCCTCTCCCTCTCTGTATAGAGATAGAGAGCAGAAAGTCGCAATCCCTTCTTAATCGAGGTCTCTTTCCTACAAAACTATAAAACTAAACGACACTTATGTCTTGACCGAGTCGCAATCCCTTCTTAATCGAGGTCTCTTTCCTACCTCGGTGTGGAACTCGATTGGTCAGAAGTGATGGCAGAGTCGCAATCCCTTCTTAATCGAGGTCTCTTTCCTACTCTGCCACCACCCCGAGCAACGGAGAGTGGTGAGTCGCAATCCCTTCTTAATCGAGGTCTCTTTCCTACTTAGCAGTTAATTAGCATTAGTTTTACTAAGGGACGGGTCGCAATCCCTTCTTAATCGAGGTCTCTTTCCTACGAAGTGCTGTAATGTTAAGCATATTAAAAAAATCTAGTCGCAATCCCTTCTTAATCGAGGTCTCTTTCCTACAAATAATTACAGAGAAGGATTTTTTAGACATAGTCGCAATCCCTTCTTAATCGAGGTCTCTTTCCTACGAAAAAAAGGAGCTTAACAATGGACAAAGAAAAAATGTCGCAATCCCTTCTTAATCGAGGTCTCTTTCCTACTCAATTCTTCAAAGAAAATTTTTAATCGTGAGGGTCGCAATCCCTTCTTAATCGAGGTCTCTTTCCTACCCATTCCGTGCAAGCCAATGGAC
>Ga0208196_1004895_pt1 | contig 10109 bp, 9 predicted proteins | sample AD_JPNNA7_MetaG_FD_184443 | JGI IMG/M metagenome (GOLD analysis project Ga0208196, IMG submission 184443) | Active sludge microbial communities of municipal wastewater-treating anaerobic digesters from Japan - AD_JPNNA7_MetaG (SPAdes) (version 2) | ecosystem: Engineered > Bioreactor > Anaerobic >...
CGATCGTGGGCGTTCATGTTGGCGATCGATACGGGTTTCCTCGTTTTTTTCACCTTCTCTCTTATTTTCTCTGCCAGACCCAATAAGAACTCTTCTCTTCTTTTACGGTATTCTCCCGAGTCAATGAGAATCATTTTATGTTCGGCGTCGATTTTATTGATGGCCTTGTTCATGATATACTGAAGAGCATCTAGGTGCTGTCCCCGTTTGCCGATGAGCAAACCGCTTTCATCGCCTTCAATACCCAGGATTATTTTTTCCTGCGTTTCTCTGACAGTGGCGTGGTATTCCGGAGACATTCTCTGTAAAATTCCTTCCAGAAGCTCCTGGGCTTTTACCGCCATCGTTGAATTGTCAATATAAACAACCTCTTTTTCCATCTTCACCGAAGGCTTCTCTTTGATGATTTCTTTTTTGTGTCTTTTAGCCGGTTCTTTTTTTATTTCGGTTTTTTCTTTGAAATCGTCCGTGGTCTTTTTTTCTTTTTCTTCTTCTTTTATCTCCGGGATATTTTCTTTTTTGATTTCATTAAAATTAAAATCAATATTCAGCGCAAGCAACGATGCACGGATCTTTGCTTTTTTGGAAAAAAGACCTAAAAATCCTCCGGACTCCGCGGAGACGATTTCAATGTTTAATTTTTCGCGGGGTACACCGAATTGCAGACATGCTTTTTCAATGGCTTCATCAATTGTTTTCTCTTCTATTTCAATAATTTCAGAACTCATTTCTCATCCTCAACGTGCATCAATCAGCGAATTTCTTGTTAATGTAGATCTGTTGACCGATGCTTATAATATTATTTAATAACCAGTAAATGACCAGCCCTGAAGGGAAATTCAAAAAGATGAACGTAAAAATTACGGGCATGGCCAGCATGATCTTGGCCTGCATGGGATCGCCCACCGTGGGTGTCATTTTCTGCTGAATAAACTGCGTCGCACCCATGACGATCGGCGTGATGTAATAAGGATCTTTAGCCGACAAATCCTGGATCCACCAGAAGAACGGCGAGTGACGCAGTTCAATGGCATAAAGCAGTGTGTTGTATAGGCCGATGAACACGGGAATCTGAATCAGGATCGGCAGGCATCCGCCGAAGGGATTGACTTTATGCGCTTTGTAAAGCGCCATGGTTTCCTGTCCCAGCTTGGCCTGATCGTCCTTGTATTTTTCCCGAAGGGCGGTAATTTTTGGTTGTATCTTCTGCATTTCTTTCATGGATTTGTAGCTGATATTGCCCAGGGGCCAGAAGACGATCTTGATCAGAATCGTCAGAATAATGATGGCCACGCCATAATTGCCGACAAACTGATGAAGAAATTTAATGAAGATCAACAAACCGATGGAAAGCCATTTCAGGCCCGGTATGAAGGACTCAAATTCAATGGCTTCTTCCAGAGATAATCCCAGTTCCTTGAGCATGGCGTAATCTTTCGGACCGATGAAGAGATTATATTTGAAAGTGCCGGACTGATCCGGCGGTATGGTATTTTTTGTGCCTTTGAGATTTACCGCCACCATGTTGTTGGCATCTCTTGACATGTTGATGCTCGTCAGTGAAGGATTTTCCGGAATAATCACCGCCATAAAATATTTTCTTTCAAATCCGCCCCAGGAGACATCCGGCCCCATCGTTTCCTCTTTCGATATTTCCGCTGATTTTTTTCGCTTGATGGATTTTGATACATAGGCGACAGGGCCTTCCTTGCTGTAGCTGTCCACCTCCTGCTTCGGATCCACATATTCATACCAGTTCAGATAAGGTACCTGATTGACGGGTGCGCTGGTCAGATTGGAAACCTGTACGTCCAGCTCCACGGAATAATTATCGGGATTGAACATGAAAATTTTTTCCACTTTGATGCCATCACCGAAAGTGCGCGAAAAGACCAGACGCTTTTGATTTTTGTCTTTTGTCATGTCCAGACCGGCTGTGCTGGCATGATAGATGGAATCGGCTGAAATTGCGGACTGCGATTCGGGGAAGGTCAAGGCAAGCGGATAAGGCATATTTTCTTTAACCGTAACCAGTTCAATAAGTTCATGACCCTTGGATTTGGCCGGTTGTTTATTGCCGGATACAGCATTTTTTATGGCCGGCCAGATGTCGGCGACACATTTTTCACATTCCTGCCGGTAATGTTTCAGCTTGAATGATTTCAGTGCGGCACCTCTCGTGGAAAAAACAGCCTTGTAATTCTCCGTTTCCACAAGGATATCTTGAGGCGCTTCTTCAGTCGAGGCAACGATATTTTTAGCGGTGGGTTTTGGCGTTTGAATCGCCGGTGCCGGCTGGGGTTGTTGAAGCACGGTAGCGTTGCTTGCCTGTTTCGTTTCCTGCACAGGCACTTTTTGCGGCGGTGCAGGTGGTTTGGCGAAAAAAATCTGATACAGAAAAAGTACGGCTAATGACAGGACGACAGCCAGAATGGTCCTTTTATCCATTTTTTAACCTCTCTAATTTTTTACTTGACGGGATCGTAACCGCCGGGATGCAGGGGGTGGCAGCGCAGAATTCTTTTTATGCCCATGAAAGAACCTCTTGCCGGTCCGTAAATTTTTATGGCCTCAATGGCATATTCGGAACAGGACGGATGGAAACGGCAACATGGCGCGAAAAAGAAAGGTGACAGGCAGGTTTGATACAGACGAATTAAAAAAATAAAATATTTTGTCAATATTTCCCTGAGCATAAATTATATATATTACTTTTCCCGCGTGAAGAGTTCCGTTAATTCATGACATGCCTGTTTAAAAGTAAGAGGGGGTACATTTCTTTTAGCCATAATGATGACATCATGTTTGTCGGGAAACAGGTTCTTATGGAGACGAAAAAATTCTCTGATGAGTCTTTTAATTCTGTTTCTTTTGACTGCGTTTCCCGTTTTTTTGGTTACGGTTATTCCGAGCCTTTTGCCCCCTTGCGTGTTGCTGCACGTTACAATCGTAAAATGTTTAGAACTTCTCCACACCCCCTGGTCGTAAATTGTTTTAAACCTGCTTCTTTTCGTTACCCTTTCCGGTTTCCGGTATGTTTGTTCCTTCATGCATAGTGACCAGACCAGCCTGAAATAACTGCCAGGATGCCGGATTTATACGGTTAAACTTTTTCTTCCCTTGGCTCTGCGGCGGCTTAAAACCTGTCTTCCGGCTTTTGATGACATTCTCACGAGAAAACCATGAGTTTTCTTTCTTTTGGTATTTGTTTTATTGGTCAAAGTCTTTTTCATTAGTAAAACCCCTAAAATTAATAGGTTAATGCGTAAATCACAGTAGGGTTTGTTTGTCAAGATTAAATTGTTTAATCTGTTTGATTGAAAGCAGACTGCACAGATTTATATTATATTTTCAAGGAAACTATTGAAAGAAATAAGAATTCAGCGTAATATCTGCCACAGGCAGGAGAAGGTCAGATGATCGCCGGTTTGCTTTTTGCAGATTGGAGGAAAGTCCGAGCTCCTCAGGGCAGGATGGTCGCTAACGGCGACTGGAGGCGACTCTAAGGAAAGTGCCACAGAAAACATACCGCCCGGCGCAAGCGGGGTAAGGGTGAAAAGGCGAGGTAAGAGCTCACCGCTTTTCCGGCGACGGAAAAGGCAGGGTAAACCCCATCCGGAGCAAGACCAAATAGGAGAACGTTTAAGGGCGGCCCGTCTGATGTTCTCGGGTAGTGTCGCTAGAGGCGTAAGGCAACTTGCGTCCCAGATGAATGATCATCACCGCAGGAAGGGCAACCTGAGCGCGGGACAGAACTCGGCTTACGATCTTCTCTTCGCCTTTTAAAAATTACATCTTTTTTCCTTTTTCCCGTGCCTCATAATAAAGCTTCCAGAAGCAAAGCCCTACCGCCACAAAGAAGGAAGAAAGCATGAACTTGGGTGTGGTTCCCAGGAGTTCGTCGACAATATAACCAATGTAAAGAAACAGCAAAGAAGACGCCACCATTGCCACTCCCCAAGCGGAGAGCATTAAGATGCCGCTGTACTTGTGGATAGTCTCATGGTTTGCCTTTGGTTTTTTTCCGATGAGGTAGCCTTTCATTTATACTCAAGCCAAATCAAAATATGAACATGAAAACTAAACGGAGTTGCTTCGCCAATATCTTTTAATCTACTTGAATGAAATTAATAAATTTTTTTATCAAATCCATTCCAGGAGCTGTAAAGATGGCGACTAATATAAGAAAGAGAATGAAGACAATGATTAATTCGCGGTTTTGTATCTTCTTATATTTTTTTTTGAAAATCCAGAGAAGAATAACACCTATAATCAAAGCAATCACATGCGGCAAATAGTTCATGCTGGTCTCCTTTTTTTCATGATAGTCCTTACTAGGAAAAGTCTCTTGAGCTTAAAATAAAAAACCAAGTGAATGTATTATATATGATGCCTGATTAAAGTCCACCCTATTTTTTGAGAGTAATTAATGAAAAAGAAAATAAAGGGTATGATCCCTCGTTTCAGCCAACCCCGCTTGCAACAATATTTCCTTTGTGCTTTTCTCCTTTTGCTATCAGCGAGCACCACAATCGTCTCCTTCTTGTGATTGTTCTGGCTGAGCCCATAGAGATTTTACTTATCGTTGGAGTCTCATATAAAAAGGCCGAATCGGAATCCGGCCTTTTTTATAAATTGAGTAAATTAGATTTAATTATTTATCGTCGTCATCATCGTCGTATGACGCCACGCCTTCAGAACCTCTGGGAACTTCCGACTGTAACGACCGGCTTATTCCGCGAACCAGAAGCAGCATAATGAAGAACAAAAGAACCATGGCAGCAATCAGAATAAAGATGACTGTTGCCGTCCATGCTTTGGCTTCTTTTTCAATTTCCTTCGCTACTTTCATAGCTTCGTGGTTGTATTTTTCAACATCCAGTCCTAATCCTACCCATCCGAAACCGGCCGGTTCGGGAAGATTTGACGCATAAAATTTGATCGGTGCATAAGCGACAAATTTGGTAATCCCGGCGTATTTATACATCAAAATTCCTGTCTTTCCGGCTGTTGCTTCTTTGGAGATGTTAAATATATTGTGATCCAGGAAACCAAGTTGGAACATATTCAGCGCTTCCGCGCCTTTGCTTGCCAGCTCTTTGGCATTATCAGCCGAAAGTGTTGGAACAGTTGTCCCGTCTGGTTTAAGTCCAACAATATGATAATCAGCAGGATGAGAAATCACATAACCACGATTGTCTACCATATAAGCGTAATTACCGGTTGCAGCATCTGTTTCAAACACCTTTTCTGCCTGAGTCGGAACAAGTTGATCCGTAAACTCGGCCAGATGGCGATAATCCAGAGCCAGAGTAATGATACCCGCAAAACCATCTTTATTGAATATTGGTGTCGCAAAACGAACGTATCCGGAGAACCTCTGTCCCTTTTCAAAGGCTGCTTTGTCAACATATAGCCCTGTCACCGGAGAAACATAAACGTCGCCCTTGTTCAGACTTTTTGTTTTGGCAAAATAATCTTCCGTTTTATATGTCGTGTTTGCCGGATTGCTGACATTCACCAGTTTGTTTGCCGGCACTGCCTGACCGTCAACGATTTTAATCTGTTCGTTGCCGTTTTTATCAATTAGAGCCATTTCACTGTACAGCGGGATCAATATCTGTTGCGGCTTACCGTCACGCTTGACCCACACGGGTTTTTTATTTTCAGAAACAAACTGTTTATACACAGTTTCTGTTGAGGGAAGGATGGTTGCGACTTGCAAATCTTTTTTGGTTTCCGTCAGGAATCGAGCAACTTCATTGGCTGTATTAACAGCTCTTGCCTTTATATCTTCCTGGGATTTAGTATCGAGAACGTTAACAGTCTTCTCTTTTACGGTAACCCCCAATTTGAACATGCCGTTAGCGATTAAAAACGCCATTAGTGATAAGGGGATGACTATAAGCAGGAAGAACACGCCTCCTATATTGAAAAACCGTTTATTTTTTTTACTTTCTGACATTACTATTTCCCCCTAACCTTTGTTATTTTGTAGTTAATTTGTTTTATATTAACCCAAAAAATAACGCATGTAAGGGTTAGCATACAGAAGAATCAGTGAAATAACCAACGCGTAAATTGCGATGGATTCAGCCATGGCCATACCAACGAGCATAACCATCATGATCTTGCCTTGAACGCCGGGGTTTCTTCCCACTGCCTGACATGCACCGTTTGCAGCGTTACCAATACCTGCGCCTGCGCCAATCGCGCCCAATCCCATTGCCAAACCGGCTCCGATCATCGCGCCTACCGCAAAGTATACCTTGATGTACGATTCTCCACCTGCCGGAATAGCTTCTGCTGCAAATACAAACGGACTTGCGACCAGTAGAACTACCATGCATGTGAATGCTGTTAAAATTGTTTTACCTAATTTGTGTGACATTGCTTATCTCCTTTCATAATACATTGTTTATTTATTATTTTTCGTTTCCATAACATAAATTGAAAGCTATGTGAAAGAGAAATAATTTTTCAAATCGCTGAAAAATACTGCATGACTTATGCCATTGCTTGAAAAATTGAATAAATATTTTAAAGGCGAGAACGCGCTTATTAAAAAAAATTTTATCTAATCCATTGAGATTGTTTCGTTTCATAAACAGACTGGCGGGCAGAAAACTTATGAAAAAAAAATCAACTGATTATTCGGTACGATTCAATCCGGTTAAAATCTGTCGACGAATTTAATATTTTGTTAAATGCGTGATGATAAAACTTTAAAATCACGTGCAGTAACCCTGACAGGATATACGGGACGCGTTCTTATTCAATCTCACAATCCCATTCCGTCGTAGATGCTCCCATGGTGACCTTCAGGTTATTCAGGGTACTTCGCATCAGAGATGATTTCCAGTCATAGACCGGATCATTCGACTATGCCTCCCACGTCGCTTCGCTTCTGGGATAGTTCGACTTGCGTTTTAAACTTCACCTCGGAGTTTTCAGCTTGGCTCAATACCAGCTTGCCTCATGATCCCGCTTCGCTTTGCTTCGGGGATATCCCTATGCGCTTCGCATAGTGGACAATTCAACTTGCCAATTTCAATGCGCTCTGCTTTTGAAATTGGAGTTTCATTGATTCGACTAACGCTTCAGACTTCGTTACACTCGTCTTCAGCTTGCCTCATTATTTTTATTGATATTTTCCGTTAAGGCCGTTATAGATTAAACGGTAAAATAAGACGATTTATAAGAAGGATTATTATGCAGGAACTTTTAACAGCGATAACTTATCCCGTTGTATGGCTTATTTGTTCTTATATTTTAAAAATTGATAGTGGTTTGGCCAAACTTCTTATTTCACTGACAGCGTCAATCCTTGTTTATGTCGTAATAGGCATGAAACTCTCCCATCAAGAAAATAAAGAGGATAAAGAAGATTAGGTGACGCTATTCAATAAAATAAAAATCCTTTTTTATAGAGCTGTAAAGTTACGCATCTGGTTTGCAAGCATTACCGTAATCACCTTATTTTTGCTTCTGGCTTTAACGGTCAACAGCGCCCGGGAAAAAGATATTGTTAAAATTTTCAGCCGGCAGCAACTGGCCAATATTCAAAATATCGCAACGAGAATGGAGGATGTTTTCTCTCAAACGACTAAGAATATCGATTTGTTTTCCGGTTCTTATAATCGCTTTGCAATGTCGCCTGAAGAAATTAATAATTATCACAAAATGTTATCTTCCGGGTGGGAAAATACTGTTGATACTATTGTTCTTTTTGATGCCAATGGAAACATAAAAAGTATCTACCCGAAGAAAACTGTACCAGCGATAAATTTGTACGAACAATTTAAAGTTATAAAGAAAGAACAAAGAAAACATTTGAGTTTGGCTTTGCCGGAAGCGTCTCGTGCGACGGGTATAAAGAATGCCAAAGACAGGTATCTGGTTGTCGGTTCTCCGGTAATGAAGAAAAACGGCGAATTTGATGGCGCCTGGCTGGTTTCATTTTCTCTTGTTGAAGTTGTGAATAAATACAAGCCCGCAGATAGTGAGTGGGGCGAAGTTTGGGTTTTAGATGAAAATCAGACGATATTCATTTATCGAGATTCATCCTTTATTGAGAAAAATGTAAAAGAACTTTTTACCAAGGGTGACGAGGTTAATATAGATTTTTCGTCTGATAATGGAGGGTATTTTGAATCTTCTATTCGTCTTAGCGATAAAAAACAGCAAAGAAGCATCATTTCCTATTATCCCTTGAAAGCCGGAGATAAAAAGTGGATGATGTTGGTGGTTGCTGACTATGGCAAGATCATTTCTCCACTGAGAAAGACTTTCTTCTATACCCTTTTCAGTTCGTTATTGCTCATTATAGTCGTTATCATTACCAGTATGTCTTTTGCCTATAAGGAAGGCAAGAGATTGCGCATCAGAGAAGAGAAGAAAAGATTGGAAGAACGGCAGAACTGGCAGGAAAAGCTGCTGCGGGAAAAGAAAACGATAGAAGGCATTATTGAAGGATCTCCCATCCCCAGTTTTGTTATCAATAATGAACATAAAGTCATCTTGTGGAATCGGGCATGTACCGAACTTACCGGTTATTCGGCTGAGGAAGTGCTGGGGACCGACAGCCATTACAAACCTTTTTATTCAGTTAAAAGATCGCTGATTGCTGATTTGATCATTGATAAAGAGACGGAAAGTTCAAGTAACTATTACGGAGCCAAGAAAATACAGAAATCTGAAAAAGTTTTGGGTGCTTATGAGGCGACTAATTATTTTGAAAATCTCGGAGGACGCAGCCGGGTGCTGTATTTTTTGGCGGCTCCTATCTATGATGAAAAAGGGGAAATTATAGCCGCGATTGAAACTCTGCAGGATATTTCACACGAAAGAGAAATGACAAAAAGTTTAAGCGAATACGCCGAGACGTTGCAGAACGAGTTAATCGAGAACATTGAACTGAGAAGGCAGATTGAAGGTCTGTATAATTACCTGCGAACAATCATTACCAGTTTGCCGGATAAAATTTACGAAATAGACGAAAACGGCATCATCAATTTTATGAGCCGCAGCTTAAGAAAAAAAGGGGAATCGTCAACCCGTGAATTTAAAAACAAGCATTTTCTGGAGTTTGTTGCTTCAGGATATGAAGATTTCGTATTGTCCAAGTGGGAGGAAGCGAAAAAAGGCATTTATAAACCGTACGAAGTTGAAGTGACCGGGAAAGACGGCCGCAGGCATAATCTTTTGATTACAACATCTCCGGTCTTGGGAACAAATCATTATATACTTGTGCAGCGTGATATCACCGAATTTAAAGATCTGGAAAAACAGCTTTACAACAGCCAGAAACTGGCAGCTTTGGGCCAGCTTTCGGCAGGAATAGCCCACGAGATACGCAATCCTCTTTCTTCAATTAAAATGAGTTTACAGATACTGACAAAACGAATGAATCCGGAAGGAAATGATTTAAAGAGATTCAAGATTGCGGAAAAGGAAGTTGACCACCTGGAAATGCTGGTCAATAACATATTGGCTTTTGCCAAGCCGGTGGAACCGAAGAAAATGCCCGTGGATTTATCCAGAGTTCTGGAACAGGCCCTGTCCATGTCGGAAAAAGGCATTACGGATAAGAAAATTGAAGTACAGCGAGAATTCAGAGATGTCCCTCCCGTAATGGTGGATGCGGCAATGATGACGGACGCGTTCTTAAATATTATCCGTAACGCCGTTGAAGCATCAAAAGAACAGGGCAAAATAAAAGTTTCGATTCGTTATGCTTATGAAACCCGTGAGTCCGTCGTTGTAGAAATTCAGGATGAAGGCAGCGGGATTGATGAGTCTGACATGCCCCATATATTTAATCCTTTCTTTACGAGAAAAAATTATGGTACAGGTTTAGGACTTTCTCTGGTAAAGAAGATCGTGGATATTCATCAGGGAATTATTGAGGTTTTCAGCAAAAAGAATGAAGGGACGAAGGTGTTCATAATTTTACCGCTGGGTAATGAAGGCGCGTTTTCGCCTGTTGCGAATAATGAATAGGTTAATCTAATATGCCGAGTATTCTTGTTATTGATGATGATGCTTCAATTGCCGAGACGCTGGATCTGTATTTGACTGAAGAAGGATACAAAGTCCGAACCGCCCTG
>Ga0208196_1004907_pt1 | contig 10087 bp, 10 predicted proteins | sample AD_JPNNA7_MetaG_FD_184443 | JGI IMG/M metagenome (GOLD analysis project Ga0208196, IMG submission 184443) | Active sludge microbial communities of municipal wastewater-treating anaerobic digesters from Japan - AD_JPNNA7_MetaG (SPAdes) (version 2) | ecosystem: Engineered > Bioreactor > Anaerobic...
ATCCTCCCATGCCGGTTTTCGTAAATATTTTTTTAATACTGGCTGGCTGTTTGCGGAAAAAGTTTTGCGCATGGCAGTGGGGCTTTTTGTAGGGGTATGGGTGGCACGGTACCTTGGACCTGCACAATATGGGCTTTTAAATTATGCAGGGGCATTTGTGGGGCTTTTTAGTGCTTTTGCTACTTTAGGGCTGGAGAATTAAATATAGCAAAGAAATAAAAATAATTATTGGAGCAGATAATACAAAATATAAGGGATGGATAAGTACTGATATAAATGAGTTAGATATAACAAAACATAAAGATTTTGATTTTCTTTTTAAAAATAAAAAAATAGATAACATCTTAATGGAGCATGTAGTTGAACACTTAGAGTATGAAGCATTCATCAGTTTTCTATATACTGTAAAAAAAATATTTAAAAAAGGGTGGAGTTATTAGAATAGCAGTTCCGGATTCTAATCACCCTTCACTGTATGTAAAAAAATTAACAGGAATTAATGGTATTGAACCTGGAGCAAATGATCATAAATATTTTTATAGTATTAAAGATTTTGAAGATATAGCTGAAAAAACTGGATTTACTCTAAAAAAGTTAGAATATTTTGATTTTAATGGTTTTTTTCATATATCACAATATGATTTTAAAAACGGATATATATCTAGATGTTCAAAAAACTATAAAGGTAGATTTACAGATGATAAGGATGAGTATCAAAAAATGATTGAGACAGTTCCTAATGAATTGAAAAAACAATTTTTCGAAAATGGCAATCCGTATGTACAAGTTATTGTATTAATCAAAAATTATCCACAATATGACGCGAAGAAAGATGTTAGTTTTCCTCTTTCAGAATGTAATGAAGCTCTGCACGTCGCGTCGGAAAATGCCAATTTGTTTTCAAATAGGCCCAAGTAAATTCGTATGAATTTCACACACGCACTGAAATGGTCGTTTCTTTCGGAGCTGGCTTCTAAAGCCATCCAGCCGATTGTGTTTGTGGTTCTTGCCCGATTCCTCACGCCCGAAGACTACGGCGTCATGTCTTCAGCACTGATGGTTATCAGCTTCTCTCAAATATTTTGGGAAGCGGGTATGAGCAAGGCCCTAATACAGAGGCAGGGCGATGTTGGCGAGGCTGCCAATGTAGCGTTTTGGATCAATATCGTAATGGGTTGCGTAATAGCGACCGTACTGTATCTCGTTGCCGGGCCGGTTGCCCGCACCTTTTTTCATGACGAACGAGTAACAGCGGTGCTCCATGTAATGACTATTCAGATATTTCTTGGTGCGGTGTCCGCGGTTCACACGGCATTGCTGCTAAAAGAAATGGAATTTAAGAAACTGTTTTGGGTGCGTTTGGTGACCATCAGTCTTCCGGGATTGGCCTCCATCCCGCTGGCATATAACGGAATGGGCTACTGGGCTTTAGTTGCAGGTTCCCTTGTCGGGCAAATGGCGCAGGTTATTATGCTATGGCGAATGAGCACATGGCGGCCAAAATTGGATTTCGATAAACTGTTGGCCAAAGAACTCGTCAGGTTTGGCGTTTGGGTTGGTGTTTCTGGTTTGATGGCTTGGGGTTATGGATGGGCAGATTCACTTATTGTGGGCATGTATCTTGGAAGCCATGATCTTGGCCTTTATAGAACCGGAAGTCAATTTGCAATAATGATCTATGGTTCCATTTTCAGCCCCATCATGCCTGTTCTATACAGCCACCTCTCCAGGATGAATGCTGACAAAATTCGCTTGGGGATAGCGATACAAAAGGTGATCAAGGTAATAACTTTGGTAGCAGTTCCCATCGCTGTAATCATTTTCTCACTATCGGAACCGATCAGCGCCGTTGTTTTTGGAGAAAAATGGCGCGGAATCGGTTTTGTAATAGGCGTTCTATCATTAACACACGGTTTTAGCTGGATAGTTAGCATGAATGGAGAGGTTTATCGAGCAATGGGGAAACCTCGTTATGAAACCATTGTAACTTTTGTGCCTCTGACCATTTATTTAGGCGCCTACTTATTGAGCATTCGGCAAGGATTTGAAGTGTTTGTCTGGACCCGTCTCGGATTGATGTTTGGAGGTTTGTTTTTTCAGCTTTTTGTGTTACGGAAAGTGATGTCAATAAGCATTATGCCGATAATAACCTATATATTTACAATAACAATATTAGTTGCGGTTATTGCGACTGCGGTAAAATTTTTCTCAAACATTTACCTTGAAGGCGCCTGGTGGCAAATGATGGTTGGCGGTGTGTTCAATGTGCTGATTGTGGGAGCTGCTGTTTTTCTTGTTGAGAGAAACGGTGTTGTTAAGGATTTAATCGGTTTGATCAGGGCGCGTGCTGTATGATTCCTGATTTGATAAAAAAACCCCTGCGATTTGTAAGAAATACAGTCAGGGTGAGGCAGACAACCCATTATATCGAAAAAATAATGAGCGAGAAGCGGACGCGTGAATTGTCGGATTTTAACGTGCCAGAGTTTAAGGATAGTATCCTTGGATTTATCGATTCCATGAGAACGGATGATAGTGGAATTCATTTTCGTTATTCAGCCCAGTGCGACTTGCCAACTTTGTATTCTTCGGTATATGAATGTATGTCATACAGTATTTTGGGAGAACTGCAAAGCCATAGTGATACAAAAAAAATGAATGAGTGGGCTAAGTACTTAGACTCCTTCCAAAGTCCTGATGATGGCTTGTTTTACGACCCTGTCGTCTCGAATGATATCTACAAGGATTCTGACTGGTGGGGCGCTCGTCATTTAGCTTTGCATATCATTGTCGCTTACAACGATTTAGGGGCCAAGCCCCGATATCCATTTAAATTCCTTTACAGTTATTACGATATAAATAAAATCGGGGACTGGCTTGACGCGTTTGATTGGCATGGTTCCTTTGCCCATTCCGAGGATATTGACAACAAGATAATGAATATCGGATGCCTGCTGCAGTATCAGCGCGATACATGGGGTGATGAGAAGGCGGGCGAAGCTGTTGCTTTTTTGCAAAAATACCTTAAGGAGAGAATTAACCACGAAACGGGCATGTGGGGGAAATGGAATACGGAAATTCTGTATGAACTATCAAGGATGGTCCAATTTGCCTATCATCTTTTTCCGTTGTTTTTCTACGATGGACTGAAACTGGATAATTCTTCCCTCATCGTTGACCATATTTTAAAAACACAAAATAAATTTGGGGGATTTGGTGTTCAGGCCAATTCAAGTGCCTGCGAGGACATTGATTCGATAGATATTCTCTGCCGCCTCGCCGCCGATGTGCCCGAGAGAAAGGCCGAGATTGACGCAGCCTTGCAAAAGGCATGGAAATGGGTGCTTTTCAATCAGGTCGAAGATGGTGGTTTTGTTTTCAGGTTAAATGAAGGATTTACCTATGGCCATCCGGAAATGTCGAGCAGGGCAAACCATGGCGCGATGTTTCCGACTTGGTTCAGGCTGTTGGCCCTTGCCTATTTAGCTAGATATTTTTCTGTAGAAGGTTTCCATATTTTATCTCGGCTTGGATTGGAGATTTAACTAATCTATGGAATATGAATTTTTAAATCAACAATTAAAACAAGATGAGGAATATTGGTTTCCATATCACTATGTCGGGCAATTTAACAAAAATAACTTCCAGCATTATTTTTTAGATACTTGGGCTATTAATTATGTATCAACAATCGAGTTTTTATTAAATAAAATTGACACCGATCCAGGATTGAGAATAGTGGATATCGGCTGTGGGGATGGGAGATTCAGCCGCGAGTTATCTATAGCCAATCCATCTAAAATAGTTGTTGGCATTGATTATTCAGAACGTGCCGTAAAGCTAGCACAAGTAATGAACTGTGATATTGCAAATCTTACATTTAAAAGACTGGATATTACCAACGAAATTTACCCGGATGTTTTTGACATTGCTGTGCTAATGGAAGTATTCGAACACATTCCGTTAGATAAGGCCGAAGAATTCATGCGGGCTGTTCATGGTTTACTTAAACGAGGGGGTATATTGCATTTAACTGTGCCGCACGAGAATAAACCTATCGAGTATAAGCATTTTCAACATTTTTCAGCCAATAAGATCATTAGTTATATAAACCCATACTTTGAAATAGAGGAAGTTGTGCCCTTTGAAAAAATATCACGTTTACGTATTTTGATATTGAAAATATTAAGTAACGGGTTATTTGTTCTCAGTAATCAGAGACTATTGTCTCTGATCTATAGATTTTACAAAAAAAATCTATTTTTTTGTTCATCAGAAAAAGAATGTCAACGTTTATATGTTAAAGCTGTTGCAAAATAGATGTTAAGTTTAATCATCTCAACCAGCAATCGCGCTGATTTATTGGAAAAGACGCTTGAATCAGTGGCGATTCAAACTTTTCCTGTTTCGCAATTTGAAGTCATTGTGGTGGACAACGGCTCCACGGATAATACGCCCGAAGTAGTTAAAGATTTTACTGGCAGGTTAAAGAATCTACGGTATGAGTATGAACCAGTGCCAGGCCTTCACGCAGGTCGGCATCGAGGGCTAAAAGTAGCCCTTGGCGATATTCTTGTTTATGCAGACGATGACATTCGTGCCACGCCATCGTGGCTCAGCGCTATTGCCGAGAACTTCGTTGATCCTGAGATTGCAATGGTTGGCGGGAACAATTATCCAGATTTTCAAGGAGAAGTCCCCGGATGGCTTGATCGCTTATGGGCAAGGCACTTCATGGGGGGGCATGTCATTGATACTTTGAGTATACTTTCGCTCCCGGGAGAGCGCAGGGATTTAAGCCCTTATCTTGTATGGGGATGCAATTTATCTATCCGAAAGCAGGTTTTGCTTGATGCCGGTGGTTTTCATCCTGACGGTATGCCGAGGGAACTTATCCGCTTTAGGGGCGATGGTGAAACCCATGTTTCACGTTATGTGTCGGAAAAAAAACTCCGCTGTGTTTTCGATCCTCATGCAAGCGTTTACCATGCGGTCACGCCTGAACGTATGACTTTTGACTATTTTTGGCAACGTTCCTTTAACCAGGGCATTTCCGATTCATACACACAACTGCGCAATAAATCGCTTAAAGCCTCTCTGTCTGCTTATCCAAGAGCTATCGCCCGGCGTTTACTCGGGCCTGTTCGTCATATCCTCAAATATGCGAAGGGGAATGATCCTGGGTTAAATGATCCTGAATTATTGGAACTGCAAAAACTTATGCAAGAGGGATATAGGGAGGGTTTCAAATACCATCAGCGCATGTATCGCGAAGATCCCGAGGTGCGCGCCTGGGTGCACAAACCAAATTACTTTTAGGAGCCTGCCATGATTGAACCTATTAACCACAACGGCCAGATGCTGGCGCTTATCCTCCGTGCCAATTATCATGCGGAGGGAATTTCTTTTTTCACCCCTAAAGAATTTTCCCAGCAACTTGGCTATATGAACCGCCCTGCGGGGTACGTTATTCCACCGCATGTGCATAACCCTGTCTCGCGTGAGGTGCTTTTTACGAAAGAGGTGTTGTTCATCAAGTCTGGTCGGGTGCGGGCCGATTTTTATGACGATGACCAGAATTATCTGGAAAGCCGAATCCTTGAGAAGGGCGACTTCATTCTTCTTGCCTTTGGCGGGCACGGTTTTGAAATGTTGGAGCCGTCTGAAATGATCGAGGTCAAGCAGGGGCCTTATGCAGGAGACAATGATAAGACGCGATTTACAGGGATTTCCGCGGACCAAGCGAGGATAATAAAATGACTCCAAACGATTTTCATGATGAAAAGCTGCTTCATGGGCCGGCTGACCTGACGTCAGATGCCGTTTTTGATGCATACAGCCGCTATTACGACCTTCTGTATCGCGACAAGGACTACGCCGCCGAGGTGGATTATATCTGCTCTTTGTTAAATCGGTATGGCGTTCGCGGTCGCGATATTCTGGAATTCGGGTCTGGGACGGGAAAACATGGTCGTTTGCTGGCAAAGAGGGGCTATAAGGTTCTGGGTATCGAACGAAGCGCAGAAATGGTGGCGCAGGCTGCTGAGTGTGAGGGCTTCGCTTGCAGGCAGGGAGATATTTGCACAGTCCATCTTGGGCGAACTTTCGATGCGGTGCTGTCTCTTTTTCATGTCGTCAGCTACCAGGTCACTAACGCGGCTGTTCAGGCCGTTTTCGCCCGTGCAGCGGAACACCTCTCGCGGGGGGGGTTATTTATCTTCGATGTCTGGTATAGCCCTGCCGTATATGCCTTGCGACCGGAGGTGCGCGTCAAGCGTATGAGCGACAGCACCGTGGAAATTACCCGTATTGCTGAACCGATAATTTACCCCAATGAAAATCGTGTGGATGTGAACTATACTATTTTTGCGAAGGATCGCATTTCAGGCAGTGTGCAGACGCTTTCCGAGACACACCCGATGCGTCATTTTTCACTTCCCGAGCTGGATCTGGTGGCAGAACAAACGGGTTTTGAGCGTCTTGCTGCCGAAGAATTTCTAACAGGCAATACCCCTGGCGAAGATACTTGGGGTGTATGCGTGGTGTTAAGGAGGATATGAACCATGAGCAATTTCATCCCCGTTAACGAGCCCCTGCTCAACGGCAACGAAAAGAAATACCTGAACGAATGCATCGACACGGGCTGGATAAGCTCAGAGGGGCCTTTTATCAGGCAGTTTGAACAAAAAATGGCGCAGTATGTGGGCCGTAAACACGCGGTTGCGGTCACGAATGGCACGGCAGCGCTTGAGATGGCGGCGGCTGCCCTGGGGCTGAAGGAAGGCGATGAAGTGATCATGCCTACCTTTACGATCATCTCCTGCGCGCAGGCAGTAGTTAAGCTCGGTGCTAAACCGGTGCTTGTTGATTGCGAACCTGATTCGTTCAATATGAAGGTGGAGAATATCGAGCCCAGAATTACAGAAAAAACCAAAGCCATCATGGTGGCTCACATCTACGGGCTTCCCGTTGATATGGACCCGGTGCTTGAGATCGCCCGGAAATACCATCTCAAGATTATCGAAGACGCTGCTGAAATGCATGGACAAACCTACAAAGGGAGAAAATGCGGGAGTTTTGGGGACATCAGCATCTTCAGCTTTTATCCGAACAAGCACATTACAACGGGCGAGGGCGGCATGGCTCTAACCGATGATCCGTTTCTGGCTGAGCGGTGTGAAAGCCTCAGAAACCTATGCTTTGTTCCGGGGAAAAGGTTTGTTCACGAGGAGCTCGGCTGGAACCTCCGGATGACGAACCTGCAGGCCGCCCTCGGTGTGGCGCAATTTGAGCGGATAGACGAAAATATTGCGAAAAAACGCTGGATTGGACATCTCTATCAGGAACTGCTTGCCGATATCGACGTAATTAATTTGCCGCTGCCAAAGAAGGGATTTGCCGACAATATCTACTGGGTTTTTCCACTTGTTCTAAAAGATGATTATCCCAAAAATGCCGAGCAGGTCATGAAGGAGCTTGCAGACCAGCAAATAGGCACGCGCCCCTTTTTCTACCCGATGCACAAACAGCCGGTTTTCAACAAAATGGGACTCTTTTTAGACGAGAATTTGCCCAACAGCGAGAAGCTCTATGACCGAGGGTTTTATATACCGAGCGGGCTGGCCATTACAAAGGAGCAGATTGAAAAGGTGGCAAAGGTTTTACATGAGGTGTTGAAATGAATCAATTCGTAAATTTGTATTATTCATGTCATATTTGGATTTGTCGTTCATTTTCTGGAATGTAGTATGGCCAATGCAAGAATGAACATAGCGGTTGTGTTTGACGGCGAGCTTGAGACGGGCGGGGGATATCAGCAGCAGTTATCAACAATATTAGAGCTTCAAAAACTTAATAAGTACAACTTTATTGGTGTAGTCTTTTCCACGGACAATAAAAACTTATTGGAATCTTATGGAATAAAATCAGTCCTTGTAAAAAAGAGCTTCATAGACAAGGTATTCAGATTTATACAACGGCAAGAGTGGTTTTTTCTTTTTTCCGCAAAACTCAAAATTAAGTCTTTGTTTGAGCTGATGCTTGACAAAAATGATATCGACCTTGTTTATTTTCTTGCGCCATCTGGCTTGTCCCTTGATTTGCTGACCCATAACTATATCACTACTGTTTGGGATTTGTGCCATCGCGACACTCCTGAGTTCCCTGAGGTGAATCATTTTCGACAATTTGAGTTACGTGAACAAAATTACTCTAAAAGCCTCAAAAAGGCAGTAGCTGTTTTGGTTGATAGTGAACTTGGTAAAAAAAATGTCATCCGGCGGTATGGAGTGGATGAAAATCGAGTTTATCCAGCCTCTTTTTTGCCTTCAATTAACGTCAACTCAAAAAATGTTGTTGATGTTAAGAAAAAATACGGAATAGAAGGAGATTACATTTTTTATCCTGCCCAATTTTGGTCTCATAAAAATCATATTTATATTATTGATGCACTCGTTTCACTCATCAATGAAGGAGTTAAACTTACGGCGGTTTTTAGTGGGTCGGATAAAGGAAATCTTAAACATGTGCTCAAATATTCAGAATCGCAGGGTGTTGCTGCCCAGGTAAAATATATAGGATTTGCGCCGAATGAGGAAATGTACTCATTATACAAGCAATCATTAGCGATGGTAATGCCAAGTTATTTTGGTCCGACCAACATTCCGCCGTTGGAAGCTTTTGCTGTAGGTACGCCCGTTATTTATTCGGATTTGAATGGGCTTAGAGAGCAAGTAGCGGGCGCGGCACTGCTTTGCGATTTGAAGGATCCGAAAAGTTTGGCAAGCCATTTAAAAGCTTTGCTAAATTCAGAAGAGGTAAGGCAACGCCTTATTGAAAAAGGCACCCAAAGACTTGCGGAACTCGAAAAGACATCCATCACCGCAGTCATTGAAACTATTCTCGATGATTATGCTGTGAAACTCAAGTGCTGGAAAGCAGGATAAAACAATATTCATAAATTGTCTTCACTGAAAATATCTTATGATTTTCAAGCTGTTATTTTGAACAAGGAAGCATAGCGACCGAAATGATTAGAAAAATTTATCGAGCAGCGAAAGAATTTTTAATCATTCCAGCAAAAATGGATGCATATTTTGATGAGCTTTTAATGAATCAAGGTGTTTTACTCAGTTCAGCTATTTATGACAGAAAAGATTATCGAACACTAGTGGATTTTGAATTTAAGGTTTTCTCGCAGTTTGGCGATGACGGCATAATCCAATATCTGACACATAATATTGATTGTAAATACAAGACTTTTATTGAGTTTGGCGTCGAAGATTATTTCGAGTCCAACACCAGGTTCCTACTCCAAAAAGATAACTGGTCTGGCTTTGTCATGGATGGTTCTTCAGACAATATTGCCAACCTGAAGCAGGCGCCGTTTTATTGGAAGCATGATCTGGAAGCTGAAGCTGTTTTTATTACCGCAGAAAACATAAACAATCTACTTTCTTCCTGTAGTGTTGCGGGGGGGGTGGACTTGCTTCATATTGATCTGGATGGTAATGATTACTGGGTGTGGAAAGAAATTGAAATCCAGCCCTCAATTGTAATTCTTGAATATAACAGTGTGTTTGGTCTGGACCGCCCTATCACTGTACCCTATCGCGCCAATTTTAACCGAACAAATGCTCATTTCAGCAATCTCTATTATGGAGCTTCTCTGAAAGCTATGTATGATTTAACTGTAAAAAAAGGCTACTCTTTCATTGGATGTAATAGCGCAGGAAACAATGCATATTTTATACGGAAAGATAAAATGAATGGGTTTGTGAGAGAGGTCACGCTTGAGGAAGGATATGTCTTGTCAAAATCAAGTTCCAAATGACATTTTAAAAAACACTCCCCCTCGCCTTACCAAGGAAAGGGGCTGGGGGTGAGGTTGATATGTCATTCTAAGCCGAAGGTCAAGGTTATCAATGTTTGTGACAGAGAATGGGATTCTTAGGCCACTTTCGCGACCTCAGAATGGCAGAATGAGCATACACAATGCCAGTCAAATAGTATAAATTTTTAAACAAAAAGCACTATGATTAACCATAATTACAGCACAACCCATTTGTTAACAAAACCATATGACGAT
>Ga0208196_1004915_pt1 | contig 10078 bp, 10 predicted proteins | sample AD_JPNNA7_MetaG_FD_184443 | JGI IMG/M metagenome (GOLD analysis project Ga0208196, IMG submission 184443) | Active sludge microbial communities of municipal wastewater-treating anaerobic digesters from Japan - AD_JPNNA7_MetaG (SPAdes) (version 2) | ecosystem: Engineered > Bioreactor > Anaerobic...
ACAAGCAGAAATCCTCAAAATTGGTTATCATACTGTTAGCCTCCAATGAATGAAGTAAAGCATGCTTTCCTTCATTTTAATCCATTGGAGGGCTACCTGTCAACCCATTCTATCTAGCACAAGGGCCAATTCGGATTAAGGATGTGCCAACACTTCGAACAAGCCCTACCTGTTGCAAAACCTTGCCAGGCGCACCGTGAACCGGCTGTAATGGGTGCATATTGATCCCTAATCGTAGAGTATTGAGGGGCTGCAAGTCAGATGAAGCTATTGATTTATTAACAAGTAAGAAGGGTAAACAGAGCAATCCAAGTAGCAATATCTTTTTCATGAGCTTCTCCTTACTGATCCTTGAAAAATAAAAGTCCATCTTCCTTCGTCTAAATCACCTGAAACACGGGCGTTCTGAAATTTGTTGTGACTTACGTTTGATGTGAAATGAACTTGCCACCTTCGCTCAAATGTGGTAGAAATGGCTCTCAAATCTACGTGGGGGTGTGCCATGCTTATTTCAATTGGGTGCAGTTACTCTCATCTGGCGGCAGTCCTTTGGCCCACTCAAGTAAGGCCGTAAGTCGGTAGCGGTGCGGCAGTGGTGCATTTGAGGGAGAGGTTGGTATGTTCTCGTTGCGCCTGGTCTCTCACAGTATCATGCACGAAGGTGATGAACGCCTCCCAGTCGTTGTTCACCTCGATGCACCGGAGTTGCAGCAGGGCTTCGGCGCGTTCTTTGATCCAGCGCATTCCGCCGCAGTCGAAGCGTTGGGCGATGACGTAGCGCACGACCGCCTCCACCGCCCCCGACGAGAGCTCCAAATCCTCTTCCCGCAGCCGCTGGTAGTTCATCTTCGTTTGCCGATGGGCGAGATACTCGCGGCTGGTCGTCAGCCGCTCGCGGACGCTGGTCTGCTGCGGGTCCAGTGGGGCCAGGCGGTGGTCCAACTCGGCGATAATCTCCGCCACGCTCCCGGCGTACAAGGCCGCTTTCTGCACCTCCACCCATTCCGTCAGTTCGGCACTGCCCTCGCGGTACAGACAGGCCCCCGCGTCCCAGAAGTATTCGACCACGTGATAGACATCAATGGTGTGTGCGGCGTCTGGGAAGAACTCACCGACGTAGCGTTCCAGGTCGTTGTCTCCATCGGTCACGACCTGAATGCGCCTCCCACTCTGTTGCGTAAAGCCCCGCTTGTCCGCCTCGCGCCGGGCGATGGCCACCGCATGCCGCTTGGGGGCCTACGAGGCGTACACCTTCTTGTTGAGCGGCCCTTCCAGGGTCCCCTCCGCGCTTTTCCGCAGCGTGTACAGCACGACGATGGTGGCCATTTTCCCATTCTTGGCCTTGTCCCCCTTCTTGTGCCGTTTCTTGGAGCCACGCGGTTGCCGTGCTGCTCGACCGCGATGCCGCTGGGAGCCTGGATGCGGGTTCGGCACCCGCTTGCCCCGCCGTTTCTCCAATTCCGCTTCCGTTGCCGTCGGCGTGGCTTTGCTGTCGATCTGGAGCACCAACACTTCGCCATGACCTTCAGGAGCCGGAGCGGATTCAAACCACGCGCCCGTATGCCTTCCCAATCCCAAGACCATAGATTCGATGCTATCTGGGGCTGGGGACCAGTGCAGGAACATGGTCAAGACCGCGACCGCTTGGGCATAACTCATTTTTGTGGCTATCCGTGTAGCCAAACTCTGGATCAACATACTAAAGCCGTCGCCGGTCAACCCTGGTTCCACATCCAAGGGATAATACCCACCGCCTTTGCGGTAGAAATAAGTGCGCCAATAGCGAACCTTCCCAAAGAAAGTCCCCAACAGTCGAGATTTGGGATCGATTTGCTTATACCCTGGCTGTGGGGGCGTTGCCTGAAACTGCTCTTCGCGCATACAGAGAAAGAGTTGGATAAACCGTCGTTCCAATGCCAGGACTTTGGGCACCAAGTGGGTCTCGAACGCGAAGAAGGTGAGCGATTGACAGGTCAGCACCCACTCCACCAGTGCTTGCACTTCTTGGGTGATACTGGCTCTCACATCTTCTACCGTGGGGGCGGCGGCAACATTGTCTGGGATTTCTACCGGGGGAGTAAGCAGACACGCCTCTTCCATTGGGCCTCCTCAACACGCTTTTGAGGCCCATTATGCCCTATCTCCCCCGATATGGCAATGGCAACGGAATGAAGGTAACTAAGAGCATTTACACCCGGCTGATTTGAGCCAGTTGCGCGCAGTGTGGGGGTGAGTAGCAACTCCCCTTGGGCCGCCAGATACTCCGCTGGGGTCACCACTTGCGGGTGCCGGCGTTCGGCACAGACGTAATCGAGACTCTCGGCAATCACCGCCAGGGCCGCTTGTACTTCTGGGCCATACGTAGCGCCGCGTTCCGTGGAGCGCGGATGGCGTTGCAAATCTCCGCCGAGTTGCCGCAGTACGCTCTTGCGATGGAGCCCGGTGACGGCCACCATTTGATCCAACAAGGCGGTCTTAGTCTGGCGATCGGCTTGTTGGTACCGGGCACGCATGATGCGCAAATACTTCAAGCATTCGTCCAAAGTCAGCTGTTCTACTCCTGTTTTCATGTCTACCTCCGGTAACGTTTTCTTTTGGGAGAATCAGTCCCCCTTCGGTAACATTTTACCTGAGAGAATACAGGTGTTTGCCCTTCCTGGTAAAGCGTGCTATACTGAAATTGCGTTGAAAGTTTAAAATCCGCGTGAGGGTACGGTCGGAGGCTGGCTGGTGGATGGGGAAAATCCTCTCGAGGCCCGGGTGACGCAATGGGCCGCATGGCTTGAACATCGTGGATGGGCGCACTTTGCCGTCCCCTGGCTCGCTGTGCTGCGGGTCTGGGGCTTTGTGGGCGCGCAAGTCCTATGGATGCTTTCTCCTTTCTCCCCCTCCGACAGGCTGCCGATCCTCGCCGCGGCGCTGGAACAGCCAGACCTGTGGGAAGCTCTCCAACATCGCCTTGTGGAAGGAGGCGCGCCGAGATGACCACGGACTTGTGGCTCAGGCCTTTGATTGCCCTGGGCATCACCCTTGTCGCCGCGGTAGCTCTGACGGTGATTGGAATCCGTCATCGCCAGGCGCCGCCGAGATATTTGCGTGATTTCCCCATTTTCCGCTCCCTCCCAGGCGAGGTGGGACGCGCCGCAGAAGAAGGCGCCCTCATTCACGTCACTCTTGGCAGCGGGGCGCTCACCGGCGAGGACGCGATGACGTCCCTGGCCGCGCTGGAAAGCCTCCACGCGCTTTTTGATCTGGCGGCGGCTTATGACACGCCTCCCCTCATCACGACCGGCGACCCGACGTTGTACGTTCTGGCGGACGATTGGATGCGCCGGGCTTATACCCGCCTGGGCAATCCGGAACGTTATCGCCCGGCACTGGTGCAATTCATGGCGGCGACGCCCGCGACGTATGCGGCGATGGCAGCGACCTACCTCTCCGAGAAGGGCAGCGGTACGACGATGATGTTGGGCGCCTTCGACCAGGAAGTCAGCCTGTTGACGGATGCGGTGATCCGTCATGGCGGGCGCGCGATCGGCGGGGCGGTATCGCCGCTGGGGCTCGCGCCGCTCTTCACCCTGCTGGAGCCCCAACAGCTGGTCTTGGGCGAGGATCTGTTCGCCGGCGGCGCTGAAGCGACGCAGCGCTCCGTCTTTTGGGCCAGCCTGGGCGTCCAGGATTTTCTGCGCTGGCTGCTCGTCGCCGGCATGGTGCTCACGGCGCTCTTTTCGGTGCTGGGGGTGGGAGGCCCTTAGAGATGTTCAAACGTATTCTCCCTACCGCTGTGGCGATCAGCGCCGGGCTGTTGGTGTTGCTGGGCGCGTTCATTCCTGTGGATCCGCTGCCCCAAATCCGGGCGGTGCTCATTGATTGGGCGATGTTCGTGGGGGCCTTTGCCTTTATCCTCGCCTACCTGCAATTACTGCGCGTGCATTTGACGCGGTTGCGGCGCGGCGGGAAGGGCAAGTCCACGAGCCTGTGGGTGGTACTGTCGGCTCTCGTGGTCTTTGTCCTGGTGCTCTGGCAGGGCCCGGCCGGCGCTGTCGGCCAGACGCTGCTGCGCGGGCTGCTGGCGCCGGGGCAATCGGCGTTGCTGGCGCTGACGGCAGTCACGCTGCTGTTGAGCGGGATGCGCCTTTTCAAGGTGCGGCGCAACCTCGGCAGCGTGCTCTTTCTGGCGGTGGTCCTCGTCATGTTGATAGGCTCGATTCCCCTCGCCATCGTGCCCTATCAGGGGGCCATGGGGACGGTCGTGGGCGTGGCGGATTGGCTCCAGCGCGTCCCGGCGCTGGCCGGAATGCGCGGATTGGCGCTCGGTGTGGCGTTGGGCATTCTCTTGACCGGTCTACGGGTGCTTTTTGGCATGACGCGCCCGCACAGTGACGATTGATGGGGGGCGTATGATTCGCTGTCCTAAATGTAATACGCTCAACCGTGACAGCAGCCGCTTTTGCAGCGAGTGCGGTGCGCCGCTTTACCGCACCCGCATCCGCTGCCCGCAGTGTGGCACGTTAAACCCTGTCGGGAATATTTTCTGCGACCAATGCCATACGCGGTTGGTGCCGGCTGAGGAAACGCCCGCGACGCCCGCGGCAAAGCTTACCGAAGAGACCGGCCCTCGCGTGCAGGGAATCTCGCTGCCCACACGTCCGGCTCCGGCCGGCGAGAGTGGCGAGACTGGCGCTCAGCAGCCCATGCCCGATTGGCTGATGGGGTTCCTGGGGCCTGAGACGCCTGAGCCGGGCGAGACGTCTGGCGCGGTGCCCGATGGGCTCGCGGAGCGGGCTGAGGAGACGGCTGCACCGCCTGAAGAACCGGTCACGCCGACGGAGCTGCCGGACTGGCTCACCAGCCTGGCGGAAGAGAGCGCGCCGGCGGCTGTGCCCTCCCGCCCGGAACTCGAACCGGCTGCGGAGCTGCCGGATTGGCTCACGGGCCTGGCGGAAGAGAGCGCGCCGGCGGCTGTGCCCTCCCGCCCGGAACCCGAACCCGCTGCGGAGCTGCCGGATTGGCTCACGGGCCTGGCGGAAGAGAGCGCGCCGGCGGCTGCGGCCCCGGCGCCGGAACCCGAACCCGCTGTGGAGCTGCCGGACTGGCTTGCTGGCCTGGTTGAGGAAGCGGCCAGCCCTTCACCCGCCGCCCCTCCCATTGCTGCCGAAGAAGGAATCCCTGATTGGCTGTCTGGCATCATGGAAGAAGTGCCGGCTGCGGAGCCTATCCTGGAGCCGGAACCTCAGGAGCCGGAAGCGAGCCTGGAACCGGCGGCCCTGCCCGATTGGCTCGCCGGGGTCCTGGAGCCTGAAGAGACGCCGGCTCAGAGGCCGGGAGCGCCTGCAATTTCTGCTGCCCCGGCGCCGGATTGGCTTTCTGCCTGGGAGGAGGACATTGAGGAAGAACATCCCATTGGGGGTCGGGAGGATTTAAGTGCCGAAGACACCTGGCCTGAACAGCAAGCGCCGGCTTCCGAAAGCGCCCGGATGGGAGCGGGGGAAATGGCGGCTGAAGTCCCGGATTGGCTGCGGGCGTTGGGACCGCGCTCCGGCGCTGTTGCGGTTGAGGCGCTGCCGGAGGGATTAGAGCAGGCCGAGCTCCCGATGTGGCTGGAGCAACTGCGTCCGCCCGGCACCGCGCCTCTGGATTCCAGCCGCGCCCCCGAAGCGCCCCCCGGCGAGGAAGCGCCTGTGGAAGGGCTGACCCGCGCGGAAATTCCTGATTGGTTGCAGCCGTATCGTCCTACGGCCACGTCGCCGGCGACGGGGACGTCGGCGCTTGAGATGGCGGTGAGCGCCCCGGAGAGCGAAGGTCCCCTGTCCGGGCTGGCGGGACTTCTGCCGGCGTTGCCGGGGGTAGACGCGCCCGCCCACTTTGCGCCGACCATGGCCGTCCCCTTGCCGCAGACCGTGGTTCAAGAGGCGCAACTGTGGCAACAGCTGCTGGAAGGTGGCGCGGGCGCCCAGGGTCGGCCTAAACCGCGCGCTCGGGTGACCTGGCCTGCCGTTGTGGTGCGGGTGATGGTGGCGCTCGTGCTGGTGTTGGCCTCGTTATTGCGCTTTTCCGAAACGCCCCTCGCGCAACCGCCGGAGCAGCCCAATGTCTCCGCGCTGTATGCCACTATTGAAGCCCTGCAACCCGGTGCGGAGGTGTGGATCGCCTTCGACTACACCCTGGCTGACGTGGATGAGATGGACTTCATCGTTGAGGCGTTGTTGGAGCATTTGTTGAGCCGCGAGGCGCGGATTGTGGCGGTGAGCACGCTGCCGGAAGGTCCCGGCCTCATTGCCGACCGCTTTGCCTGGGCGTTGGGACGCCCTGATGTCTCGCCCGACAGCCTGGTCAGCCGAGGCTTTGTGGCGGGGGGGACGGCGGGCGTGGCGCAGATTCTCACGAGCGCCACTGCCGACGCCGGGCCCCACTTGCTCGTGGTGCTCACCTCGCGGCCTGAAAAGCTCAAGGCCTGGGTGGAACAGACCGCGGTCATCAATGGCGCGCGGCTCGCTGAGGGGAAACCGGCGTTGCCTCTCGTCGCCGGGGTGAGCGCCGCAGCGGCGCCGCAGCTCCGCCCCTACCTCAACGCCTCCGCTCAGGCTGGATGGTTGAGCGGCTTTTCGGGGGTTGCGGCCTATTTGCAGGCTCGTGGATTGCCGCCGCGGGAGGACATCAGCCGTCGCCTGGATGCTTTGTTGGTGACCCAATGGCTGGCGGCGAGTCTCCTGGCAGCGGGAGCGTTGTTCTATCTGCTGGCGGGCAAACAGAAGACGGGGTAAGGCCATGGATACGAATATGATAACCCTCATCGCGGGCGCGATCATTACCCTGGCGGTTTTCAGCTATCTGCTCGGTGATAACCTGCTCTATCGGTGGGCGCTGGCGCTGTTGGTGGGCAGCGGTGTGGGCTATGCGCTGGCGATTGTGGTGCGCGAGGTGCTGGTGACGCGGCTTACGGGTACGGTGCGTAGCCTGTATCTTGTGCCCCTGATCCTGGGGGCGTTGTTGCTGCTCAAGGGATTTCCCCGCTTTTCGGCGTTCGGGAATATTTCCATGGGCTTCATCATTGGCGTGGGCGCCGCGGTGGCGGTGAGCGGGGCCTTGCTGGGCACTGTCATCCCGCAGGTGCGCGATACAGGGGCGGCTGTGACCTTGCAGGGGGGATGGTCGCCCTTTCTCGATGGCCTGTTGGCGCTGGCGGGGACCATTCTGGCGTTATTTGCTTTTTCCCCTCGCGTGCGCGTCGCGCGCACGGCGGAAGCGGAGGCTGAGCTGCCCCGCCCCGCACGCCTGGGAACCTGGGTCCAGCAGCTAGGGCGTGGTTTCATCACGGTGGCTCTAGCCGTGGCGTTTGGCGGCGCGCTGACCTCAGCGCTCACGTTATTCATTGGGCGCTGGTGGGCGGTGGTGGGAGCAGTGATGGAAGCGATTTCCAGGCTGACGGGGAGCTAAAGCATGACCGAAGAGCAGACCATCGAATCTATTCTGGTCGCCGATTGTGGCGCGGTCAACACCAATTTGTTGCTCTTGGAGCGGGTGGCCGAGAGCTATCGTTTCGTCGCCCAGGCAGAAACGCTGACGACCGCCGGCGCCCCCTGGAACGATGTCAGCGTGGGAGTGGTTCACGCCATCCGGGACCTGGAGCGCATCACCGGGCGTAAGTTTCATGCCAATGGAAAGGTGATCGTGCCGCGTGAGGGCTTGACCGGCGTGGACGCTTTCGTGGTGATTTTGAGTGCGCCGGAGCCCTTGCATGTGGTGCTGGCGGGCCTGGTGCCCGAAATGAGCCTGGAAAGCGCCTCTCACGCTGTGGCTTCGATCTACGCCTCGGTGGAAGCGGTGCTTTGCCGCGAGGGCGGCCTGCGTTCACCCGAGGAGACCTGGGCGCGGACGGTGCGCGATCTGGCGCCGGACGTGGTGTTGCTGGTAGGGGGAGTGGATGGTGGCGCAAGCCGGCCGGTCATGGAGCTGGCCGACGCCATTGCTTTGGGCGCTTCGATGCTCGAAAGCGATCGTCGCCCCCGCCTGATTTACGCGGGCAATGCCAAATTGCGGTCGCAGGTGACCAAATTACTGGGCGAAATCGTGACGGTAGATGTGGTAGATAACGTCCGCCCGACGGTGGATACGGAACATCTCGGTCCAACGCAGGCGTTGCTTGAGCAGCTCTATATCGAACAGCGGCTGTACAAATTGCCCGGCGTGGACACGCTTTCTGCCTGGAGCCGCCTACCCCTGCTGCCAACGGCGACGGCGTTTGGGCGGGTGGTGGAATACCTCTGGCACCGCGAGGGGCGGCAGGAGCGCGGTGTGCTGGGCGTGGATGTGGGCGCGGCGAGTATCACCATCGCGGCGTGTCAGCACGGGGAACTGGCGCTTTCGGTGCATAGTCAGAAGGGCAGCGTCTACGGGGCGCTGGCGTTGGCGGAAGACGAGGGTGTTGCGGCCTTGCAGCAGTGGCTGCCCGAAGAGATGAATGCGGCTCAGATTCTCGCCGTCCTGTATAACCGCGCGCTCAAGCCCTGGACCATCCCACAGCAGCTGCCGGAACTCTGGGTGGAACAGGCGGCGGTGCGGGAGATGCTCCGCCGCGCGATGCGTGAGGCACGCACGATCTGGGGCGGAAGCCAGGAGGACGCGCTGCCGGGCTTCGATCCGATCCTGGTCTCCGGGGGTAGCCTGGTTCACATGCCTCGTCCGGGCCAGATTCTTCTGGCTTTGCTGGATGGATTGGAGCCGACGGGCATTTCGACGGTGTTATTGGACACGAACCGCGCGGCGCCGGCGCTGGGGGCGATAGCGGGGATCAAGCCGCTGGCGGCAGCGTCGGCGCTCGACGCGGGGACTCTGGTGCCGCTCGGGACGGTGATCTCGCCGGTGGGCAAGGCGCATCCCGGCGAGGGGATCCTGCAGATGCGCATTATCTACGAAGATGGCAGCACCCTCGATGTCGAGGCGCATTATGGGGAGCTGGAGCTCTGGCCCTTGTTGCCGGGTCAGCGCGCGACGTTGGAATTGCGTCCCAACCGCCGCTTTGACATCGGCCTGGGCGCGCCGGGACACGGCGGCAAGGTGCAGGTCATGGGTGGCCTGTTGGGATTGGTGGTGGATGGGCGCGGCCGCCCGTTGGTGTTGCCGGAGAATCCGGAACAGCGCCGTCACCGTCTGCAGCGCTGGCTCTGGGACGTGGGGGGCTGAGATGATCTTGCCTTTCAGCATTGTCAATCCGTTGACGCGCATTGAGGTGGTCCGGCAATTGCCGCAACCCGGCAAAGTATTGGTGCGGGAGCGGGATAATGTGGAAACCTTTCAGTTGGTGGCCGAATACACGCCCCCGCCGCAGTTCGCGATCATCAACGTGAGCCGCGAGCTGGCGGTGCCGCCCAAAAAGCTCTCCCCCTATCTGGAAGTGGCGGTGGGCGATGCGGTGGCAGAAGGCGCCGTGCTCGCCTCACGAGGCGGTCTGGGCGGGCGCGCGTGTCGCGCTCCTTTCGCCGGGACGGTGACGGGATCCGGGCGTGGCCGGCTGTTGTTGGAAGCGCCATCCCGGCCGGTGCAGCTCAACGCGCTCGTGCCGGGGATAGTGGCGCGGGTCCTGCCCGGTGAGGGCGCGGTCATTCAAGCCTGGGGCGCTCTCATTCAAGGGGTTTGGGGGAACGGGAAAGAAGTCTTCGGGGTGCTGCGGGTCGCGGTGCGCGGAGCGCATCAGTCACTGCGGGCCAAGAAATTGGATGCTTCCTTGCAGGGCGCTGTCGTCGTGGGCGGCAGCAGTTGCGACGAGGAGGCCCTGGAACAGGCTGCGGAAATGCAGATAGGCGGTATGATCGTGGGAGGAGTCTCGCCCCAACTCATGCCGCGGCTGATGGAAATGCCCTTCCCGGTCGTGGCGACAGACGGCGTGGGCAAGGTGAGCATGTCTGAAGCGATCTTCAAGCTGCTGCGCTCGCTGGAGGGACGCGAAGCGGCGTTGAGCGGGCGTATGCCCGATCTCCATCGCCCGGCGTGGTCGCGGCTGGGGGATGTGGAACGTCCCTATGTGGCGGTGCCCATGCCTGCCCAAAACGGGACGGTGGTGGACCGGAACACGCCTTTG
>Ga0208196_1004918_pt1 | contig 10073 bp, 5 predicted proteins | sample AD_JPNNA7_MetaG_FD_184443 | JGI IMG/M metagenome (GOLD analysis project Ga0208196, IMG submission 184443) | Active sludge microbial communities of municipal wastewater-treating anaerobic digesters from Japan - AD_JPNNA7_MetaG (SPAdes) (version 2) | ecosystem: Engineered > Bioreactor > Anaerobic >...
CGGTCGTCGTGATGACGGGGACGGGCGTCTCGCCGGGCCGGGCGACGAAAATCCCCTTTGTGCCCGTAGCGACGGCGCTGGCCCATATCGCGATGGGGCGTCCCTGAGCGTCGAGCGTGAGCGCCAGCTGTAGAATGTCGTGGGTGCGGGAGAGGTTGAGGGTGGGCGCTGCCCCGTCCCAGCTGATGTCGGCCGCGTCAATGGCACTCGTGCAGATCAGGGCCATGGCGAGGCCCAGCAACAGGGCGATCAGGTGTTTCATGTCATTTGCTCCTCGCAGGTCAAGGCGTCAGCGCGGTCAGCACAATGTCAACGCCGTCGTGTTCTTCTCCCGGCAACAGCACGACGGGCGTTTGCCCCCAGAAAAGTCCCGTGGCCATGCGCAGCTGGCCCACGACGGTGTAGCTTCCAGGGGGAAGAGTGGCCTCATACGTGCCGCTGTTTCCAGAGATGGGATCCAGTTTTGAGAAACCTGACCATCTCAAGCGTCCGGCAGAATCATAGACATAAACGTTGACCAGATTGGTAGGCTTCGGTTGGCCACTCTCGGAAACATACGTGATGCCGAGGATGGTCCCCGGCGCTCCCGGCGGCGTTTCCGGCGTCGGGGTGGGCGTGGGCACGGGATTCTCTTGCGTCACGGTGATGGCGAGCGGCGCACTGAGGTTGTTGATCTCACTGTACTCGCGGATCTGATTCCACGTGTCGACGAGCGCGGTGAGCGTGTGCACTCCGGTCGTCGTGAAGCCTGGATCCACCCACATGGTGAAGTCAATGCTCGCGCCGGCCGGCAGGCCATTGACGGCGATGTAGTCCACGCTGGTGTCGGCGAGAGGGTCTGGGAACTCGCTCTTGTAGAGATCCACCCAGAACAGCGAGGGGATGTCCGCGCCGCCCTGATTCTTTACTTGCACGGAGAAGTTGATCTTGCGGTAAGTCCCCAGCGGCGGGGTGCTGGCCAGCTGCAGGTTGCTGACCACCAGGTCCGGCACGGGGCAGGGGCAGGTGAACGGTGCCGTAGCCAGGCCAACCCGGGTACCGCCCTGATCTTTCTTGGTCCAGGCTTCAGCCCTCACTTCGTGGGGAACATAAGCGGCAATATTGGTGACATTGATGGTGTAGACCCAACTCGACGTGCTGATTTTCTGCCCGGTATTGACGAAGCGGACGCCGTCGAAGTAAATGGCGAGGTAATTACCGGTGGGCCAGTTGTACCCGCGCACGCTGATGGTTTGATTGCCCGCCGGTCCGCAGGTGGGATCCAGGATGATGTAAAAACTGGTGGGCAGCGGCGTGGCGGTGGGCGTGGGCGTCGGCGTCCCGCCCTGGACGACGGTCGAATCCTGCCGGCCGTAGCCCTGGACGATCAGCGTCATGCCGGCTTCCAGGGGCGGCAGGTTATCAAAGAGGAAAGTGCCGTCCGCCGCGACGGTGACGGAGCGCTGCAGGCCGGTCTGGACGATACGCAGGGTCACGATCTCGCCTGGTTGCGCCGTCCCGCGCACCACGGTAGCTCCCATCATCACCGGCTCCTGGATGACGATGGCGGCAATGGGGACGGGGGTGGCTGTGGGGACGGGAGTGTACGTCGGCGTGGGCGAGGGGCCAGGCGTGGGTGTGGTGGTGGGCGTGGCCGTGGGGGTCGCCGTGGGGGTCGCTGTGGGGGCGACGCAAGGGACGTTGAAGGCCGCGGAGATCTGCACATCGGAGCTGCGTCCCTCGACTGTGACCGTATGGGCGCCTGCCGTCACGTTGTTGACCGCGATGGTCAGCGTGAAGCTTGGGTCAATGGAGGCGTTGTTCAACACCTTGGTGCTATCGAAGTACACGTTCACCCGGCTGTCGTTGGTCCAATTCGCGCCGGTGATGGTAATGGTTTGATTACCCGCCGGGCCGCAGGTGGGATTCAGAGTGATCTGTTCGGTGGGCGTTTCTCCTCCACCTCCTCCACCTCCTCCGTCCCCGCCTCCCCCTGGCGGCGGCACGGTCGGCGGGGGATCAATGACCAGCCCCACATTCTGGATCGTGCGCGAGGCCGTGTTCTCTAACACGAGCGGCCCGATGAAGGGATCGAACAGCGGCGTCAGCGCCTCGACGTTGTATTGCACTTCGACGTTCACTCGCGAGATGCCGGCGACCACTTGTGTCGGATCGGTGGTCGTGCCAGTGCCGGGACCGGAATCGTACCAGACCCAAATGGCTACTTCCTCGGCTGGCACCAGGCTGATGAACTCCCGAGCCCGCGCGCTGATGCCGCCGTAGTTGCGTGGACTGGTCACGCCATAACGGGCGCCTTCCCGCGCGGCGTTGAACAGGTTGCTGTAGATGAAGAGCACTCGTCCAAACTCGAAAATCCCCAGCAGGATTAACAGGAGGAGGGGCAGAATCAGCGCAAATTCCACCAACCCCTGCCCTGACGCTTCACGTTTTCGATTGAACATGCAGCCTCCTCTTGTCACTTATACCACGCAGGGCCCCTAAGCGCTGCTTGCACCGGGGCCTTTTAACCATTTTCTGTCTATATAATCGCATAAAGACAAAGCCGGTAACGTCCTATTTGGCGTTTGGAAGGAAAGCGCTTTACCAGAGGGCGCGTCCAAGCTTTTTCCAAAAGCAATTCGCTTCGTAACTGTTCAGCCTGGCTCAAGTGTCCAGGCTGAACAGTTACTTCCTTACTACATCTGACCGTCACTGGACGGCAGGTTAAATCGTTTTATAATAAGAGGACTACTGATAGATGAGCTATCTAAATGGGTCCTCAAGTACAAGAATTTGACGAAAGCACCCTTATTCAGCGCGCGAAGACAGGCGACCGGGTTGCTCAGGGTCAGTTGTACGAACACTACGTGGACGCAGTGTATCGCTATATGCTGTATCGTACCGGGAATCACCAGATTGCTGAAGATCTGACCGCCGAAGTGTTTTCGCAAATGTTGACGGCGATCAAGCGGTATGAGGACCGGGGGCTGCCCTTTGGCGTATGGCTGTTTCGTATCGCGCGTGCCCGTCTGGTAGATTATTGGCGCCTGAACAAACGGCAGCAGGATCAGGTCATTAATTTCTCCGACGATGTCGAAGAATTTTTGATCGGTACTGAGTCGCCTGATTTGAGGCATGAATACGCTGACCTGATTCAGGCATTGGGATACCTTACAGCTGCAGAACGGGAGATCATATTATTACGCTTTGCCTCTGGCATGAATAATCAAGACATTGCCACGGTGCTCCATAGCAATTCTAATGCGGTGAAGAGCATGATGTATCGTGCTTTGCGCAAGTTGCGCGAGATTTTAAGTAGCCAGGAACGGTTTTATGAGCACGCTGAAGGTAATGATGAGCGCTGACGAATTTGACCCTTTCATTGCTGAAGTCGCATCACGCCTTGAAAAGCTGGGGCAACCCTCACTGTCTCCCGTCGCCCGGCAGCGTATCTGGCAAAAAGCGCGTGCTCAGGCCAGCGCCTCGGTTGTAAAGCCTGTCCCACGGCCGCGCCGGACGCTGGCTTTCTGGCGTGTGCTGGCAGGCGTGCTTGTCGCTTTCATCCTGATGTTTGTGGGTACGGTGTGGGTTGCAGCGCAAAGTCTGCCCGGCGATGCGCTTTACCCCCTGGCACGGGGGCTTGAAACAGCTCGACTTGCGCTTGCTCCTGCCGCGCAACGTGCGTCTTTGGAATTGCAGTTTTTAGACCGTCGTGCTGCGGAAGTTCGGGCATTGGTGGAGCTTGGACGCCCTGTCCCTCCGGAAATCATCGCCGAGATTGTGGGGGGGGTTGAACAGATGGCTAGTGATCCAGATGCCTGGGGAGGAGAAGCGCTGGTCGCAGCGTATATTGCGCAGCAGGAAGAGACGTTAGCGCTTGTAGTGACCCGCTATCCCGATTATTACATGGCCGCAAGCGCTCTTGAGATTGTCAGAGTGGCCCGACGTCATTTGCATACCGAGCCGCTTTCCCCCATTCCTGAGGAGGAGTACCCGACGCCGCCGGGGCAGGAGGACAAAGGCACCACGCCGCCGGGTCAGGAGGACAAAGGCACCACGCCGCCGGGGCAGGGGGGCACGCCGCCGGGTCAGGAGGACAAAGGTACCACGCCGCCGGGGCAGGGGGGCACGCCGCCGGGTCAGGAGGACAAAGGCACCACGCCGCCGGGGCAGGGGGGTACGCCGCCGGGTCAGGAGGACAAAGGCACCACGCCGCCGGGGCAGGGAGGAGATCTACCCCCCGGACAAGGCGGTACTCCACCGGGGCAGCAAAAGAAAGATTAGCACCCTCTGTGTAGGGGCGTCATTCAAGGGGTATCGTTGCCGTAAGTGCGGATAGCGCAGCTATCCGCACTTTTGTCGGAGGGTATTGTCTGCTGCGAATATGATTTTTGCGCTTGTGTGCTTTTTCGGAAAAGAAGCACTCTGCTGATGTAACTGTTCAGCCTGGCATCACGGCGCCAGACAATACAGCAATTGATGGACTTTTGTGATCTGTAGCTTTCAGATTGTGCTTTTCCCTTCACCGGCGCTTCCGCCAGGGAAGGGAAAAATAAGGGGGCTTTTTACCTGCCGGCAAGGCTAAAAGTTGCCTCATTCCGAGATATGCCAATTTGAAATTGCAGATTTTAACCTGACCATAATTGTGTTATAATGGCACTACATCTTAGTGCAACCGATGGTGGCATGTCAGAAAACAACGTTGCGATGAGCGCCGTACAGGCGCGTCTTGATTACACCTTCCAACGTCCGGAGCTGTTGACCCTGGCGTTGACGCATCCCTCGTATGCTCATGAGCACCCTGAGGAAGGCGGCGAGGAACATCATAATCAGCGCCTGGAATTCCTCGGCGATGCGGTGCTGGATTTCCTCGTGGCTGCCTGGCTTTTTGAGCAGCACCCCGATTTCTCCGAAGGCCCGTTGACCCGATTGCGGGCGACGTTGGTCTGCACGGCGTCGCTGGCGCGGCTGGCAGTGGACCTCGGCGTGGACGCGGCCTTGCGGCTCGGACACGGCGAGGAAGAGAGCGGCGGGAGGAAGCGTCCCGCCAATCTCTGTGACGCGCTGGAAGCTCTCGTGGGCGCGCTGTATCTCGACGGGGACCTGGAGAGCGTGTGGACGCGCCTGGAGCCGTGGTTCGCGCGTGAGGCGGAAACCATCCTCGCAGCAGAATCCTACCTCGATGCCAAGTCGCGCTTCCAGGAATGGGTGCAGGCGGAGACCGGTATCACCCCGACCTATCGCATTGTCGGCGACAGCGGCCCCGATCACGCCAAGACTTTCATCGCTCAAGTGTTGTTGGGGGAGCGCGTGGTCGGCGAGGGGGTCGGGTCGAGCAAGCGCGCGGCGGAACAGGCCGCGGCTCAGGCGGCGCTGGCGGCGATGGGGGAGGGGCTCGCGTCATCCGTGGGCACGTAGGCACGTGGACACGTGTGAACGTGTGAACGTAAGTGATTCGCTTTTTCGCTGACTCGCTTTTTCGCTTATTCGCTTATTCGCTTTTTCGCTGATTTGAGGGTAAGTCTATGATGCGTTTTGATCGTTTTACCGAGCGCGCGCAGGAAGCGGCGCGGCGCGCTGTGGAATTGATGACCCATTATGGTCATAGTCAGGTGGACGTCGAGCATCTCCTGCTGGCGTTGGTGAATCAGCCGGAGGGCCTGGTGCCGGAGCTGCTGACGGATTTGGGCGTGGAACCGGCATTGTTGGCGGAACAGCTCGATGGCATGTTGCGCGCGACCTCGCGCCCGGGCATCTACGGCGCGGGAGGACGGCAACAGGTGTTCAGCACCCCGCGCGTCAACCGCACGATCGAGCTCGCCGGCATCGAGGCCAGCCAGCTCAAGGACGAGTACATCTCCACCGAACATCTGTTCCTGGCGATCCTGCAGGAACGCAACACCGCGGTGGCGCGGCTGCTGCAGGAGTTCAACCTCACCCGCGAACGTGCGCTGGAATCCCTGCAACGCCTGCGCGGCGGGCAGCACGTCACGCATCCGCAGGCAGAATCACAGTTCCGGGTGTTGGAAAAGTACAGCCGCGATCTGACCGCCATGGCGCGCGAGCAGCGGCTTGATCCCGTCATCGGGCGTGACGAAGAGATCACCCGGGTGATCCAGATCCTCGTTCGCCGCACCAAAAACAATCCCGTGCTCATCGGCGAGCCGGGCGTCGGCAAGACGGCGATCGTCGAGGGGTTGGCCCAGAAAATCGTGCGCGATGACGTGCCCGAAATCCTCAAGGGCAAGCGGATCTTGCAGCTGGACCTGGGAGCCCTGGTCGCCGGGACCCGTTTCCGTGGCGAGTTCGAGGAGCGGCTCAAGAACATCTTAGAGGAAGTGCAGCGTGCGCAGGGGGAAGTCATCCTCTTCATTGACGAACTGCACACCGTGGTGGGTGCCGGCAATGCGGCCGGCGCGCTGGATGCCTCTAACATGATCAAGCCGGCGCTCGCGCGCGGGGAACTGCAATGTGTCGGCGCGACGACGCTCGACGAATACCGCCAATACATCGAGCGCGACGGGGCGCTCGAACGTCGCTTCGCCCCGGTCTTCGTCGAGGAACCCTCGGTCGAGGACACCATCGAGATGCTGCGCGGCCTCGCCAGGCGCTACGAGGCGCATCACCGGGTGACCATCAGCGACAGCGCCCTGGTGGCGGCAGCGCAGCTTTCCCATCGCTACGTGACCGATCGCCATCTGCCGGACAAGGCGATTGATGTGATGGACGAGGCGGCTGCGCGTTTGCGGGTGCGCCTCTACACGCTGCCGCCCGATCTCAAGCGCCTGGAGGACGAGTTGCGGCGTCTCCGCGCGGAAGAGGAAGCGGCGGGCGCGGCGCGCGATTACGAACGGGCTGCAGAGATCAAGGTGCAACGGCTGCGGTTGGAACAAGCCTTTGAAAAGCAGCGCGGCGAATGGCTGGACACCCATCACCTCGATGAGACCGTGGAGGCCGCCGACATCGCGGCCGTCGTCTCCGCGTGGACGGGGATCCCTGTCTCCCAGGTCATGGAAAGCGAGGCGCAGAAGTTGCTGCGCATGGAAGAGGCCTTGGGGGAGCGCATCGTCGGGCAACAGGAAGCGCTCCATGCCATCGCGGATGCGATTCGTCGCGCCCGCGCCGGGCTGAAGGACCCGCGTCGCCCCATTGGCACTTTCCTGTTCCTGGGCGCGTCGGGCGTCGGGAAGACGGAGACGGCCAAGGCGCTGGCGGCTTTCCTCTTTGATGATGAGGACGCGCTGCTGCGGGTGGACATGAGCGAATACCGGGAGGCGCACACCGTCTCGCGGCTGTTTGGCGCGCCGCCGGGCTACGTGGGCTACGAGCAGGGCGGACAGCTCACCGAAGCGGTGCGGCGACGTCCCTATCAGGTCGTGCTCTTCGACGAGATCGAAAAGGCGCACGCCGACGTGTGGAACACTTTGTTGCAGATTCTCGATGAGGGGCGGCTGACTGACGGGCAGGGCCATGTGGTGGACTTCCGTCACACGCTCATCATCATGACCTCCAACGTGGGGACGGAAATGCTGCGGCGCGGCGGGGCGTTGGGATTTGTCCATGCCGGTGCGGCGGAAGAGGACAACGCGCGTCAGCGGGTGCTGGCCGCCTTGCGGCAGACTTTCCGCCCGGAATTCCTCAACCGGGTGGACGAGATCATCGTCTTTGGGCCGCTCACCCTGGAGGACATGGAGCGGATTGTCCATTTGCAGATGCAGGAAGTCGCGGCGCGGTTGCAGGAATATGGCTTGCGCGTGCGGCTCCTGCCGGCTGCCGCGCGGTGGCTGGCGCAGCAGGGCTATGATCCGCAATACGGCGCGCGTCCCCTGCGCCGGGCGATTCAGCGCTATGTTGAAAGCCCGCTGAGCCTCCGCATTCTGAGCGGCGATTTGGGCCCCGATACCCTGGTGGACATTGACCTGGAGGGAGAGGAGCTGGTTTTCCGTCCTCAGGCCGCCGCGGTGACGATGGAGGCTCCTGTTGAGAAGATGACATAATACCGCAATGTTTTCCCGGGGGCCTCAAAAGTGATATTCTGCACCGGCAACAAGGCCTTTTCCCTCTGGTCATGTTGCCAAACTTGCGGTATGATGTATAACTAAAGCAGGCGCCTATCAGGGAGTCTGCAAGTGGTGTTACACTTCTATCCAAGGGGTGCACTTTTAAGGAGGTGGTGCAATCGCATAGGCGCAGAGATACATGAACGAGTCCCATTTGGTCGTGAAGTTTCCAATCCTGTCGTTTGAAATCTGGAATCTGAAACTTTGAAATTCTGAAGGAGGAGTCCTATGTTGAAAAAATTTTGGGCTGTGTTGAGCCTGATGTTGATTGCCAGCATGGTGTTGGCCGCGTGTGGTGCTACGCCTACGGCTACGCCCACGCAAGAAGCGACGCAGCAGCCGACCCAGGAGCCCACGCCGACCCTCAAGGTGGGCATGGTCACTGACATGGGCGGCATTGACGATAAGTCCTTCAACGCGACGGCGTGGAAGGGCGTCGAGATGGCGATCAAGGACCTGGGAATTGACGGGTCGTACCTCGAGTCGCAGCAGCAGACGGATTACGCGACGAACATCACGCAGTACATCAACCAGGGAGCCAATCTCATCGTGACGGTGGGCTTCTTGCTGGCCGATGACACTGCCAAGTTCGCGGCGGAGAATCCTGACGTCAACTTCGCCATCGTGGACAACAGCTCGCTGGGTCCGAACGTGCGGGGTCTGACCTTCGCCACCGATCAAGCCGGGTTCCTGGCGGGGTACGTGGCGGCGGCCGCGACGAAGACAGGCAAGGTCGCCACCTTCGGCGGCATCAACATCCCGACGGTCACCATCTTCATGGTGGGCTTCGAGGCCGGTGTGAAGTACTACAACCAGCAGAAGGGTACGAACGTGCAGGTGCTGGGTTGGGACACGGCCAAGAACAACGGGGTGTTCGCGGGGAACTTCGAGTCCACGGATGACGGTCGCCGCATCGCGGAGGAGTTCATGTCCGAGGGTGCTGACATCGTCATGCCCGTGGCGGGCCCGGTGGGTCTGGGAAGCGCGCAGGCAGTGCAGGAGCATGGCAACGCCTGGGTCATCGGCGTGGACACCGACTGGACCATCAGCGCGGCGCAGTACAAGGACGTCGTGCTCACCAGCGTGATGAAGAAAATGGATGTGGCCGTTTACGACACCATCAAGATGGTGATGGACCCGAACTTCAAGGGGTTCAACGGCGAGAACTACGTGGGTACGCTGGCGAATAACGGCGTGGACATTGCTCCCGTGGCGGCTGGCGCTGTACCTGCCGATGTGCTCAAGGAAATTGAGACCATCAAGCAGGGCATCATTGACGGCAAGATTGACACGGGCTGGGACGCTTATCTGAAGGCCCTGGAGAGTCCAGAGCCCACGCCGACCCTCAAGGTAGGCATGGTCACCGACATGGGGGGCATTGACGATAAGTCCTTCAACGCGACGGCGTGGAAGGGCGTCGAGATGGCGATTGCGGACCTGGGGATTGACGGGTCGTACCTCGAGTCGCAGCAGCAGACGGATTACGCGACGAACATCACGCAGTACATCAACCAGGGGGCCAATCTCATCGTGACGGTGGGCTTCTTGCTGGCCGATGACACTGCCAAGTTCGCGGCGGAGAATCCTGACGTCAACTTCGCCATCGTGGACAACAGCTCGCTGGGCCCGAATGTGCGCGGGCTGACCTTCGCCACCGATCAAGCCGGGTTCCTGGCGGGGTACGTGGCGGCTGCCGCGACGAAGACAGGCAAGGTCGCCACCTTCGGCGGCATCAACATCCCGACGGTCACCATCTTCATGGTGGGCTTCGAGGCCGGTGTGAAGTACTACAACGAGCAGAAGGGCACGGACGTGCAGGTGCTGGGTTGGGACACGGCCAAGAACAACGGGGTGTTCGCGGGGAACTTCGAGTCCACGGATGACGGTCGCCGCATCGCGGAGGAGTTCATGTCCGAGGGCGCTGACATCGTCATGCCCGTGGCGGGCCCGGTGGGTCTGGGAAGCGCGCAGGCAGTGCAGGAGCATGGCAACGCCTGGGTCATCGGTGTGGACACCGACTGGACTATCAGCGCG
>Ga0208196_1004919_pt1 | contig 10072 bp, 6 predicted proteins | sample AD_JPNNA7_MetaG_FD_184443 | JGI IMG/M metagenome (GOLD analysis project Ga0208196, IMG submission 184443) | Active sludge microbial communities of municipal wastewater-treating anaerobic digesters from Japan - AD_JPNNA7_MetaG (SPAdes) (version 2) | ecosystem: Engineered > Bioreactor > Anaerobic >...
CTGGATTATATCAACGGGATGACAAACAGCCTGGGATACTGCCTGGCGCTGGAAAAATTGCTTGGCTGGGAAGTCCCCGAACGGGCGCAGTACCTCCGCGTCATCATGGCCGAATTGGCGCGCATCGTCAATCACATGTTGGCGGCGGGATTCCTCAGCAATGAGCTGGGGGTCTACTTCACCGGCTCGTTGTACGCCCTGGAGGAACGCGAACTGATTCTGGATCTCTTCGAGGCGGTTTCGGGCGCGCGGATGATGTGCAACTACATGCGTCCCGGCGGGGTGGCGGCCGATTTGCCGGAGGGTTGGATCGAGCGCGCTGGCGAGCTGGTGCGCGAGCGCTTGCCGGAAAAAGTGAAGACGATGCAGACCTTCCTGCTCCAGAACGAGATCATCCAGGCGCGCACGATGGGGGTGGGGGTGCTGCCGCCGGAGATGGCGGTCGCCTGCGGCGTCAGCGGGCCGGTGTTGCGGGCGAGCAACGTCCCCTATGACCTGCGCCGGGCGGAGCCCTACGGCATCTACGACCGTTTTGAGTTCAACGTCTGCACCCGCGAGCACGGCGATGCGTACGATCGGCTGGCCTTGCGTTTCGATGAGATCTGGGAGAGCCTGCATATCTTGCGGCAGGCGCTGGAGCGCATTCCGGCGGGGCCGATTCAATCCCACAAGCTGTCGCCGCTGTTGACCGTGCCGCCCGGTGAGACGTACACCCGCGTCGAGGCGCCGAAGGGCGAGTTGGGCTTCTACCTGGTTTCGGATGGAGGGCGCAATCCCTACCGTTATCACGTGCGAGCTACCTCGCTGCTGAACCTGACGCCGTTGAGTGCGATGGCGCGCGGCGCGAAAGTTGCCGATCTCGTCGCGATCCTGGGCAGCCTGGATCTCACGTTGGGGGAGGTGGATCGCTGATGCCTGGCCTGGGGGTGCTCAAATCGTTGTGGATTGCCCTGCGTCACTTTTTCATGACGTATGTGGATGATCTGCGCTACGGGCCGCGACGGCGGTATCGTCCGGAGACGCTGCCTGAGCGGCAGGGGCCGCACGGACGGGGTGTTTTCACTGTGCAATATCCGCGCGAGCGGTTACCGCTGCCGGAACGCAGCCGCCATTCCCCGTTCCTCGTCCTGGATGCGACGACGGAGGCATTGCGTTGCACGGCCTGTGGTATCTGCACGCAGGTCTGTCCCGTCCAGTGCATCTGGATCGAGCGCGCAGTGGATACGGAGACCGGGCGTCCGCTGCGGCGTCCGGTGCAGTATCACCTTGATATCAGCCTGTGCATGGGATGCGGGCTCTGCGCGGAATTCTGTCCCTTCGACGCCATCAAGATGAGCAGCGATTACGAGGTGGCGAGCTACGAGCGGCCGGGATTTCTCGACGCGATGCAGCGGGCGCGGAAGCTCTGATGCCTCATGCTGTGCAAGACGTTGCTGAAAGCGGGTGGGATCGCGACCTTTTTCCGGTGCGAGCGACGACAATAGATAGACGCTCTGATAAGTTTTTCTCCGTACCAAACTACAGGGGCTTTTATTCTGATTGAAAAAAGGGCATGGGAATGGCGATTCTGCGACACATTTACCGCTGGCGTTGGGGACTGGTGCTGTTACTGGTATTAGGCGTACAGCTGCTCTGGCAACCTGCACCGGTGCGTGCGGCGACGTGTACCGTCACCACGAATGCCGATAGCGGCGTGGGATCGTTGCGTGAAAAAATTGCAGATACAAATTGTAGCACCATCAACTTTAACGGCGACTACACCATCGCGCTCTCCAGTGAACTGACGATCAGCCGTAATGTGACCATTGATGGCACAGGACACACGGTCACCATCAGCGGCAACAATGCCGTGCGCCTGTTCTCTGTCAATGCGGGGATCACCTTCAACCTGAGCAACTTGACGGTGGCGAACGGTAAGGTAAGTAGCGGGAATGGCGGCGGCATCTACAACACTGGCACGCTGAATGTGACGAACAGCACCTTCTCCGGCAACAGCGCCGGCGGAGGGTACATCTCCGGCGGCGGCATTTTCAACACTGGCACGCTGAATGTGAGCAACAGCACCTTCTCCGGCAACAGCGCGGGCTACCAGGGCGGTGGCATTTACAACCTTGGCACAGTGACGGTAATCAACAGCGCCTTTTCCGGGGGGAGCGCGTACCAGGGCGGTGGCATTTTCAATGGCGGCACATTCAACGTGACGAACAGCATCGTGGCGAACAATACGGGCAGCAATTGTTTTGCCTTTTACGCGATTGGCGGCTCGCACAACCTGGCAAACGATGGCACTTGTGGCGCGGGGTTCACCAATTCGTCCGCCATCCTGCTCAGCGCGCTCGGCAACTATGGCGGCAGCACGCCCACGCTCGCGCTGCTCCCCGGTTCGGCCGCGATTGACGCGGGGAATGACGCCATCTGCGCCGCCGCGCCCGTGAACAACCTCGACCAACGCGGCCTCTCTCGCGCGCAAGGGACACACTGCGACATCGGCGCGTTCGAGTCACGCGGGTTCACGTTGACCATCAGTGGTGGCAATAATCAAAGCACGCATACCAACACCGCGTTCGCGAATCCCCTCGCCTTGAATGTCACCAGCGCGTCCGGCGACCCCGTCAATGGCGGTAGGGTTACGTTCACCGCGCCGGCGTCCGGCGCCAGCACGAATCCCGCAACGAACAACGCCACGGTTACTGGCGGCGCGGTCTCGCAAAGTGTGACGGCCAACGCCACAGGCGGTGTCTATAACGTCATCGCCAGCGCGAGCGGCGCGCCCTCTGTAACTTTCGCGTTGACAAATACCTGCTCGAGCACTGTTGTCGTGACAAACGCGAACGACAATGGCGCGGGATCACTGCGGCAAGCGATTACGGATGTCTGCGGGGGCGGGACGATCAATTTCAACGACAATTACACGATCACGCCTGCCAGCGAACTGACGATTGACTGGGACATGACGATTGATGGCGTGGGCCACACGGTCACCGTCAGTGGGAACAACGCCGTGCGCGTATTCTATGTCAATGCGGGTGTTACCTTTAACCTGAGCAACTTGACGGTGGCGAATGGCAATGCGGGCAACGATAGCGGCGGCGGCATTTACAACAAGGGCACGCTGAATGTGACCAACAGTATCTTTTCCAACAACCGCGCGGGCGGTAGCAGCGGCGATCCCGGCGTCATCTTCGGCGGCGGCGGCATCGCCAACTATAGCACGGCGACGGTGACAAACAGCACCTTCTTCACCAACAGCGCGACCTACTATGGCGGCGGTATCCTTAACTATCCCGGCGCCACATTAACCGTGGTGAACAGTACCTTCGCCGGCAACGGCTTACCGCTGGCGTCGGGCGGCGGCATTGACAACCTTGGCGCGGCGACGGTGACAAACAGCACCTTTTCCGACAACCATACAGGGACGGGCGCCGGCATCTCCAACAATGGCACATTGAACGTGACGAACAGCACCTTCTCCGGCAACAGCGCGACGGGGGCGGGCGGTGGTATCGCCAACTATAATGGCACAACCACCGTAACGAACTGCTCCTTCTCTGGCAATAGCGGCGGCTTTGGCGGCGGCATCTACCATCAGGCTGGCACAGTGAATGTGACCAATAGCATCGTCGCGAACAGCCCGAGCGGAGGAAACTGCTCCGGTACCCTCGTCGGCTCGCACAACCTGGCGAATGATACAAGCTGCGGTGCGGGTTTCACCAACTCATCCGCCATTTCGCTTGGCGCGCTTGGCAACTATGGCGGCGACACCCAAACGTTCGCCTTGCTTCCAGGTTCGGCAGCGATTGACGCCGGCGACCCGGCAACCTGCCTGCCCGCCGACCAGCGCGGCGAGCCGCGCGCCGACCTGCGCTGCGACATCGGCGCGTTTGAGCTGCAATATGCCGATAGTGATACCGTCGTACTGCCGGTCTCTAGCAGCGCCCTCACAACTTTTGGCCCTGTCATAGCGGGGGTGCAGCGCGATGTGGCATTTACCGACCCGGGCGTGATAACGATGACCAGGACTGCCGCCGGCCAATTGGCACACTCCATTGGCGCGTTATGGGCAATTACCCCAACGGTGACGGGAGGTTTTAGCCTGACGTTACAACTGTGCTACACAGAGGCCGAGTTAAACGGACTTGATGAATCCGCCCTGCGTTTCTGGCGCTACCATGAGGGCGACTGGACGAGGATTGGCATCAGCCCAACTCTGACAACGGTGAACGGTTATCATTGCGCGACGATCAGTGAAGTAACGGGGTTGAGCAATTGGACGCTGGCGACAGATGATCCTACGACGGTGAGCCTGGCCACTTTCTCCGCCGCCTGGCAGGGTGAAGCTGTGCTTGTGACTTGGGAGACGGCGCAGGAACTCGAAAATCTGGGCTTTAACCTCTACCGCAGCCCCAGCCCTACAGGTCCCTGGACGCGGCTCAATCCCACAATGATTCCCACGCAGCATCCTGGCGCGGTCTTCGGAGGCGTCTACGAATGGCTGGATACTACTGTGCCATCTGGCAGCGCCGGTTACTACCGTCTGGAGGACATTGACATTGATGGCGTGAGTACCTTCCACGGTCCCATTCGTCCTGCAGATGGTGAGCCTGCCGCGGTAGGATTGCACGGCTTTAGGGCAGCGGCCAACCCGAAGGCGCTGTTCATGCTGATGTTTGTGCTCGCAGGTGTAGGGGGAGTCACTTTCCAGCGCTGGAACCGCTGGAGAAGTTCGAGGCCATAACCCACCGGATTTGCCGTCCTCCCGCTGTACTGCAGCGGGAGGACGGTTGCTTATAGGTTCCGCGGTTGTCGCATTCCCTGAATTGCGCCCGGACGCGCTGGGGAGTGTGTTATCCGGGGTGGGGGATGGTCTGCTTTACGCTTTTGCCAGCGCCGCGAGTGCGTTCTTCACAATGGCGCTAAAGGAGGCCTCTTTGAGGCTCGCGCCCCCCACCAGCGCCCCATCAATCTCCGGCATGACGATGAAGTCTGCCATGTTCTCCGGCTTGACGCTGCCCCCGTACTGGACGCGGAGCGTCTGCGCGGTTTCCGCGTCGTAGAGCGCCGTGAGCACCGCGCGAATCGCCTCGCGGATGATGCGGTCGGCTTCCTCAGGGGTAGCGGTCAGCCCGGTGCCGATGGCCCAGATGGGCTCATACGCCAGCACCACCCGGCGCGCTTCTGCAGCGGAGATGCCGGCAAAGGCGCCCTGGATCTGGGCCGTGACGAAGGGCACGGTCTCCCCGGCGCGGTTCTGCTCCAGGCTCTCGCCGATGCAGACGATGGGAGTGAGGCCGTGCGCCAGCGCCGCCCGCAGCTTGCGGTTGACCGTGGCGTCGGTCTCCCCGAAATACTGCCGGCGCTCTGAGTGCCCCAGAATGACGTAGCGGGCGAATTCCTTCACCATCAGCGGCGAAATCTCGCCGGTGAAAGCGCCTTCGTTTTCCCAGTGCATGTTCTGCGCGCCGACGCCGATGTTGGAACCGGCCAGGGCGGCGCTCACGGCCATGAGCGCCGGGGCGGGCGGGCAGACCGCGAGTTCCATCTCCGTGATGTCCTGGAAAGACACTCGCAGGCTCTGCGCCAACGCCGCGCCCTCCGCAGCCGTCTTGTACATCTTCCAGTTGCCGGCGATAAAGGGTGTCCGCATGGATTGGGTCTCCTTGTTGATCATCGAGCCTTGATTTCTCGCGGCTCGCTATTTGTCCTGCAAAATTGCCACGCCGGGCAGCACTTTGCCCTCGAGGAATTCCAGGCTCGCCCCGCCGCCGGTGGAAACGTGGCTCATCTTATCGGCGACGCCGGCCTTCTTCACCGCCGAGGCGGAATCGCCGCCGCCGATGACGGTGATGGCAGGAACCTCCGCCAGAATTTGGGCGATGGCGAAGGTGCCCTGCGCGAAGTTGGGCATTTCGAAGACGCCCATCGGCCCGTTCCAGACGATGGTCTTGGCGTTCTTGAGGATCTCGCCGTACCGGGCAATCGTCGCGGGGCCAATATCCAGAATGCGCCAGCCGGGTTCCACCTCATCCACGGGCACGGTCTTGCGGTGCGCGTCGTTGTCGAAGGCGTCGGCGACGACCACGTCAATGGGCAGCGCCAGTTTGTTCTCGCCTTCGGCCAACAGCTCTTTGGCGACGTCCAGAACCTCCGGTTCCACCAGCGAATCGCCCGTCTCCAGGCCCATCGCCTTGAAGAAGGTGTTCGCCATGCCGCCGCCGATGAGGACTTTATCGGCTTTCTGGAGCATGTTGCGAATCACGCCGATCTTGTCGGAAATCTTCGCCCCGCCCAGGATGACGACGTAGGGCCGTTCCGGATTCTCGGTCGCGCGGCTCAGGAAGTCAATTTCCTTCTCCATCAGGAAGCCGGCGACGGCGGGGAGGAAGTGCGCCACGCCCTCGGTGCTCGACTGCGCGCGGTGCGCCGTGCCGAAGGCGTCGTTGACGAAAATATCGCCCAATTTAGCGAGGCTCTCTGCAATCTTCATGTCATTTTTGGTCTCCGCCTTGTAGAAGCGGACATTTTCCAGCAGCATTACCTCGCCGGGCTTGAGCTGCGCCGCCAGCGCCTCCACCTCCGGGCCGATGCAGTCGGGGGCGAAGATGACGGGCTGTCCCAACAGTTCTTCCAGCCGCTTGGCGACGGGTTTCAGGCTGAACTCCGCCTCATAGCCGGTGCCGGCGGGGCGTCCGAGGTGCGACATCAGCACCAGGGAGGCGCCTTGCTCGAGGATGTATTTGATCGTGGGCAGGGTGGCCCTGATGCGCTTGTCATCGCCGATGACGCCGTCTTTGACGGGGACGTTGTAGTCCACCCGCATCAACACCCGCTTGCCGTGCAAATCCACATCACGGATCGTTTTCTTGTTCATAGCTCGTTCCTCCAGAAAAGATCAGACAGGAAAGGTCAGAGAATCGCAGTCTGGAATGACAGCCGGAAGCTGGTCGTGTGTGAAAATCAACCAGCTTCCGGCTTTTATCCCTCAGGTCGCGGCCTACAGCTTGCTGGCGAGCAGCGCGGCCAGGTCGGCGGTGCGGACGCTGTAGCCCCACTCGTTGTCGTACCAGGCGACGACCTTGACAAAGGTGCTTTCGCCCTTGCCCAGCACCATGGTGAAGGGCAGGTCAACGGACGAGCTGTGGGGATCGCCCTTGTAGTCAATGCTGACCAGCGGCTCATCCACGGCAGCGAGAATGCCCTGCAGCGGGCCGGCGGCGGCATCGCGGAAGGCCTGGCGCAGCCCCTCGGTGGTGGTGGGCATTTCGATTTCCGCCGTGAAGTCCACAATCGAGACCGTGGGGGTTGGAACGCGCAAGGCGTAGCCGTCGAACTTGCCTTTCAGGTCGGGAATGACGAGGGCCACGGCCTTGGCCGCGCCGGTGGTGGTGGGAATGATGTTCAGCGCGGCGGCGCGGGCGCGGCGCAGATCGCTGTGCGGCAGGTCCAAAATCTTCTGGTCGTTGGTGTAGGAGTGGACGGTCGTCATGAACCCGCGCACGATCCGGAACTTGTCATGCACGACTTTGGCTGCCGGGGCGAGGCAGTTGGTGGTGCAGGAGGCGTTGGAAAGGACATGATGGATCGCCGGATCATACATGGCGTCGTTCACGCCCATGACGATGGTGAGGTCCTCGCCCTCGGCGGGAGCCGAGATGATGACCTTCTTGGCACCGCCCTTGGTGATGTGATTCTCGGCGCCCTTGACCGTCTTGCCCTTCTTGTTCACGCCGTCCTTTTTGACGGTGAAGAGCCCGGTGGATTCGACGACGATGTCAACTCCCAGGTCGCCCCAGGGGAGGCTGGCGGGATCGGACTCTTTGAAGACGCGCACCAGTTTTCCATCAATCAGCAATCCGTCGGGCACCACTTCCACCGTGCCGTCGAAGCGCCCGTAGTTCGAGTCGTACTTCAGCAGGTGAGCCATGGTCGGCGTATCGCCGATGTCGTTGACCGCGACGACTTCCAACGTCTCGCTGTGGTAATCGCGAATGGCCTTCAACACCTGTCGTCCAATGCGACCGAAACCGTTAATCCCTACTTTTGTAACCATCTGCTACTCCTTTCTGAAATGAGATTGAGAACCAGGATTGGAAATCATGGATTGGACAGTAGCGCTTGGCTGGCTACGTATCCAATCGGTCACTTCCAAGCCGGCTCAGGGCAACAGCTGCATGATGATTTCCGCCAGTTTCTCGCTGTCATGTTGCCAGGGGGTAGTGGCGCTCGTCAGCTCTGCCTGGATGACGTCCAGATGGGGGTGGGGCCGCAATTCCGGCTCGACCCAGCTCGCCCCCGCTGGGGGGAAACTTCCCGGCGGCGGGAGGTTGACCACCACTTTGGCAAAGAGTCCCGGCCCGAGGTGCTTTTCCAACGCGCGGAGATGGTCTTCTGCGGTGTAGCCATCGGTCTCGCCGCGTTGGGTGGCGACGTTGCACACGTACACCTTGAGCGCCCGGCTGGCGCGCAGGGCCATGGCGATTTCCGGCACCAGCAGGTTGGGCAGGATGCTCGTGTAGAGGCTGCCCGGCCCGATGATGAGCAGTTCCGCATCCAGGATGGCGCGCACCGCTTTGGGATGGGCGCGCGGGGCCTCGGGATCTAACAAGACCCGCAGAATGTGGCCTTTGGCCGCTGCGATTTCGGATTCGCCGCGGATGCGCACTGGCGTGTGGGCGCCTACTTGCACATCGGCGCACAACGTGACGGCTTCTAACGTGCTGGGGAGGACCTTCCCCTGCACGGCGAGCACCTGACTGGAGGCTTCGAGTGCCATCTCGAAGGAGCCGGTCACCCCGGCCATTGCGCTGATGTAAAGGTTCCCGAAGTTGTGGCCGTCCAACCCCGCATCGCTGGTAAAGCGGTACTGCAACAGGCGGGCGAGCAGCGATTCATCGTCGGCCAGCGCCGCAATGCAGTTACGGAAGTCGCCCGGCGGCAGGATGCCCAATTCCTGCCGCAATCGCCCGGAGGAGCCGCCGTTATCGGCGACGGTCACGATGGCGGTGATGTTGGAGGTATAGGCCTTCAACCCGCGCAAAATGGTGGCCTGGCCATGTCCCCCGCCCAGTACCACGACCCGCGGCCCGCGACGACGGCGTTGATAGTCGTGCAGCAACTCCGGGTAGCGCAGGCGCGCTTCCTTGGGGAAGGGGCGCAGCAGCGCGCGGCTCAGTCCCCACAAGCCCACCAGGGAGCTGCTGACTCCCAGGAGTAACAGGCCGACGATCCGCACCGGGCGCGGGAGGAATTGCAATGTCGCGTAGTAAAAGAACGCCGGCAGCGGATAGAGCGCTCGCAGCAGCATAGCGCCGCCAAAGATGAAGACGGTGATGCCGAACATCAGCAGCAACAGCCACCGCTTCACGCCCAGGCCTGGTTCGAGCCACCATAACCTGCTGCGCCAGGCGGGCTTCGGCGTCTTTCCGGTCGGTTGCCTCATCTTTATCATTATACCTGTTGTCGCAAGGGTGTCAACGGTTTTTGGCGCGTGGGACTGTGGCGCTTTTCTAACCATAAGAAAGCCCAGGGGGCGCCCCCTGGGCCAGGTGGTGAGGTACTCTTGAGATCCTGAGCGGGTTTCAGGCCCAGGAGCTCATTGAATTTTGGCAACGATGCGCCCGGTTCCCCAAAGTTCTTCCAGACGATAGAAGGCGCGGGTCTCAGCCTCAAACAGATGGACGACGACCTCGCCGTAATCCATCAACAGCCATCCCGATTCGGGCGTCCCTTCGACGCCAGCCGCTAAGCGACGGTCGGCGCTTTGCTTCAGGCCCTCGTAAATCGCCTGTTGGAGGGCGCGCAGCTGGCGTTGACTGGTGCCGGTACAGATGACAAAGTAGTCGGCGATGGGCGTCAACGCCTGTAAATCTAGAATGAGAATGTCCTCGGCTTGTTTTTCAGCCAGAATGTCCGCAATCTGACGAGCTAGTTCCAGGCTATCCAACATTTCTCCTCGTATAAAATAGTCTCCAGACAGTAAGTAGATAATTGAATACAGGTCGGCCGCATAGGCGTACACCCCAATTTGGGATACAATGGATGACGATCCATTGTCGGCGGCGAGGGTGTTCTCCGG
>Ga0208196_1004923_pt1 | contig 10064 bp, 7 predicted proteins | sample AD_JPNNA7_MetaG_FD_184443 | JGI IMG/M metagenome (GOLD analysis project Ga0208196, IMG submission 184443) | Active sludge microbial communities of municipal wastewater-treating anaerobic digesters from Japan - AD_JPNNA7_MetaG (SPAdes) (version 2) | ecosystem: Engineered > Bioreactor > Anaerobic >...
CCGTCCTGCCAGGGGGATACCCCCTGGACCCCGCCAGGACCTCCGGTCCCGGACCCCCGGGGAGGCCCGATGACCCCGCGCGTCCGCACCCGCCGCACCGCCGGTTTCTACATGCGTATGAGCGAAGAAGAGCTGGCCACGATTCGGAACAAGGCGGCCGAGGCTGGCGCCAAGCCTACTGATTACGTCCGGCGCGCCGCCCTGGAAAAGCACTTGTTGCACAAGTACGACCAGGCGGCGGTGCGTCAGCTCAAGCGGATCGGGGTGAACCTGAACCAGGCGGTGATGCTGATGCACCAGGGGAATTTCTCGGACGAAGTGAAGGAATCCTTCCGGCGCTGCTTGCGGGCCTTGGAAATCGAGACCGGGGTGGACGGGTGAGCTTGTCCTTCTGCAAAGTGACTTCCAGCGCGGTCGAGGGCGGCACCGGGGCAAATGCCCGCTACATCCTCCGGGAGCGCGCCTGCGATCGCTGGGAAACTAGGCACCTGCCCGAGCACGCCGTCCTGGGCGCCACCGCCCTGGACCGCAAGCGGTCCGTCGCCGAGGAGATGGATCGGCAGGCCGAGAAGGGCAGGGGAAGCCGGCGGGATTACCGGGTCATCCTGTCATTTGAAAAAAGCGTCTCCTCGGAAAAAGCGTTGGCCATGGCCCGGGAGTTCCTGGACCAGTCCCACTTTAAAAACAACCCTGCCCTGATGTCGGTTCATCGCAACACGGATCATGTCCACGTTCACATCCTGCTGGTGGCTCGCCAGACCGACGGGCGGAAACTCCATCTGGACCGAGGGAGATTCGAATCTTTCGACAAGCTTTGGGCACGGATCTATGGGCGAGAGATGAGCCGGGAGAAGGCGGCGCCTCGGCAATCCGCCGCGGAGCGGATCCAAGCCCGACGGGAACGTACGGAGGGGCAGGGGATCTCTCTGGCCGAATGGCGACGGCACTATGGCCGGCTTCGCCGGGAGGGGAAGTCGTCCGAAGAGATCAAGGCAATCCTCGGACCGCGGCCCAAGGCGCCGAGTCTGGAAGTCAATGTTCATCACATCAGGAAAAACGAGCATGAAAAAGGACGAATTGCTATCCATCTGCAGGCAGCAAGAGGCGCTCTTGAACGCAGCCAGGGAAACCTTGGAAGAACAGACCGCGAGGATCCAGGAGCTAACCGAACAGCTCGAGTCCTGCCGTTTGCTCGAGGCCGAGAACGAGCAATGGAGAACCCGGTGCAGCGAGCTGGAAGCGTCATTGACCGGGCTCGAAGCGCAGTTCAGCCGCGAGACGGCGCACCTGAACGCGACGTGGCAAACTTCGTGCGTGACGTTGGCAGCGGAATGGAACACGAAGCTGGCCGCCTTGTCCGCGCAATTGCAAGCGCAGGAGAACGAGCACGCGGCCGAGTGGTCACGCTTGAGAACGAAATTGGCCGAGCTGCAGAGCCGGGGAGAGACAGAGCTCAGGAGCTATGTGCGGGAGTACATGCAGAATTGGCAGGCCGAGCAGGCGAGCGAAGCCAATCCGCCGGTGGGGGACGAACTCGAGAACTCGGTGCGGGACTTCGTCAGCGGTTTAATCAACGACTTGGAGAGCGCGTTGGCCGGCTGAATTTTCGAGATCAGATCCACCCCTTGCTCCGGACCTTGGAGAAATACCTGGACCGCCTGCCGGAGAGTTTCGAAAAACTCCGGGAGTGCTTCAATGAGGTCAAGGGGAAAATCTGGGAGAGCCATCTGGGCCGAAAGCCCAATTTCCGTGATGAGATGTCCCTACTCCGGACGAAGGATCCCGAAATCCGTTTTGATCAGGACCTGGATTTTACCCGCCAAAAAGGGAAGAGCAGGGGATTCGACCGAGATTTCTAAACTGTGTCATTAATAGGAAGACAGAAGAAAGAACTCCCCTACCCTTGTCTTGAAGAATTGCCTTACATCCATTGGTCCGCTACCATGTAATTACCTGTTGGTTTTCATCGAGACGGCAGTGTCTGGCGTCAGGAGCTCTGATGAGTGACCATAAAGACAATCTCCGAAAACGTTTCGCCGAAGCCAAGAAGGAATATGAAGAACTTGGTGGCCGGGCCGCTTTTCAAAGCGGCGATTGGCTGTGGCGGTTGATCCAGAAGTCTTTCAGGAATTACTGGGAACGCGCGAATGCGGAGTACTTCCAGAAGAAGTACCGCACCAGCGACGAAAAAACGATCGCGAAGAAACTGATCGGTGTTTCAGCCAAGAACGCCTCGATCCTGGGTGCCATTGTCGGTGCGGCCGTTTCCGTCGATGAGATCGTTGCGCTCTCAACCGCCGGTGAGGGCGGCGTGGGACTGCCGGCCAATATCGCTATCGCCTTGGCAGCAGTGGCGGCCGAGGCGATTCTGCTGGTTCGCATTCAGATGCACCTGGTCGTGAATATCGGGAAGATTTACGGTGCTCCGCTGGATCCCGACGATCCGGAAGACATCCTGACTATTTTGGCCTTTGCTCTGGGTGGGTCAGTGGCCGAAGCTGCGGGTAGAGAGGGAATGAAGTTGGGGGCCCGGTTTGCCGGGAACACAGTCAGGAAAGTTATCCAGAAGGATGTACTGGCTGCCTTACAGCGGGTCGCCGCCAGAGCTGGCGTGAAGATCCTGCAGCGAACCATCGTGAAGTATGCGATGCCGGCCGCGTCGATCGGGATCGGTTTGGGATGGAATTATCTGTCCACCAAAGCCATCGGGAAAACCGCGATCAGACATTTCGAGAAAAGGATCCAGTCGATCCCTGGGAATAATGCTAATGACGTCATCCCGCCAAATGATCCGGCGACCAATTCACCCTGATTCCGTACCTTATAATATATATAGCGAACTCCCCTGCCCCGTTTATTCACTTTTTTGCGTAATTTTAAATGATTTCCCCTATCCTGGTCTGTCGTCAGAAAAATGACCCTCTAGAATGCCCCAGGAGCGACGATTGCAATTCCGGTCGATACCGGAGACCCCACCGGATTGCGCTATACCCCTGCTTCTGGAAATCTAGAGTTTGAGTTTTCCCAGTCTATCGACATGGTTTCAGGTCAGAAGGCAGCAACCAACTTCTCTTCTATCAGAGCGGATTAAACAATCTAGTGACCATGAAAAAAGGAACAGGTGTAGAACAGATCCTCGGCGGCTTCGATTCACCCACCGGCTAGAACGTATCTTGCAGTTTAAAATTCATGCGCGCCGAATCCACCCAAGACAACTTGACGTATTCCTGCTGAACTCCGGGAACCAGTTCCACTGCGGACACCCATCCAAGGAGCGATCTCCTACCCCGCAGACCCCGGTTTTCTCATTCTCACAAACGGTGGATTATGAGAATATCCTGACACCCTCCTCTTGACTACCACAAAACCCCGATTCTCGCTTCTCGAAATTCATTCTTGAAATTAAATTCTCGTTTCTTCATAATAGAGACGAGATTCGAGAAGGTACATGCTATGTTGATTGGGTACGCCCGCGTGTCCACCGAGGATCAGCACCTCCACCTACAGCTGGAGGCACTGGAGAAGTGCGGGTGTGAGCAAGTCTACACCGACAAGATGAGCGGCACCCGGGCAGACCGGCCGGGATTGAAGGAGGCAATGTCCCATCTGCGTCCGGGGGACACGTTCGTCGTGTGGAAGCTGGACCGCCTGGGGCGCAGCGTGAAGGGGCTGGTAGATCTGGTGGGTGAACTGGAAAACAGAGGAGTGCATTTTCGGAGTGTCACCGACAGCATCGACACCTCCACACCGGCGGGGCGGTTTTTCTTTCACGTCATGGCCAGCCTGGCCCAGATGGAGCGGGAGCTGATCGTGGAGCGCACCCGGGCCGGCCTGGCGGCCGCTCGGAGGCTGGGGCGAGTCGCGGGGAGAAAGCGACGCATGACCGAAACCAAAGTCGCCGCCGCCCGGAAACTCCTGGCCGACGGCATGCCCGCTCGGGATGTCGCCCAGAACCTCGGCGTCTCCATCCCCACCTTGTACCGCTGGCTGCCGGCCGCCGCCCGGGAGGATGACGTTTAGCCCGAACCCGCGAGATAGATCGATGGATGTCCAAACAGCCAGGATGTCAGATGATTCTGTTTGCCGGGATGAAAGGATGAACTGGGTACCTTGGATTTGGGGACTGTACCGGGCCATTTTACTCTGGTTCACGAGAAAGAGTAAGACCGGTAGGAATCCTGATCCGCTCCATCCCCGATCAAATTGATCGTCCGAAGAAGAATCCAATGTGCTCTCATTTTCTGGCAATCATCGTCGTCGCGATCATCATCGCACTCTTTAAACAGGTTTGGGTGACCTGGATCCTCAACCTGTGGCCATGGAACCGGAAGAAATAGTTGTGTGCTGAAGTGGAGAAACGGGAAACGATGCAGGAGGATCCGGTGGCTTTTGAAGAACAGATCTTAGTCCTTTACAAGCAACACGGACGCATGCATCTGGTGCCCTCTATCGGGGACGCTTACCTCCATCCCAAGCCTAGCGATTTCCGAGTCGTCGTGGTCGGAATCAACGCCTACCTCTCCGACATGGATTATGGAAAAGCTCCCGATGATGTGGGCCTGTGGTTTTGCGGTTGGTGGGAAAAATTGAAATATCGTTACTATTCTAATGCTTACACCGAAACGGAAGGGGTCGCTCAAGGATTACAAACGAGCCCATACTTTCGCGGACTGCAATATGTGTCCGATCCAACAGGCAAACCCTGCCTGTATGCCACTAACGCCATCAAGAAATTTCTCCCCAGAGTAAACAGGTATGCAAAGACCATCTCTACGGAGCTCCTTCAACCGTCCACTCAAACCTGGCAGGCCGAGCTTGACTTGATGGCCGAACACGGCGTGTTCCCGCATCTGATAGTCGTCTTTGGTGAGGTGATCTGGGAATCCATCTGGAAGTCCTTCGCCCCTGAGTATGCACCGAGCTACAAACACTTCCGGATCTTTGAGTATTGTCCTTGCACCGATGAAAACTCTCCTGTCTTTCACCGGGCCAACCGGATCCGGATCGCTCTGCCACAATCAGAACAGACTGTCCTTTTGGTTCGACTGGATCACCCAGCCACCAAGCGGGCCAAGAGGAAGGATGCTTCGTGGATATTGAGTCAGCGTGAATTTCAATCTTTAGCAGGCTTCTGATTGGTCAGCAAGAAGGATCCTGTCTATCTGACTCCGTAATGACTGAAATTTAGGACGGGTCTATAATGAAACAAACAGGTAGCCTTATTGCTGGCGTGAAGATTTTGAATCTAAGACTGTTACTCTGTTGGAGGTGACATCATGAGCAAGTGTCGCTATTGCAACTCAAGCTCGTACGGATCGGGTTGTGCTTACAGCCCGACCAAGAAACATGAGCACACCGACGACGACCGCAAGTGCGAATTCTGCGGATCCTCATCTTATGGGAGTGGGTGTGCCTATAGTCCCACCGGCAAACACCGGCACGGGCACGGCAATAATAAGTGCGGCTGGTGCGGCTCGAAGTCTACCGGCAGCGGATGCGCATATAGTCCGACCAGAGTCCACGAAAAATAGATCCTTTAAATCTTTGAAGAACTTCGGTATTAATAAAATACCTTCAGATCTTCGTTATGAGGTCCTATAATATTTTCAACTGAACTTCTGATAATATATTCAACTGAACTTCTGAACCAAAGCAGTGCTTGCAAGGACAATATCGGTGTGCAAACAGCCTCTATCTCATTACTTTTTTCCTCGAAAAAGATAACGCCAGCGCCGATTTGCTAAATTCAAATCTTCTAATTTGTCATCATTCGTCATCGCTACTACTATTTCAGCTTCATCCTGCTTATGTACCGTTTGCAATATAACAACAAGGCGACGTTTGGCCTCAAGCAATATTGGTGAGAGCTCTGGAAGAATTTTTTCCATTTCTTCGACCGCTCTCCATGATAGTCCGTGAGACTCTTTGTACTTCTGAAGTGAAATATATACTTCTGCAAGAGTAAGACGCAAATTACAAATCTCTAGATTAAGTTGAGGATTGTTAGGCGATGAGATTGATTCGCCAATCCGCAGACCCTCTTTTAATGTAAGCACAGCATCTTGGTTTTTGGAGAGTTCATGCTCTATTGAGCCGATTTCATGTAGTGCATAGAACAAATCTTCAGGATTATCTGTGGCAGTTCTCAAATCCGCAAGAACGGACTTCGCGAGTTCGAGTGCGCTGGAGAGTTCCCCTCGTTTCCTGAGAATGCGCACTTTTGTCATCTTTGCAATAGAAATGAAGATGTGGTCTGCCCCATGGATTTCTGCGTATATCTTGCAGGCGTCATCGATGGTTGTTTCTGCTCTTTCCAATAGTCCGGATTTCAACAGAGTTTTAGCAAAAGAGGATAGTGAAATCGCGTATTCGACTTTAATCATCTCTGAGCTGTCATTTTTAAATAAATCTAGGCTTTTTTCATACCAGGGAATGGCTGCCTGTGGTTGCCCAGAATTGCTATAAATAGCCGCAATCTGCTCAAGAGTCATGACTCGCAATATGGTTTCTGTTGGCGCATGGGATTCAATCCAAAGTAAAGCCTCATTCATGGAATTTAAACTTTCCGGTATAAGTCCTGATAGGAACTGCTTCTCCGCTCTATTGCAAATGTCCATCCATGGTTTATACCTAATAGGGATATTTTGCATGATTGGCTCCTTTAAGAAGACTCAGATCAGATCAAGCGTTTCATCACACCCAATTAATTTCACTGCCTCCATCACTTCTTTTGCACGCAACGTGGATGGATGGGTTTCTCCAAAACTCCTTTTACGGGTATTAAATGCGTTTTCTATGAGAATCATTGCGTCTTCGATTCGGTTTTGCATTAGGCGCAACTGGGCAAGTCCGTACTGTGAATTCGCTGTATCAAAATGGTCAGGCCCCAAAATTTGTAGGCGGATTTCTAGACTTTCACTTAAATACCGATCTGCATCCTCAAATCTGTTCTTTATCAAACAAAGCATACCTTGATTCACCAGGACCTCAGCGGCCTGCTGACTTATTCGCCCGCAAGTTTGGATTATGATTTCGTAAGCCAAACGATATTCCTTCTCTGCCTCCTTGAGGCGATCTGTCTCTCGTAGTACAACGCCCAGATTGGAATGTGCCATTCCACAGATCCAGCTTTTGCTTGCACCCCTTCCCTGTTCAATCTGGATCGCCTGTCGATGTGCCTTCTCCGCCCCTTTCTTATCACCTGACTGTCGGAGACATGTTCCTAAGTGTGTGTACGCAAGTGATTGGATACTGGAATGTAGACTCTTCTGTTCGATGAGTGTTTGAAAAAGATCTGAAGCAGTTTCATACTTGCCGATGTACCTTAATGCTAAAGCCAAGATCATCCGAAGTGCGACAGTTATGGTGTGCCAATTTGGCAATTTCGCGTCAGCTATTCTCAATCCGGTTGAGGCTATATCGACAGTCGAGATTAAATCTCCTCGCTGATATGTGTTATAAGCTAGTTGTTGAGTGATAATAATCTCAACCAATGCGGGCATTGATTGCTGTTTTGATAAAGAGTAAGCTTCTTGTAATAATTTGTATGCCTCGACAAGTTTGCCTAAAAGTGACATTTCTTCAGCGTTTCGAAGCATTTGCCCCAAGACCTGTTCTGTAGGACTTTCAGTAACTCCCGATTCTGCTCCGATCAGATCTACAAAGCCACCAGTCACTAATTGAAGATTATATTTTGTTGATCGGACAAAGGGACTATCCGAATTTGTATTCTTTTCTGCAACAGCGAGGGCAGCGAGATAGTATTCTCCTGCCATTTCCAATTCGTGAATTAGCTCACACACATATCCTAAGTTTGAAAGAACAATATACTCATACTTCCAGCCTAGATGAGCGCTAAAGGGCTTCACGACTTCGAGACAATTTTTCCCAGCAGCATAATCTCCGAGATTGATGTGTTCTATAGCTCTTAAAATCGTCCGCAGCCATTCTTGCTCCGAAAAATCTGTAATCTTCAAATCTGATTTATCTGGGGGCAGAGGAGAAGATTGTGCTATGTTTGTGTCCACTTCAAGCGCATCTTTAATTAATGGTAAGGGTGGGCTTGACTCTTGTGTTTTATATTTGCGACGCTTGGGGATAGGTTTCTTTGTTGATTTGAGGAAGGGATGTTTTTGTCGGTACTCAATCCATTCAGTTACTATTTTGGGAATTAGAGAAACATGTACCTCCTTGAGTTTTCCACTCACATCTTTCTTAATACTCGTAGAATCACAATCTTTAATAAGAGAATTCAATTCTTCAGGACTGCAGTGATTCCCAAGGCGAGCAATAATTTGTGCAGTGGAATACCATTCCCGAAGAGGATAAAACCAGTTCTCACATAAGTTTTTTTTCCAATAATCTGTTTCATATTTTGCTAAAAATGGCGAGAATGCGAGGTTCACTGTTGAATTTGATGTAGCTAGAAGGCGGGAGATGGAGATTTCAATATAGGGATGGCTCTGGCAAAAGAGTTCCGGGTCTTTCCAGAATGAGATTGGAATCAAGCCAACCTCGATTGGCATCCCGCTTTCCAATACTTGATATAACGCTTGAGCAATACTTCCTTGGTAATAATCAGGAGTACCGTATATTACCTTGAGCCTTTTAATTCCATAACTTGTACATTCTTCTATTCTCTTCTTAATTGCTTTTCGAGCCTCGGATACTCCAACATTGTGGAAATCTATCCAGAACAGATCCCAGGCTTTCTTGTAATCTTGATCTGCCATCGTTCCTCGTTTCTTAAGAGAGATAATTCATAATCAGCCCCGCGCTTTTTTCGCCAGAGTGAGATATTTCCGTGCACCCTCGTGATCGGGATCAGCCCCTAGAACCCTTTCAAAAAAAGAGACAGCCATCGGATGCCCCATGAGGTACATGTGAATTCCCATATAGTACCAAGTCTCTATCCGAGCCGGGGCGAGCTCCATCGCCTGATGTAAGTATTTCATGTTGTCCGTCAACTCTTTAAGTGGGAAACGATCTCCCGGAAATTTCTTATCGAATTCCAAAAAAGTCGTATTCGGATACTTCTGTAGGAAAAGCTCGAGCGTGGCCGCCCCTCGTTTACAGAGGGCCAAGGGATTATTGGGATTGACGGCCAGCGCCTTGTCGAGAATCGGAATGCTCTCTTTGTATTTATTTTGCTTGGTGAGTATGACGCCTTTATTGACCAGAGCATCGTGATAATTCGGATCCAATGACAACACCTTATCAGTCAGCTCGAGTGCTTCTTCGTAGCGTTGATCCCGGGCCAGGCAAGACGCCTTGTTGGAAAGTGCAAATACATAATTGGGGTTGAATGAGAGCGCCTTATCAAAACACTCGATCGCTTTGCTTTTCATATCGAGCTCTGAAAAACAGATCCCCATATTTCCCCACGCACGTTCATCATCCGGGTGAATGGCCAATACCTTCTTCCATGTCTCCACTGCCTCTTTGAATCTTCCGGCCATGCACAGTTGCGTACCCTTTTCCCGAAGAGGCTCACAGCCGCAAAAGGAATGATTCGACTTCATTGAAGAATCCTTCTTTCTGGAATCGTGCGTTTCTCGTTCACGCGAAATGATTATACTCCGCCAGGATTTAATGGAAGCCATCGAATCGCAACTCGAGCAGGCAAGGGAATCGTCCCATACGCTCGACGCGGATTCCCCCCTGCCCCGTCCCCTGATCCAACCAAGGCTCTCCCTACATCCCCGCCAACCACCCCGCCAGACCCATCAAATCCACCCCATTTACCAGCCCATCTCCATTCACATCCCCCGTTCCCAGATGCGCCAGGAACGGCAGTTCCCCCGGCGCCACATTCCCGGCTAGGTACTGGTGCAAGATAACCAGATCCACCAGGTCCACCTGCCCGTCGGCGTTCACGTCTCCGGGATCCAAATCGTCGCAGGGAAACAAGTGTGTGGTACTACCAAACGCCATCGAGAAAGAGTACCCGTCCGTGGTCAGGACGATGGGACCATCCGCCACCCACCCGGATCCCGGCGGCAGCGTACCACCGGCGCCGGTCTCGGTCAGGTACATCAAGCAATCCGCGGCCGCCAGACGATCGA
>Ga0208196_1004924_pt1 | contig 10064 bp, 7 predicted proteins | sample AD_JPNNA7_MetaG_FD_184443 | JGI IMG/M metagenome (GOLD analysis project Ga0208196, IMG submission 184443) | Active sludge microbial communities of municipal wastewater-treating anaerobic digesters from Japan - AD_JPNNA7_MetaG (SPAdes) (version 2) | ecosystem: Engineered > Bioreactor > Anaerobic >...
TTATAAATCCTGCGGATGATCAGAATGCTCCTATCGGCATAGTAGCATACTATACATCGCCAGGATTATTACTACTATTTTACATCAAGATCGAGACACTGCCGTGATCAAGCCTGAACCGCAAAATGGAAAAGTCTTAAATATACCTGGGGAAATTCTATTGCCATAATTGGGGATTTTTGGATTGCCATTGACACCGAGTCTCCCCTGTCGATGGCGATCTGAACTTGCCGAGAATCCTGAAAGGGCATTTGCCGGCAATGGGAACCGATGCAAGTATGAGGCAAGGATTTCCGAGCTGGAGAGGTTGCTTGGCCAGGCCCACGCCGAAAACGAACTTTTAAAAAAAGCGGCTCCTCGCTGTTTTGTGTGGGTAAGCTGGAATCCCGAGACACAATCCAAGTTATAGTTAAATTGCCGGGAGACCGCCAATCATCATAATATCAATGCCAACCGCCTCTCAAGTCGGAGTAATAAGTGAAGTTGCATCATGATACCAAAATAGATATCATGAGGTTACCCACAGAAAATAGCGAAGAGCCATGGATTTCAACTAACCTGGCGGCGGCGTTTTTCATGCCCCGCAGCTCTGCTGCGGGGTGCGCCGCCGCCGTTTCACTATATTATAATTCTATTCAAACTATTTATCTCCTTTGCTCGACACAGCAATCGAAAGGCAAAATTCAAATACTTGGGAATGGAATCTTAATTAAAAAAATTATCACAGAATAAACTTAGGAGATCAAGAAAGATTAGAAAGAAGGGGGATTAGCAAACGTCGATATTCATACCAATCGGAATCATCATGCTCGGCGGTGCAGTCGGAGGCATTGTGAATGCACTGGTCAGCGACAACGGATTTGTCCGGCCCAGCGAGGAGACAGCTGGCGACGTCGTAATCATCCGCCCGGGTATCGCCGGAAACCTGATACTGGGGGCCGTGGCAGCCTTCATCTCCTGGGGCCTCTACGGAGCCTTCAGCAATTTTGTGGTATGGGGGGCATCATCCGGCATGGGAACTGGTGAGATATCCGTTTCCATCTCCTCCATCGCCGGCGCTGTGCTGGTCGGGATCGGCGGAGCCCGCTGGCTGACCAACGAGGTGGACAAGAAGCTGTTGCGTACGGCTGCGACCGCAGCAGCCGCCTCCAAGGCCTCCTTCGACGACTCACAGAGGATCGCCGTCGCCAGCCCGGCCCAGGCCTTCAACATCGCAAAAAAGATGTACCTGGAGTGAAAGACTGACAGCCTGATGGTCTCATACGATCACAGAAGGCATGCAGGCAATGCCGGCGATGTCTGGAAGCACTTCATAGTCTGCGAGGCGGCCGGCTTTCTAATTGAGCTGGGCACCGGAGCCGATGCAGCCTGCGGCGGCCTGAACTACGCAGAGAGCCACGCCGGACGCCCCGACTACATACTGAGAGCGCCCGGCGAATGGCAGGGAGGCATAGGCAGAGTTCTGCCGCATCTTTTAGAGGAGAGCAGCCTCCGAGAGCTTTCCTATTTCGATATCCTTGCTGATTTGAATTCCAGTAAGGAGGGTCTCGTCTATCCCGGCTCCGGGCGTCTCGCAATTGAACTCGCAAAGAGGATGAATGCAAGGCTTTGGGCAGACCTCTGGGATTGTGACAGGGATGTTGTAGCTTCATGGGATTGCTTTTTAAGAGGCCCAAAGTCCGGGGGACTGGCTGGAAAGGTCGTCATTCACATGGGTGAGGGATTTTCCGGTGTTCTCTCCAGGCTGAAGTCATCTGCTGCAGGCCTGCTATTCATCGATCCTCCCTATGTGGATTCTCGGGATACTGTGAAGGCGGAGCGGCTGCTGAAGACTGCCAGAAAACTGGGATGGACGGTTCTCTGGTGGTATATGACGGATCTGAAGACAATTCCCACCCTTTCAGGTCCAGGCGGCCTGGCCGAGCTGGAGCTGCAATTTGATGAAGCTGGCCTGGAAGGAGGAGGATGGGAGGGGTCGACTGTAGCCTTAGCCGGTTCGGCTGGCGAAGCTGAAGGCGATGAGTTCGAGCGGCTTTTGGCGCACCTGGAGCGCCGGAGGGATATGCTGATCAGAATACTTAAATCAGTTTGAATCAGAATGCGTCACAATGGAAATGGAGATGCTAAAGCCCATTGTGATCGTAGCCGTCCTCTCAGCTTCTGTCCTCTTCCTCTTTCACAGGCTGCGTGCGCCTACCATTATTGGATTTCTCATCACCGGCGTCCTGGCCGGCCCGCAGGGCCTCAGGCTGATCCATGCATCAGAGCAGGTGGACCTCATTGCTGAACTGGGCGTGATCCTGCTGCTCTTCACTGTGGGAATCGAGATCTCATTAAAGGACATCCTCAGGATCAAAAAGTACGTTCTCGTGGGCGGATCATTGCAGGTCCTGCTCACAGCTCTTGCCGTATCCCTGATAGCTCTCTATCGGGAGATGCCGCCCGGAGAGGCGGTTCTCATCGGCTTTCTGGTCTCTTTGAGCAGCACTGCCATAGTCCTGCGCATAATCCAAAAGCAGGAGGAGTTCAGCAGCCTCTATGGCAAGACCACTCTGGGAATTCTCATATTCCAGGACCTGGCTGTGGTGCCCATGATGCTGGTAATTCCGCTGCTGCCAGGATCCAGCCTGACCGAAAGCGATTCGCCTCTCATCATAGCCATCAAGGCCGTTTCCCTCATCGCCCTGATCATCATCAGCTCCAAATGGGTGGTCCCGCGGGCTCTGTACTACGTCGCCAGGACCCAGGACAGGGAGATATTCCTTCTCACCATCGTCTCCATATGCCTCTCCATCGCCTGGATCACATCTTATGCGGGGCTCTCCCTGGGACTTGGCGCATTTTTGGCGGGGCTGATCATATCCGAATCCCCTTACAGCCACCAGGCATTTGGAAATATTGTGCCCCTCAGGGATGCCTTCACCAGCTTTTTTTTCATTTCGATCGGCATGCTCCTCGATGTCAACCTCCTGGTTCAAAATCCTGCGTATATCATCATGCTGACAGTTTCCGTCATTGCACTCAAGGCGCTGCTGTCAGGCTTTGCCATTTCGCTTTTGGGCCTTCCCCTGCGAATCATAGTCCTCGTGGCCATGGCTTTGAGCCAGATCGGAGAGTTCTCCTTCGTCCTATCCAAAACAGGATTTGAAAGCGGTCTGCTGCCCTTGAAGACCTACAACATCTTTTTGGATGTTACCGTCATCACTATGGCAGCTACGTCGCTGGTAATGGCAGTATCGCCCAAAGTGGCAGACAGCATAAGCGTGCATCAGGTTCCCCTCTTCTCCAGGCTAAAGGCCAGGCCATACCCTTCCGTCTCCACTGAGCTCTCCTCTCTCAAGGACCATCTGCTGATCATCGGCTATGGAGTCAACGGCAGGAATGTGGCCAGGTCGGCCAGAGGGGAGAGCATACCCTACCTGATAGTTGAGATCGACCCGGAGATCGTATCCATCGAGGGAAAGAGGGGTGAGCCCATTTACTTCGGCGATGCCACCCAGGAGGCTGTACTGGAGCATGTGGGCATAAAAAAGGCCAGGGTGATGGTCATAGCCATCTCCGATCCCAGGGCCAGCCGCAGGATAACCGAGCTGGCCAGAAGGCTCAATCCCGATCTCTTCATAATTGTCCGAACCCGCTACATCATGGAGATGAAGCCTCTGCACGATCTGGGGGCCGATGAGGTCATCCCTGAGGAGTATGAGACCTCCATTGAGATCTTCTCCCGTGTGCTTGATCGCTATGGTGTGCCCAGGAATAATATCGAGAGCTTCATCCGGCAGGTCAGGGAGGACGGCTACGATATGCTCCGCAGTTTTTCTAAAGAGCCCATCTGCCATGCGGATCTCAGCATCACCAGCGAGGATATTGTGACGCTCAAGGTTTGCGGCGGATCGCCCGCCGAGGGAAGGAGACTGGCAGATCTGGAGTTGGAGGGGCTTGGCATCAAGCCTCTGGCGGTTCACAGGGGCATGGAGACTCTGAGAGATCTGACAGGCGATTTCGTGCTTTTTGCGGAGGATGTGATAGTCCTTGTTGGGAAGGAGGTGCTGTGTTTGATAAGTTGTCTTAAATTCATACTACATCAGCTATTTTTTCAAGAATCTTCTAGAAATTGTTATACGCCTAATATTATAGTATAAAATGTGAGCATCCTGCGTATTTCGCCAAACATGCCTTCCGTCGAGGTCGCTCTCACAGTCTCGCCGAATATGCGCTTGATTGCCGAAAAGACACTCTCTGCCGCCCACCTCCTGCCATAGCCGTGCACTTTTTTCCAGCTATCATAGCCATATTTTTTGAATTCAAGAACAGATTCCGCTCTTTCTGTGCCTGCTTTTACGACTGCATTCTTTCTGATCTTGATTCCCGGCATAGTTACGCCCTTTTCTTTCATGAATTTGAATACATCTTCCTTGTCATAAGCTCCGTCCATTAGCGAGTCTTCGAGCTTGACATCAGCAAGCAACGGCTCTACCATCTCTTGATCTGTGATTCTCTCGTCGGTTATCTCGAAGGTTATGGGCCTTCTTGTTTCCACATCCACGGCGATATGAACCTTGATCCATCCTTTGCGTTCAACGCCATGCTTTTCCCGCATCCAGTCACCTCTGCTTGTAACCTTCATTCCAGTTGAATCCACTGCAACAACGATCTGATCATCTGGTATCGGGATATTCAATTCCAGATCCGCAATCCTGTGCCAAAGGGTAGAATAATCAGCAGACTTCAAGCCAGGAACGAATCCGCTCAATGCTTGAAGAAATCCTTCCAGCTGCCGATAAGGCAAATGAAGAAATGCATATGTTAAGCCGCAAAATTGGATAAACGTTTCAGGATAGCGATAAGGGCGACCATTTTTGTTCTTGTTCATCTTCCTAAGCTCTTCATCCCAATTTTTCACAAAGTCAGTACTGAGGTAAAACCAACCCCGTCTAACTAAGTGCTCGTTGTATTCCCGCCAATTACGATTGTCCTGATAAGTCATGATTAATTATTATTTTTATCAAGTATAAATAGTTAATCAACACAGCAGGAAGGAGGATAAGATCCATAAGGTAGATGATCTATTCAAAGGCACTGATCAGCGATGCTCCTGATAGATTACCTCCTGCTGGCAGTGGCTGTCCTTCTTCTCCTCAGCGTTGCCGCCAGCAAAGCCTCGGGCTGGCTGGGCATTCCGGCATTGCTTCTTTTCCTCATAATCGGAATGCTGGCCGGCTCTGACGGTCCGGGAGGAGTATACTTCGATAACCCCTGGCTGGCCCAGAGCCTGGGCATCATAGCTCTGATATTCATACTCTTTGCAGGCGGACTGCAGACCAAGTGGAGCAGCATCAAGGCAGTACTATGGAGGGGCCTCGCCCTCTCCACCGCCGGTGTCATAATCACAGCCGCAATTGTAGGCTGGATGGCCAGCCGCCTGCTGGACCTCCCACTTTATCAGGCCATGCTTTTGGGGGCCATCGTATCCTCAACCGATGCCGCTGCCGTCTTCATGGTCCTCAGGTCCAGGCAGGTCAGCCTTAAAGGTAATCTAAAGCCTCTTCTCGAGCTGGAGTCGGGAAGCAACGATCCCACTGCGATATTTCTCACAGTGATTCTGACATCATATCTGGTAGGGGAGATTCCATCGGCCTTCGATATCATTCCCGCCTTCGCCCAGCAGATGGCACTGGGAGCAGTTTTGGGCTATCTGGGCGGCAAGGCAGCTGCCAGGATCATCAATCGGGCAAAGCTGGAATACGAAGGTCTCTATCCTGTTTTGACCATATCCCTTACCCTGCTGATATACGGACTGGCCACGGTCCTTGGAGGAAACGGCTTTTTGGCGGTTTACATGGGGGGCATAAGCTTAGGCAATTCAAACTTCGTGCATAAGCAAATGCTGCTGCGTATCCATGACAGCCTGGCATGGCTGATGCAGATTGCCATGTTCCTTACCCTGGGCCTCCTGGTCTTTCCGAGGCAGCTCTTTCACATAATAGGAGACGGCCTGTTTTTATCCTTCATACTCATGTTCGTGGCCCGGCCGGTCTGCGTCTTTATTTGCATGATTGCAAGTGGCTTTTCCTTCAGGGAGAGACTGCTGATATCCTGGGTTGGGCTTAGGGGGGCGGTGCCAATCATACTGGCCACATTTCCACTTATAGCCGGCATCCCAATGGCGGACAGGCTGTTTAATTTCGTCTTCTTTATAGTCCTTACCTCAGCTCTGGTGCAGGGCTCCACCATATCGCTCTTCGCCAGATGGCTGGGGCTGGATGCACCTTCACAGGAGGAACTTGATTTTACAGTCCATTGCCCTCCCGGAATAAGCCTGAAGGATAAATTGATCGAATTAAAGATCGACGAAGGCTCGCCTGCGGCAGGAATGCAGATAGTTGAACTGGGCCTTCCTGAGGACACATTCATCGCCATGGTCAAGAGAGCTGATAGCTTTATAGTTCCTGAGGGAAGCACTCTACTGCAACCAGGTGATATACTATTCGTGCTTTCCAAGTCAGATAACGCGGAGTATCTGAGCGATTTAAAAAGCCGGTTAATTAAGCAAGACTTAAAGGATAAATTATGACCCTTCGCCTCATTGAGATAAGCCTTCCTGAGGATAAGCTGCAGGAAGTTGAAGAAATGATCGGCGGAAGAGATGAGGTGCTTGACATAAATGTGCAGCCGATTGCAAGCTTGTGGAAGATCCCCATAATGGGAGAGTGGAAGTTCCGCTTCTCAGAAGACAGAGCTCTCATCAGGATTCTTGCCACTGCTGGAGCCAGCCAGAGTTTGCTGGATGCACTTGAAGAGAGATACTCAATGGTGGATGGATTCCGGATAAATATCTTCCCCCTTGAAGCATCCTACCCCCCAATTTCTGAGAACGGCAATGATAAGGCAGGATCCTTGTCCAAAGAGGAGCAAAAGTATAAAGAAAGGGTTAGCCGGGAGGAACTGCACAACGACCTCGTTGAAGGGTCCCGGACTACTAACATTTATATTTCTATGATAATACTTTCATCAGTAGTTGCGGCAATCGGAGTTATCAATGACAACGTGGCGGTGATAATCGGAGCAATGGTCATAGCCCCTCTTCTCACCCCCAATGTCTCCCTCGCCTTGGCCACTGCCTTAGGAGATCTGTCTCTGGCCAAAAGTGCCCTTAAGACGCTTTTCGTGGGTATCATACTGGCTACGGCTCTATCTATCACCCTTGGCTTCCTATTGCCCGTTGATCCGACCCTGAGAGAGATATCGTCGAGAACCAGTGTCGGCCTGATGGATATTGTCTTGGCTTTGGCCTCGGGTGCAGCGGGAGCCTTATCCTTTACATCAGCTGCCCCGGCAGTACTGATCGGAGTCGCAGTGGCGGTTGCCCTCATGCCTCCACTGGTTATATTCGGCCTGCTTCTCGGTGCCGGCTACTATGCCCTGGCAGTGGGTGCTCTGTTTCTGTTTCTGGCCAATTTCATCTCCGTCAATCTGGCAGGGGTAATCACCTTCCTGGCTCAGGGAATTGAGCCCAGAACCTGGTGGGAGGCCAGAAATGCAAAGAAGGCTACTATGCTGGCCATTGCCGGATGGATGGCAATTCTGGCAATATTAATAGTAGTGATATTCCTGTGGGAACATCAAATGCTTGCGCCGTAATAATCTCGAACAATCATGTACAAAAAATTACTTATATTTTTAGACGGAGAGGAGATAAAAATGTCATCATTGCGATGCTTTCTGATAGGGATTGCTTATCACTCCGGCTTCCTCTAATGCATCACTGATCTGGAGGCATAATCGAAGGGCAGAGCGGCGGTGTGCAGCGTCAACTTAAACATCACCGTCCTCCTTGGATGTGAATGATGGATATGGATAATCGATTGATGGAAGAGATTAAATGCAGATGGCCCGGCAAATTCCGGGAGAAGGAGAGGTTCATCTTCAAGAACATCCGTCCAGGCGATCGTATATTCGTGGGCACGGGCTGCGGCGAGCCCCAGCATCTGGTCGCATCCCTTCTCGACTTCATAAATACCCAGCCCAAGGCCTTCCTGGATGCCGAGCTGATAAACATAGTCACCCTGGGCGTGGCCCCCTATACCGATGTCAAGTTCAAGGACAACTTTCGGCTCAACTCCTTTTTTATTGGAGAGACCACCAGGAAGGCTGTAAACATGGCGAGGGCAGACTACACGCCGATCTTTCTCTCCATGCTCCCCCGCCTCATCCGCTCCGGCAGGATGCCCCTGGATGTGGCCCTCATCCAGACCACTCCTCCTGATAAGGACGGCAACATGAACCTGGGTGTCAGCGTGGACATCGTGCAGGATGCTGTAAAAGAGGCGGAGCTGGTGATCGCCCAGCCCAACTCCTTCATGCCCTGCATCGACGGTGACGGCTGGATCAGCATGGACGATGTAGACTATCTCATACCCCATGACGAGCCCCTACTGGAGTACATCGAGAACGTGCCGGAGGATGCCGCCCAAAAGATCGGCGCTCATGTGGCCCGGATTGTGGAGGACGGCTCCACAATTCAGGTGGGATACGGCAGCATCCCCAATGCCATCGTCTCCAGCCTGAAGGCAAAGAGGCATCTGGGAGTGCACACTGAGCTTCTTGGGGACGGCATCGCCGGACTGATGGAGGCGGGTGTGGTGGACAACAGCGAAAAGAGCCTGAACCCCGGAAAGAGCATAGCTACATTCTGCATGGGCCGGAGAAAGACATTCGAGTTCCTGAGGGACAACAGCTCGGTGCAGTTCAAGACCATAGACTACACCAACAGCCCCTTAGTCATATCCCAAAACAATAAGATGACAGCCATTAACAGCGCCCTGGAGATCGATCTCACCGGCCAGGCCACTGCGGAGTCCCTGGGCCACAGCTTCTATAGCGGCATAGGCGGCCAGGCTGACTTCATGAGGGGCGCGGCCCTCGCCGCCGGCGGAAAGACCATAGTTGCCCTGCCCTCCACTGCAAAAAGCCATGAGATTGATGCCGATGCAGCATGCGGGCAGGCGAATGATGCGAAGGGGGCACTTGTCTCCAGGATAGTGCCCTTCCTGCGGCAGGGTGCGGGCGTGACGCTCAACCGGGGCGACATTCATTACGTCGTCACAGAATACGGCATTGCCTACCTGCACGGAAAGAGCATTCGGCAGAGGGCCATGGACCTCATAGCCATAGCCCACCCCGGCTTTCGTCCCTGGCTGATTGAAGAGGCCAGGAGGCTGCACCTCATCTATCCAGATCAGGCCTTCATCCCAGGCATAAAAGGTGAGTACCCTGAAGACCTGGAGGTGAGAAAGACCACAAGGGGGGGGCTGTCCGTGCTAATTCGCCCTGTCAAGATCAGCGATGAGCCCCTTCTCAAGGAGTTCTTTTACTCCCTCTCCGACGATAGCCTCTATCAGAGGTTCATATCCGCCCGAAGGGATATCCCCCATGAGATGCTGCAGAGCTTCATCGCAGTGGACTACTTCTCAAGAATGGTGCTTGTGGCTGTCAGGGAGGAGGAGGGCAGGGAGAGCATCTGCGGCCTGGGCCAGTATAGCATAAACGCCGATTCCTACACAGCCGACGTGGCGCTGGTGGTCAGGGACGACTGCCAGAGAATGGGCCTGGGCGGGGAGCTGCTAGCCTATCTCACATATCTGGCCAAGAGGCAGGGGCTGCTCGGCTTTACAGCCGAGGTGCTGGCAGGAAACGAGCCTGTCTTCCGGCTCTTCAAAAGCATGGGATTTGACGTGAGCAAGAGAAACGAGTCGGGGGTCTATGAGATGAAGGCGATGTTCAAATAGCATTGCAGCACGTGCACGGAAGGGTACCGTTGCCCTTCCCTCAGCATTCCTGTAGCTCCCCTGGCTGCCGCTCTGGAAAACAAGAATGACGCCTGCTCTCTCCAGGACACGGCTCATCCCTATCTTGTAATCCATTTGATCGATGCAGAGTATGTGTTTAGCTCTTAACTCAATAACGTGATCCGATCAACATCCATTCGACCGCAAGAATTATATATTATTTTGGCAATAATGATTTGATGGGAGTATGCAAGAAGAAGAGTTTATCGAGCAACT
>Ga0208196_1004930_pt1 | contig 10057 bp, 8 predicted proteins | sample AD_JPNNA7_MetaG_FD_184443 | JGI IMG/M metagenome (GOLD analysis project Ga0208196, IMG submission 184443) | Active sludge microbial communities of municipal wastewater-treating anaerobic digesters from Japan - AD_JPNNA7_MetaG (SPAdes) (version 2) | ecosystem: Engineered > Bioreactor > Anaerobic >...
ACCTCCAACTGCTTTGTCAATTTATTTGGTAGCCACATATCATCTGCATCTAGAAAAGCAAAATATTCCCCATTCGCAATTGATAACCCATGATTTCTGGCAGCACTTTCTCCCATATTATCTTGGTAATGATATTTAACAATATCATGATATTTTGCGACCACATCACAAGTATTATCTACCGATCCGTCATCGACCACGATAATTTCTTTATTTGCGTATTCTTGCGCTATTACGCTTTTGATTGCACTCTCTATATATTTTCCATGGTTGTACGTTGGTATAATAACACTTACCAATGGATGATTATCTTTGAACGTGACAGACGTTCTCATAAAATATTTCGCATTATATATTTAAATATCTTAAGTCTATTTTTTGACAACTGAGCAATAAATTCAATATCATCTCTTTTCAATATCATGCCATTCCTTTATCTTCTTAATGACATATACGGGGATCATGCTTTTAAGAATTAAGTAGTACCGTAAATCTTTTGGATAATTATACGTCCCGGTTTTGTCTCTCGGAAATAGGCACAGTGGACGTAAATATACCGATTTTAGAAGGTACTTCATCGCTTCCATTCGATTACCCAGTGACAAATAGTCACTTGCAAGCCGGTAGAAAAGGCTTGAGAAGGCTCTTCGCTGCTTTTCCTTCGGTACATTCTTTTCAATAATTAATTTTACATAATATTCTTCCTTTTTTGGCCCTGTCAATGCCGAGCCTTTCACCGTTATATCTTGTCTTTTGACGACTGAACTACCAAATCGTATGCATACAAGAGGTTCCTGAATGAACGACGCGTGATATATTTTTGTAAGACGAAGCCACATATCCCATTCTTGGCCCATTTTTAGTGTCTCGTCGAATTCACCTACATCTCGGAAGCACTGCTTGCGAATTAATGCACCGCTCGCGCTTGCGGGAATGATTTGTCCTGTCGTTAGTGCGTTGTATAGTTCTTCACGTGTACGGTAATTCGATCTTATCACGGGACCCTTGATAATATTTCCAGCAACATCTATGACGAAATACCCGCATCCAACAATCCCGACTGATTCCTCACGTATGATTTCAGGTATTTGTTTCGCTAACTTATCCTGAATCCAGTAATCATCGGCATCCAAAAAAGCGAGTAACTCTCCCCGCGATTCGCGGATTCCTCTGTTCCGAGCTGCATTCCCTCCCCCGTTTCTCTGCCTGATGTATTTGATCCTTTCACCATATTTAAGAATTATTCCCGCTGTATTGTCCGTTGATCCATCATCCACGACAATGATTTCCAGTTCTTTATAACTCTGCTGCAGAACGCTATCAATGGCCTTCTCTATGTAGTCTCCATGATTGAAAGTCGGGATTATCACGCTTATCAAAGGATTGTTCAATATGATACTGGTCACCTCATTCTAACTCCGCATATTTATGACCGCCTTGAGTTGACTAAATCGCAGTTTACGCTCAGCACATGATATTCGAAATAAAATAATAAATAACATGTACAATCCTGTAGATATAGATGCACTGACAATCAAGTCGAGCCAGGTACTTGCTCCTATCAGCAGATCACATATTACCAAGCTAGAAACGCATAACATAGTCGGAATCACCAGCCAATTAAGAGTATCCCGGATTAGTATCACGATCGGCAATTTGATAATTTTGCAGGTATAGACAGGCAATACAAAGAGATTAATCAATACCATCGGAATTGCCGTTCCCCACGCAACTCCGATTACTCCATATTCTTGAACCAAGGCGATGCTGAGACCAATGCTGAATATTGCCTGACAAGCATTCGAGTATGCTGCTGCTTGGTGTTTTGCCATCCCGAGTAAGATTCTGAAAGAGGTGGTCTGAAATGTATACGCAAGATACCCCACAGTCAGCACTACAAGGATATTAGCCGATGGAACAAATCGAGGACCTACCCACAGATTGATTATGTCCTTTCCCAAGAACAGAAATATCAAAGCAATTGGTGAGAATACTGTGAGTGAATATCTAGTTCCTTGAATGAGCAGCTCTTGAATTTTCTCTATCTCGCCCTTTGCGTCGTACACGCTGACAGTCGGCGCCAACACTCCTACCATGGACACAATCATCCATCGCGAAGCTTCAACCAGCGTCTCTCCAACGGAATAAACGGTAATGTCTGCAGCAGAAAGAAAATATCCGATTATGATGCTACTCTTATATAAGATGCCTCTCTCTGCCATGTCCGACACAAATAAGAAATAGCTGTATCCAAATGCCATGCGCAGATCAATTATATTAATCAGGGATGGGTGGATCCTAAGCTGCGGGGCATATTTATATACACAGATCATACGGATGATTCCACCCAGTATTGCAGAGACCAATTGAATCCAGGCAAGTGCAATTAGTCCGTAGCCCCACAAAAGAAATAATACGGTCAGCAGCGTTCTGAATAATAAAACCATTGTATCGAGCAGAGCGATCAAATCGTAGCGCTGAATTCCTCTCAGATACCCGCCGTAGAATCCGAAAGGAAAACTCAAGGCTATATTCATACCCGTTATGATTGCTACGTATTTTGCAACAGCCAGGTATTCGTCTGGTATTCTGAAGTATTGTAGTGCATATGTTGCAATACAAATACTGATCAGAATTATGACTATGGCAATCCCGCTATACAAATAGAATACGGAACTTGACATGCTATTCATACGCTTCTGGTCTTTTTGGCTCTCGAACTGCGCAACATATTTGATTACAGAGCCACCAATTCCCAAATCTAACAGGCCCAGATATCCAGTCAGTGAAATCACCAGCACCCAGATACCATAACGCACATCTCCTAGATGATATATAATGAATGGCATCATGAAAAAAGAAACGGCAACAGAAAGGATATAGTTTCCCCAGTTCGCCATTACATTCCTTAGTATTTGTACAGTACTAGTCATTTCTTGATGTTTAATATTACAACCTTATCGTTGCGAGATATAAGAAAGTGTTATTATGAGCTTGAACAAATGATAAATATTTTGCGGAAATAAGCACTAAAGATATTTTTCAAATATCTTTTCTATATTGCAGATATCTTTCGTTCTCACTTTTTCATGGAGGGGAAGCGTCAATATTCTTTCGGAAATCATTTTTGCATTCGGATGATTTCTCATTAAAAATATTGATTGTTTAATCTCCTCCAGTTCATCAAGCGGTGCAGGGTAACTCCCTGTTGCACCTAAACCTGCATGCTTCAAAACATCTAATATTCTATTCCGCACCTCCTTATTTTTGAATATTATCGGGTATCTAGATAGAATATGATGTTCCTCAATGTTTCCGGGAAATAATATGAATTCTTCTTTGAACCTGGCTAAATGTGTTGTATAAATAGCTTCTAATTTTCTCCTGATCATTGCAATTTCTTCGAAGAAATGTATCATTTCATTACCCAAGTGAAATGCCCATTTCGGCATTTTTTTTGACTTGAAATCTGTTCGATACAAAGTCTCTCCCAATTTAAGCCAGGGAATATTTTCAGGGATCCAATATAAATAGGGATTGAAAAATATTGAATAGATCATGGTTCTTATAAAATATACTATGAAATATGCGTGATCTTCTTCTTTAATATTAGAATATATTTCTTTTCCAGCAAGAAAGACATTTTCATCGCTGAACAGGATAGCACCTCCGTAAAGGAGTCCAAAAGGCTTTCCCCGGCTGAAGCTGTATACAATCATGTCTGGAGATGTATCATGACCTTGATATCGAACGTCAGCCAGTGAAGATTGACTAGGTGACGGGAATGCTTGAGCCGAATCTTCTATGACAAATATACCCTTTTCTTTCATATGAGCTTTTATATTACTCATATTTTCCGGAATGCCGTATAGATCTACCCCTATAACGGCCAAGACCTCAGACGTAGCTTTGTCGTTGAGATCCTCCCGAATCATTCCGAGTGTCCGTGGCTCTACATCACAAAGGATCGGTTCCAAACCTGCTTTGCAGACCGCTGCAATAATTTGAGGGCAACTATACGCGGGTAAAATGACTTTTTTTTTATTAGATAGCCTTTTGAGTGTTTTTAACCCTAAATATAATGCACTAGTTCCTGATGATGTAGTCAAGATATGAAACCCTGGTGTGTGAAGAAATGATGGTTTTATATCACCGTCATTTCTACACCATGAAAGAGCAGTCCTAAAAAGATATTTTTTTGGTAGGCTACTGCCGGCGGGTGGCAGGCTATATGCGATATTATTCATAGTAGGAGAAACATCAATTTCTTATTTATCTCTCGGATGGCTGCCACATGACAACACGCCTGCCCGACCAGTATTGAAGCCATGCGACAAAAATAGATAAATTTACTACAATAAAATAAACTGGCATTTTAACAAGGGCGTTTTGAATTACAAGGCCATTGATCTTTACATATAGTGCGACGCCATAAAATATCATTTGTCCGATAAGGATAATCGAATACCAGTAGTAGTGTATAGCTAGCACAAGATTAGATAAGAATAAAATCATTAGGAAAAAAGGTACGAGCCACCTAAGTAGCTTATGACAGAAGTACTGATACGCAAAAATCCCGTATTTGAATCCATTCAGATATTCAAGATGATGAAAAAACACGGTAAGCCCCCTGACAACAGTCCGTACTTTCCGATCGAACTCTTTTTTCTCATCTAAAATGTCTTGGTAATATCCAACTGCACGGGGATCACTGACGCCCCGATAACCTAACTTTATAGCATTCAACACCGTCCTGAAATCACTCTGCATTTCACCGGAAAAATCTCTGCACACCTCCCGTCTCGCTGCGAAAAAAGAACCGCTGACTCCTACAACAGAAAATACTCTCGATTCAATGTTTCTTAAACGCATTTCATATTGCACATAGAAACCCTCTCCGCAAGGTATTCCGTCTCTTCCAATCAACCGGTCTTCACTACTTACACATCCGACCGAATGATCAGCAAAATTAGAAACGATTTCCTTTAAACCGTCTTGATCCAAAATCGTCGCCACGTCGCTGAATACGATAATCTCACCCCTGGCCATCTGAATAGCTTCTTTCTGTGCATTTTCTTTACCCTTTCGTTCGGTTACCCTGAGCAACTCAACTCCCCTGCTTGCATACCCTGCAACAATATCGTTCGTGCAATCCGTTGATCCGTCTGAAGCAATGATAATCTGCAATTTCTCTATTGGATATTGAAGACTTAACGTATTATCGATTTTTTCGGCAATTCTCCTCTCTTCGTTAAATACCGTAATGATAATCGTAGCAGATGGATATATAGCTCTCTTCACGACTACTCTTTTTCTAAATGTACCGATTATGAACAGTGAAATCGGATATCCGACGTATGCATAGCATATCGAAAGAATGGATCCCCAAAAGAATAGTGAAAATATTGAATTCATCCATTCTGCCATTATCTCTATCCTGTGTACCCTTTGATCTTATACCATAACATCCCCAGGTACTCATGAAATGCCAATGTCATATTTTCGATATTTTCAACTTTCGGCAAAAACATTTTTAGCGTGACTTCCCGCTCAGAAATATCCTGCTGCCCGGAACCACGTGCGGGATTTCCATAAACTGATCTGTAATCCGTCGGTGCAGGATCAGGATTCATGCCCATTGATTTAAATACAGCCATGGCTCGGGGCATGTGCATCGAAGAGGTCACCAATATAAATTTATTCTTGGCCAAGAGATCTTTTAAATAGTATGCATTCTCAAACGTATTCTGTGATCTATTTTCGCATGCTATTTTGCTTTTGGGAATACCCATGGAATTCGCCAGATCCGCTATTACTTCAGATATTGCATCATTTTGGATTCCTGCGTGCGGGCCTCCCCCAGCTATGATTATCTCCATGTTTTCATTAGCTCTGTATATGCGAATCGCCTCACACAACCGTGAAAGTGACGAATGATTGATTTGACTTGATATGGGTAATTTCGGATTTCTCTCAGCCCATCCTGATAGAACAACAATTGTCCTGTAGCAGCTCGCATTTTCAATAGAAAAAGGAGGATACTGAAATTCCAGTTTATTTAACACTTTATCCGATATTATTTCCATGCTCGATAGCAATAGAGTAAAGATAGCCATCAAGCATAATAGCCTGCCCTTATTTTGATACTTTTTATTTAATAATAAAGCATTACCTGCCAGCAAGCAAGTTAATACAATCACATAAGGTGATAAGAAGTACTCAATGATCGTTTCCATGCCATAAGTCTCTTTCTATCAATTATTGATCGTCATATGACAAATGAAACACCTCAGGACCGCGTCCCTGACTATAAATATTTACCAGATGAGACCTGACGTCGGAAGAGGACTTCATCTGATCAATATTTATTTTACGCTTTTAATGTAAAGAGGGTGATTGTGAAAGGTGTTTAGATGAAAAGGTGATTGCTATTATAGTGAATAATGTGAATGGTCCTAGGTATTAAACGGGGCAAATAACACTAAGCAACCAACGAAGTGACAAGCTTTATTATGCTGTGGCCTGTCACTTCATTAGTTTTTCCCATTTTCTTACTGCTGGATTCTGAAATTTGATGGAGGTGTTAGACCTGCGACAGGGGATGAACCTCCTGTCGGCCCAATCCATCCATCGCCGTTGTTGATCACAACATCATCATAGTATATATAAGCGTTGCCAGAAATCGCATTGGGAAAAGAATTATCATAATACGGATTGATGGTGTTATCTAATGAAAAGCTTGTAAAATTTCCAACACTCTCACCGGCAGAAACATAATGCCTTGTACCACCCGAAGTCCATTGAACCAAAGTGCCATCGACCTTCGCTTCCACGAATCCAACACCAGGACCGCCTGCTTTCAGATGCCATTCTATGCAATGCCATTGACCGAGATTAAGAGTGACATTCGTAGACCATGGGGCAACGCTTGATCCGCCGGAAAAGAAAAATCTCAGACGTCCATGGAGAGGGTCCCCTTCCTTTCCATAATAACTGTTGTAGGTATGTCCCCCACTATAATGAGCGAATGTGGATTTATAATCAGCACCAAGGAACCTGAAGTTCGAACTCCACATGACATAGTATCTGATATACAACTCATTCGCAGGAGCAAAACTTTTAAGTATGACCCCCCCGGGACCATTAGGCTGCCAAGCTTGATCCGGGCAGGTATATCGAAATGCATAGTTTCCAGTATGAACGGGTGAGGTTACCACGGACATCGAAGGAGTTGTTGGATTAATTGCACTACATGGATTAGGAGAGTGGTCGGCGTCCCAGTTGAAATTGTCGGTTATATGCGCATCGACTTGGCCTGATGGTGCAGTACATCCTTGACCAGGAGAATTCTCCCATCCGCTCGTGAAGATTACTGCTGCAGTAGCATGATTGATCGATACAGCCAAAATAATCCCAACTAATGTTACTACTATCACGGTGAATTTTGATTGCCGCATCTTTGGCCTCCGGTTGATCATACTATCTAACGGATTACTACTTTATGTATCGGCATTCTATGAAATGCCTTAAGTATTTTCTATATTTAATCACATAAAGTGCAATTGATCCGCGAACCGTCTGTACAGGTGTGAGCAATGAATGTACCAAGAAAGTAATGAAGCAATAACTAGCTGATATGGTTAGAGATTCTAAAGTATTAATTACTATTACTTATGCTTGATTATTATATATTGTATGATTTTTCCTGCAAATATTCCGCAGCAATAGTAAATTCTTATTAAAATATCAGACTCGATTGCGTGTAGGTATTTCCCTGCACCTTATAACAACATTCTTTAAGAGGTTATATTATTTACTATAAAGAGGTAATTTTTCTTATCGACCAAGGCCCGTCCTGAAAATAAATTATATTTAAATTAATGTCTTAGAAACGTTTTCTTGTACCACAACACAAATACAATGATACTCCAGATTTTTTCATCATAATTATCGGCTGCTGATAGATGCCTTTCTACAATACTATTAATATATTGCTTATTAAACATGCCTATTTCGCTCAACATAGAATCCGAAAGTACTTCACGCACGTATTCCTGAAGATTCTCCCTGAACCACAGGACAAGCGGTACTGAAAACCCCATTTTGGGGCGATAGATGGTATCTTTCGGTAGATATCTTTCTGCGACTTTTTTCAGTATATATTTCTTTTTCCAACCTCTTATTTTAATACTTGGTGGTAACGTCGCAAAGAATTCAACCAATTTATGATCTAGAAACGGAACCCTTGCTTCCAGTGAATGTGCCATACTCATCCGGTCCGTGAGTACCAATAGATCATCTACTAAGTAAGTCTTAAGATCCAAGTATAGAACTTTATCCAATGGATTCATATTCTCCGTATTTTCTAAATAATTTGAAAATACCTTGCATGATTTATAACTACCTATTGTTTCTAGAATATCCGGTAAAAATAAGTTTCTCTTCTCCAATTCTCCATATTTTGCTATGAGATTAAAATATCTATCTTCTTCTCCAAGATATTCAACTTCTACAAATTTTTTCAGTCTTCGTATAAAGTGATTGCCCTTTCTCGAGTCGGGTACTCTTCTTATGATCGACGGGATTATGCCCTTTATTAAACCATCGGGAAGCGCTTGGTAATGATCACCTATTATATAACCGAGATATCTTTCATAGCCTCCCGCTAATTCGTCTCCACCAAGGCCCGAGAGGGCCACAGTTACATAATTCTTTGTTTCTTTGCAAAGATAATAATTCGGGATGGCCGATGCATCAGCAAAGGGTTGATCAAAATATGGAATGATTTTCTCCGTCACATCGGCAATATCGTGCTTTACAACAAATTCATGATGATGCGTATTGTATTGTTCAGAGACAGCCTTTGCATATTTTCTTTCGTCATATGTTTCACTCCCTGCAGGATACCCGATAGAAAATGTTTCCGCCGGAAGCCCCATCATTTGACTCATCAGTGCCACTATAATTCCAGAATCAACTCCACCACTCAAAAAAGCACCGAGAGGAACGTCGCTGATGAGCCTTAAGCGCACTGCCTCTTTCAACAAATCCAGTAGTTCTTCTATGTATTCTTCTTCTTTTCGCACTTTTTCTTCTCTGTATTCTACGTCCCAGTATTTTCTCAATTCAATATTTCCATTCGAATATATCAACAAATGTCCTGCCGGTATTTGTAATATATTTGAATATATTGTCTTTGGTGATGGTACGTAAAGAAAAGAAAAATAATCTGATAAGGAGGTAGGATCCATTTTTTTTTCTATATTTGGAAAATTGAATATTCCCTTGATTTCTGATGAAAATATAAATTTATTATCGTCATGATAGTAATATATCTGTTTGATCCCTAATCTGTCTCTCGCAATGATTAGACGTCTTTTTTTATCGTCCCAGATAGCGAAAGCGAACATTCCTCGAAAATATTCGACACAGCGATCTCCGACCTCTTCATATTGGTGCACGATAACTTCTGTATCAGACTGAGTAATGAAACGGTGCCCCTTCGCTTCAAGGTCCTTACGTAGTTCTTTATAATTATATATTTCTCCGTTGAAGACCGTTACAATGCTCCGATCTTCATTATAGATCGGCTGTTGCCCGGTGGCCATATCAATAATCTTCAGCCTCCGCATGCCCAGCGTTACATTCCGTTTTTCGTATATTCCTTCCTCATCAGGTCCGCGATGCAGAAGAGAACGATTCATCGCCCGTATTATCCCGGGATCAACTATTTGTGGGTTTTGGAGTATAAAACCATTAATACCGCACATAAATTATGACCGTCGTGTCCGTACCCATTTCATGTTCTTTGCTTTTAAAATAATCGACACGTCTATGAACAGTTTCCAGAGCAAAAATACTGGGGCTAGTAAGATCGAAACAAAAGTCTGTCGCGTCGGTTTCATCAAGAATAGGCCCAGACAAAAATAGAGAATTTGTGCTCCCAGTGCGATGAGAGCAGCCATCTGATACCATACTTTACCGACGCTATATGGAAGGAATAGACTACTTATGATCAACAAGACTGTCAGATTTGCCAGTAGCGAGTAATTGGGTG
>Ga0208196_1004934_pt1 | contig 10052 bp, 10 predicted proteins | sample AD_JPNNA7_MetaG_FD_184443 | JGI IMG/M metagenome (GOLD analysis project Ga0208196, IMG submission 184443) | Active sludge microbial communities of municipal wastewater-treating anaerobic digesters from Japan - AD_JPNNA7_MetaG (SPAdes) (version 2) | ecosystem: Engineered > Bioreactor > Anaerobic...
AGGAAAAAGTATCATCTTTACCTTAATAATTTATCAAAACATTTAGATTTTAAAGGTCCAAGTATGACATTTCTATTTTGCTCGTAGGTATGACATTTCTAAATTGCCTTGACAATTTTAAAACAATTAAAATTATTAATCAATAAAAAAGATTCAAAAAAAAATGAATCTATTTTACTTAAAATTATAAGGATAAGGGCAAAGTGGCGTATCAATAAAAAACTGATTCTCGTTTCTCGCATACCAAGCGGCTTTATGTAAATCCTGAAGCCGGTCTTGATAACAATGCAAGGAAGAAGAATAATCAAGCCATCTTTCAATCTGGCAATGATTCGGCTTCAAGAAAAAGTGCTGAAAGGCTCTATTCAAACAAATAATATTGGCTTGAACAGCATTAATGTCCCTAGACCGCCAATAAAGTCGTAAATCTACTTTATCTTGCCCATTATCATCTTTTCCTAAATAAATAACTTGGATAATTTGCAAGCAAGGAGGTTCGTCATTATAACGGTCTTGCGCTGGTTGCCAAGTAATAGCTTGAACCCTATTAGAGCTAATCTGCTCTTTAACCAAAACAGCCAAATTTTTCCGCATTGCCTCCAATTGGTCAATTGGATAAAGAAATCTATCTAAATAAAGATATTTAAATTTATGCGGATCATTGTACGGCAATTGACGCCAATTTTCAACATACTTGGTTGTAAACTGATGACAATAGGCCTCTAATTGTTTTTGACGGAATGGAAATAATGGATGCATTACTCCTTTTTCAATTTGAGTAATGGCCTCGCCAGTAAAAATTAACATCTGACAAGTGTCTATAATCTCTTTGCGCTCAATTACTTCTGGGAAACCTTCTTTGGGACCACCAATAGTCCTAAAGATTCCCTCCTCCTCTATAAAAGCGGCGGCCTTTTGCCAGCCACGCGGAAAACTTGTTTCCTTAATAACATTAACTTCTGATAATTCCATGCTCATTCTCCTAATAATAATTGACAAAGGACAGAATGTCCTGTCCTTAAATTATCAGCCTCTTTAGCGCTTGTCAAATTACTGTTTATTAAATAATAATAGGCTGGCCGCTTAAAAAATAAAAAATTCTACTGCACCAAGCAAATATCCAATTAATTCCCGGAAAAATAAAAATGAAAAAAATTAAAATGAGAGAACCAAATTTATAGAAAAAAATTCTTATTTTTTCTAAATACTCTCCCTGCGGTAAAAGGTCAAATAGAATATGAAATCCATCTAATGGAAAAATTGGGATTAAATTAAAGAGCGCTAGACATAAATTGTAAATTGAAACTAATTGAAAAATATCGTAGGCTCCTTGATTTAGAGTGGGCGCAAAACGAATTACTAACGCAAAAAATGTCGCTATAATAAAATTAACCAAAGGTCCGGCTAAAGAAACCTTTAAGGCGCCGTATCTTTTATCAGTTAAATTATAAAAATTAACTGGCACTGGTTTCGCCCATCCTATTATTACCGGACTTCCTAAAAAAATTAAAAATAAAGGTAAAAATATTGTTCCTACAGGATCAATATGATTAATAGGATTAAGGCTTAAACGGCCTTCTATTTTAGCTGTTGGGTCTCCCAAAGCAAAAGCCATTGTCCCATGAGCCACTTCATGAATAATAACTGAAAAAATTAAAATAATAAAACCAAAAATTATAATTAAATCCATATAAAAAATTTTAATTAATATAGCACAAAAAATTTAAAAAAGAAAGAAAACAATAAAAAATCAAAGCTTTTTAAAAATTACTAAGCTCTGATTTTAAATTCTATTATTTTAAAGAAAAAGAAGCTCTTACTGTAATCATTACTTCTTTTTCAATAGTAGAGACATCGTAATTGCCATAATCAGAAATATCTACTGAATTTGGTTGTGTTACTTGAACTACCCCCATGGTAGCTGATTTTAATGAACCTACTTTTTGCCCAGTTGTTTTAGAAATTGATGTTGCTCTGTTTTGCGCATCTTTCATAGCTTCTGGCAAAAGAGCTATTCTCACTTCTGGCAATTTTGAATAATAATATTCTGGCGCAAAACTTGAAAAAATTACCCCTTGATTAATTAATACCTGTGTCTCTTTGCTAATGTTTGTTATTTTATCAATATTATTAGATTGGACTGAAACAGTTTGTACCAATGTATATTGGTCAGGTTCCGAACCATTCTTAACGTCATAAACATATTCTTTTTGCATAGAAATAGGAGAAATTGACATTTCTGTATCTAAAACACCGTTATCTTTCAAAAATTTAATTACTTCATCTTCATCTTTTTTCATTTGCGCATAGCCATTTTTTAAATCTGTTACATAAACTTTGCGTGAAAAATTAGAATTCCATTTTACTAAATCAGAGGTAACGGATTGTTTTGCCGAACCAGTAACACTTAAAGCATTATCCGATGCTTTAACTTGAAACCAAGTATAGCTAATAATCCCCAAACCAATTATAAAAAAAATTCCTAAAATGTAAGCAATTTTTATTAAGCTTTTATCTGAATGTTCCATAATATTTTTTTATTTATATTTATTATTATAACTATCTAAAATAATTATACGCTTTTAAAAATTTTTTGCAAAAAATTTATCCGGTTATAAACACTATAAAATATCAAAGGGGTTGATTTTATTATATTTTTTGATATGATGTTGTCATATGGAAAAAATATGCGCAATTTGCGGAAAATCATCTCATATGGGAGGACATTATAAAAAGCTTATCTCGCGTTATAATCCGTCTCCACTAAAAAGAAAATACCCCAATCTACAATGGGTTACTGTTCCTGCATCTACGACTAAAAAGAAATATAAAGAATTTGCCGGAAAAAAGATTTTGGCCTGCGCCAAATGCATTAAAGGTTTAGCCAAATAAATTAAGTTCAATAAAATTAGGCGGGCTGTCGTATAACGGTATTATTTACGCATGGGGTGCGTAAGACCTGGGTTCAATTCCCAGCAGCCCGACAGCTCTAAAATACTCTCTTGAAATAGAGTTAAAGATTTATGTGGCGATGGAATGTGCCAAGAAATAGTTTGTATGGCCATTGGCTGTCCTTGCGCTGAATCAGTAAAAAATTGCCCTCAAGATTGCCAATAAAATTATAAACAAAAAACCGGCCTATAAAATCCGGTTTCAATATCACAACTTTTAATTTAAATGGCAACATAAGATAAATTTTTAATTTCTTTCATCAATCTTTCTCTCAAACCTTCTGAAATTTTTATTGCTTCTTCAACTTTTAGATTGCTCGGCAACTTCTTTTGACTCAAAACCTGTAATTTTAACCAATTTATTTGGTTCTAATCTTTTATAGGTTTCAAAAAATTCTTGAATTACCTTTTTTTGATATTCAGTTAAGTCATCAAGACTATTAATTTCCTGATCAATTTTATCATCTGGCACTGCTAAAATTTTATAATCTACTCTCGTCCTAAAATACTCTTGAGCCCCTCGCTTTAACCACCACTGGATCCAAAGAGAAACATTTCTTAAAATTTTGGATATTAGATGTTAATCCTAAATCGACAAGTCTTTTTATTGCCTGCCAACCGCCAGCCGACGGTAATGAATATAATAACTGCTTCCTCGGTCTCTTTTGAATTAATAAGATAAATTTTTTCATACATAGACTTTTTGTTTAGCTTCTTTTAAAAATTTATAAAAGTATACATCTTTTTTATTTTAAAAGCTTATTTTCTAACGCTTCTTCAAAATCTTTTTTTAGCTGCTCGTTATAAAACGGCAACCCGATTAACTTAAAATCTTTATTTTCTAATTTTAAATCAGTGTCAAAATTTTTTTCTATATCAAGTAAAAATTTTTGCTTCCATTCATCATTTTTTACTAAAAATTCTCCTTTTGGTTCAATAAAAACTTGATAAATACTAATTTTGTGATTTTTTTCTTTCAAAAGCATTACAAAATCTGGTTCAAACGCCCTGCCTTCATCAAAATCATAAATTTGAAAAAATTTTTCATTCCTTAATAAAATAATATCTGAGTATTGTTCCTTTAATTTATCTATTAATCCGCTAATAAAATTAATAAAACTTTTTTCCTCGCTTGTTCCATAAAAAGAAGTTTGCCCATACCAATTTGTTTTTTTCAAATCAATCTCTGTAAACTCTTTTTGTCCTACATCATCTTGGTCTATCTTTATTTTTTTATTTTTAAAAATCTCCCAAAGTCCCTTTGCTTTAAATAAAGTTGTTCCTCTAAATTCTGAAGTATTTATTTTTGCCTGCTCTGCTATTTCTTTAACTACAAATAAAATAATTGCCAATTTATCATCTTGTGTTAAATTTTCTATTTTATTCTCCGGTCCTATTATTTCTACTTCAACTTTTTTTAAATAATTATCAGAAATAATAAATTCTTTTATTGATTTTAAATTAGGAAAATATTTTTTAAATGTTTCAAATTTATAAAATTCTAATTTATCTAATGCGCCTCTTATAATATTTTCTCCAAAATTAAAAATTTCACATTTTATCTTCTTTTTCACAATATTTTCTGATTCCTTTGTTTTTTTCAATCCGTCTAAAATAAATTCTTCCCTAATTTCACCCGTTTTTATCTCATAACTATATTGTTCTTTAATTTTTGCATCATTTAAACTTTTTATATCTTCTCGTTGGTTCAATACTTTATCGTTTATAAAAATGTAATCATCTTTCCATTTTTTCTTAATATCCTCTCTAACGAATAAATCTCTCTGTGTATATTTTTCTGACATAATCCCAATTTCTGTAAGTGTGCTTTTTATTTCGTCAATATATTTTGAATTATGGGCGCTATGGTAATGCAATGTTTCTAAAATCCGAAGTTCATTTTCAATATCCTCGTCAAATTTTCTTTTATATTTATCCTGAACAGTATCTAATTGAAATGGAAAATATCTTGCCCCTCGTCCAATAAGCTGCGCCTCGCCCATTGTCGTCTTTCCCGGTCTATATTGACCATAAACCCATTTCCCATCTCTTGTATCATACAATCTAACAATATCAAAAAGGTTTAATACATCCCATCCTTCATTTAACATATTAACTGCAAATATTGCTCTTAACTCGTTATTTTTAACTTCTAATGAATTAAGTTTTAATTGTTTTTCCTCGTCAATATTTTCTGAATCCAAAAGCATAACTTTTTCTTCTGAAAAATCTTCTTGCAGCTCATTAATTAAATTTTCAAAAGTTATATTTTCTTTTTTAAAATAATCAAATGCTTTTTCTATATCTGTTCCTTTTGTCCGTGAAAATATTTCTTGAATATTTTGAGTTTTTAAATTTTTAATTTTTGCCAAAAATCCTTCATAATTTTCCTTTGATTCTTTTATACTTTTCGATTTAAAAAGAATAACTGGCTTTAAATGTAATTTATATTTTTCTGCTATCTTCCTGCGATACTGACTTAAAATAACTGCTTGTAATGCTCTATCTATTGCTTCTAAATCTGCCTGTAAAACCTCTATTTCTTTTGAATATTTATCTAATCTAAATTGCTTTAAATCATACTGAAAAATAATTTTGTCTTCATATTTCTGCCTAATATTTTGATTGCCCAAATCAATAGTAGCGGTAAATTCCAACAAAATATTTTTAACATTGCTTTTTAATATTTTTTTGACTGTATATTCCCAACTTTTTTCCAATTCAAGCTCTTTTCTATCTTGTTTTGTAATTGTTTGTAAATGGTGCGCCTCATCAGAAATTAAAACAATTTCTTTGTCGACAAAATCTTCATAAGTCAAAGCGTTTTCTTTCGGAAAATTTAAACGAATATGCAATCCTTGAATTGTTGTAAAAAGAATATTTATATCATCTGGGCTTGCTGTTTCAAAATTTTGAACTTCTTTTATGAAAACTTCTTTTCCGCCAAATTTAATTTTTGACGCAAAAAGATATTTTTCAGATAAAGTATTTAAGAAATTGTCTTTTGTTTTCTCAATAATATTTACGCTGTTTACAAAAAAGATAAAGTTACGATAACCTTGTTTATAAAGCTGTAAAATATTGGCAGCCATAATCAGCGTTTTACCGCTTCCAGTCGCCATATGAAAAAGCAAATGTGCCGGATAAGCTCGTTTTTGGTAACCGTTAAAATAAAAATCAAAACGGCCGAGCGCTTCTTTTTGATATTCTCGTAATTCAAACTTTGGGTTAAGATTTTGAGTTGTTTCGCCATCAATCCGTGAAGTAAAAAAACCTTCTCCCAACGATTCTTTATTAGCATTAAAAGTTTCGTAGAGCATAACTAAAATAATTCACTTGCTACATCTTCAATTAGTCGTAAGTATTTATTTAAATAGAAATAGTCTGGTTCGCTTTTTACCGCCCTGGTCAAAATTTCAAATTCCGGATTTTCTTTATTAGTTCTATTAAAAAGTATTAAGCCAATACCAAACTTAAGACATAGTGATTCTATTCTTTTAATATCAATTCCTCGTGCGTCTTTCGGGATAACTAAATAAACTTTATGACTAAAAAGTTTATAAGAACACGCTTGACCAAAAGATGTAATCAATTGATTGATATCAGTTTTTATTTCAGCGCTAATAACTTCAATCGGCGGCTGAACATGGCCAATTCCCAAAATTCTATAAGTCCCAATAACATCTGGTGTACCCCACCTATCTTGGAACCTATTACCACCTAACGGCATCGCTTTCGTGCATTCTTCTAAATCATTTACTAAATAGTCTGCGAATAATTTATAAAAATCTTCTTCCTTAATTTCCGTTTCTTCTTCTCCATATTCGGTTGCACCAAATTCTTTCTCTTTTAAATATTCCCGTAAAATATATAATCCTTTTTCTGGCCTTGCTACGTCTTTAATCTCTCCTTTATCAATTTTTTGCTTAAATTCCCAAATAGTTCCGTGAATCGTATTTATTTTTGTATCCGGTAATGCTTCACTTATGCTCCTTATTAAATCAACATAGCGAATTCCTTTTGGCGAATTTTCTAAAATTTCCCTCGCAGTTTTAATTATTTTTTCTCGTTGTGTAGGCATAGTTAATTAAAAATTTTTCTAAGATTGTTAATAAATTCTATCTCTTCTGTTTGTAGACCGTCTCTACCATAACTTCTATTTACCGGATAAAAAATTTTACTTATACCATTAATTCCTATTCCACTTGGAACACCTTTCGATAAAATATTATTTTTTAAATAAGCAATGTCAATTTTATTTCCTACTATTGCCTTGCTAAAAATTGAGCAAATTGCATCGGCAAAACATACGCCTAATTCGTTTTCGCTATTCTTTATAAAAGAAATTTTTGCATTTACCATTTTCCTATTTTTAATATCATCAAAAATTTCCAAATAATCATTTTCTGAAAATTGTGGTTTGTTTATCGAAAATTCATAATCAAATCCATTTTTTACTTTTAAATAACCTATAGCATTTTCTATATGAAACCTTTCATAAACATTTAAAAATAAAATTTGGTTTAGGGAAACTTCGAGTTTTGGAGGTATTTTCTTTTCGTATGTTTTTGATAAAGTATTTTCTAATTGAGATAAAGCTAAAGATACACTATCTCTTACTCCCCAATTCCTTAAATAAAATTCATTTAATTTAGTAATAGTAAAAATAACCTCAAATTTTTCGTTGTTTAAAATCTTAGATATCCCATTACTATTTTTAATAAGAGATTGTTTTGTGGGACTAGGTAATTTTTTTTGCTGCCAAAGACCTTTTAAATATAAATATCGTTCTTCAGTAATTTTTACCCACGATCTAATATAAAAATTACATTTTCTGTTTGACCAACTGCCTGATTCGTCGGAAAAGATGAAATATTTATTATTTTTCATAAAATTCTTTATTTAATTTTTTATCTTCTTCGCTTATTCTATATTCTTCGTCGTCAATTTCGCTGTAATTGACATAGAGATGGTTTTTATCTAAACATTCTAGCAAGAATCTTCTTTGGTTTTCAATAGATAACTCTTCAAAATCTTTGGCGTTTTCATCAATGGCTTTTACATCAACTTTATAGCTTAAAAATGCCTTTTCTTTCATTATTTTCCATAATTGTTTCAATTCTTCTTTTGCTTTTGCTTTTTGAATTTTTTCAACAAAATTCTCATTCCATTTCGCAAGCTCTAAGTAAACAAAATCACCTCCACCTTTCCAACCGACTTGTTTTGAAATGCCAGTTTGATCGCCATTAATAACATTTTTTAATCTAACTACCGCACTATTTTCTCCATAATCAAGTTGTTCTACTCCTATATACTGCCTCCCCATTTTATGAGCAACAGCACAAGTTGTGCCGGTACCCATAAAAAAGTCCATGACGACATCACCTCTGTTCGTTGACATATCAATAATTCTTTCTAATAGTCTCTCTGGTTTTTTACCCCTCTTTAATGTAACTCCGCCCTCCTTCGCTATACCATCCCAGCTTATATCAATCCAAATATCACTTAAATACTTAACTGAAAACTCTTTATTGTTAATTGTTCTCACTTTATTTGAAAAAAATATAACTTCTCCGTTTTTCCATAGTATTGTAGGTTTATTTTCTTTTTTTAGAACAACAAATCTGTTTTTGTTTGTGCTAAAATATTTTTCTTTTAGTTCTTTTGAAATATCTCTAACTGAAAAAATGTTATTCTTATATTTTATTTGAAAATTGTACAAATCTTCTTCAGAAATTTTTTTATTTTTTGTAATTTTTAAAAACTTATCTTTAATATTAACAATTTTCCATCTACTAGGTTCTTGGTCTGGATTTTCTACGAAATAACTATAGTTAGGATCATATGTCCCATCTATAACAAACTGCCTGTTATATTTCCAGTCTGACGATTTAAAATAACAGAGTATGGTTTCCTTGACTCTTACGGGTTTATTAGCGCTGACTTTTACGCCACTTTCCGAGGTCACTTTAACAGCAATAGTAGTTATACAATTTTCAATCCCAAATAACTCGTCAAGTATTACTTTCAAATATGGTAGGCCATCATCATCAATTTGAATAAAAATGGCACCATCTTTGGACAATAAATCTTTAGCAACTTCTAATCTATTTTTCATAAAAACGCACCAAGAAGATAATTTAAAGTTTGTATTATAATTAAATGTATCTTCGCTTTTGTTTTCGTGAAAATAATACGGTGGGTCAATGTAGATCAGTTTTACTTTTCCGGCAAAGCGTTTTTTAAGAGAGTGGATAGCTAAAAGATTATTACCTTTGATAATAAGATTATCTTTGATATCTCCGTTTTCGTCAGTTTTGAAATTATCTAATTTATGTTCACCATTTTTATCAATTCTTTTGGCGTTGGTAAAAACTTTGGGGTCAAGTAAACGGCTGATTTCGTCCGGAGCTAAAATTTCATTCCAAAAAATTTCATCGCGCTTTTGCTCTTCTTTTGTCATTCCGCCTTCCAAAACGCAGTCTTTGTATGGCCAAGAAAGAACAACTTCTTTTTTCTCGCTAATAAATTCATCGTCTGCTGCTAAACCAATTTTATTTTTAAAAGCAGTATAAGAATCGGGTAAAAATTGTTTATTTGAAACAAACTTAATAAACTTATCTTTGTCAAAAATTGTCGCCTCGCCAACTTGCTTAAAAAATACTTCTTTTATTTTTTCATCCGACAAAAGTAGCTCAATAAGCTCTTTATCCAATTTTAAAGCAAGTTCAATGATTTTATTCTTTAAAAGCTCGCCCTCGCTCACCAGTCGTTCGTCTTTTTTAAGCAAGCTTTTTAAATTGTCCAATAAGTTTTCCATGGTTATATTTTATCACAATTTCTCTGTTTTTTTATTTAAAATTATCTTGTTAGTGATTTCTTAAAATAATTCTTTATATCTTGGATTTATTTCAACTACCGGTTTCATTTTTATGGTTGAATTAACAAAATATTTTTTTGTAAGGGATTTTTCCAAGAATCGGAATTTTATTCATTTTAGCAAATTTTTCTATTTCTGTATAGAAAATGTATAATGCCACTCTATTTTGCACTCTTGAGGCCTGTTTATTGGTTGATTAATTAACTTGTTTGCGACCTTGG
>Ga0208196_1004937_pt1 | contig 10045 bp, 8 predicted proteins | sample AD_JPNNA7_MetaG_FD_184443 | JGI IMG/M metagenome (GOLD analysis project Ga0208196, IMG submission 184443) | Active sludge microbial communities of municipal wastewater-treating anaerobic digesters from Japan - AD_JPNNA7_MetaG (SPAdes) (version 2) | ecosystem: Engineered > Bioreactor > Anaerobic >...
GCCCACAAAGGGTGCACCCGAAAGCCCCATGTTCATCAACTGAGGCAGCGACATTGCCAGGTGTTCCCACCAGGAATCGTTGTCGCCCATCCACGAAGCCGTCCAGCGCTGGATGCCCGCAAAACCGGAGCGGCACAACACGAAGGGACGCCTGCCGCCCAGGGCGCGGCGCATGCCCTCATAAGTTGCCTGCGCCATGCCCAGCCCAAACAGGTTGTGCGCCTCGGCATGGGTGGTGCGCTCGCCCGCCGGACCCTGCCCGGCATCCAGCGGAAGGGTGCCTGTCCCGCCGCCGCCCTGGCTGAAGGGCTTGTCGAACACCACCGGTTCGTTCATGTCGGTCCAGATGCCCTCAATACCAATCCGGGCATGCTCCTCAAAGAGGCTCCCCCACCAGTCCCGCACTTCCGGGCGCAGGTAATCGGCAAAGACGGAATCATCCGGCCAGACGTAATATTGCGCCAGGCTGCCGTCCGCCTTGCGGATAAAGGCATCCTGCTGCAGCCCGCTGGCATACACCCGGTATGCCGGGTCGACCTTGATCCCGGCATCGACAATCGGCACCAGGCGGATGCCGATGGATCGCATCTCCGCCACCAGTCCGGCAGGGTCGGGATAGGTCTGCGGGTTCCAGGTCAGGTTGCGGTAGCCGTCCATATGGTCAATATCCAAATGAATCACATCACAGGGAATTTGACGGGAGCGGAATTCATCTGCCACCTGGCGCACCTCGTCCGCCGATTGATAGCTCCAGCGGGATTGGTGATACCCCAGCGCCCAGCGGGGCGGCATGGGCATCCTGTACAGCAGTTCCGTCAGCCCGTGCAGCGCTTCGGCAGGCGTGGGACCGTACACAACGTAATAGTCCAGTTCACCGCCATCCGCCCGCCATTCCATGATGGCAGGCTCGGCGGCAGTGCGGTTTGCCAGCCTGCGGAGGTCAAACTCGGAGTGGAAGGTATTGTTGAAATACACGGCATGGCAGAGATCGGGCTGGAGGCTGATGTACACCGGGATGGCGATGTAAAGCGGGTCCACCCCGGGACCATGCGACCTGACCGGGTCGGTTGTCCAGTTGGTCAGCAGCCGACCGGATTTTTCCAGCAAGCCGGCGCGCTCGCCAAAGCCGTAAAACCGTTCCCCCGGTGCAGCCTGCCTGGCAGCATGCACGCCCCGCCCCGAAACACGCGGCGCCTGTGCGTCCGCACAGAACACCCGCCCGGCGGAATTCGTAAAGCTCACGGCGCCATCCGCACGGCGCACCGTGACGGCAACCAGGTCGGTCTTCAGGGTAATGCCGGCATCAGACTCGCTGCGCTCCACCGGCACTGCCGGAAAATCCGCATCCGCCCTGGGAATTGCCCACGAGCGGCGCGGCATCAATTCGCCTGCCGCCTGGCGGACATGCACCAGGCGCGGGGTGAGGACGGTGATTTCCACCTCCCCGGTTTCCAGTGACAGGTGAATGGAAGTGGGGGATGGGTTCATTTTTCCTCCTGCCAGCCGTTCCAGTGAATACGCGCCGGGTCAAAGCGGTCTGCCGGGGGCGGTGTTTCCGCAGGGTAGCCGATGGCGGCAATTCCCAGCGGATGCACCTCCGGCGGCAGGTGCAGCATGTGGTGCAGCGGATCCTCCCGGTCGGGGTTGGGGTGTACACCCAACCAGACAGCTCCCAGCCCGCGGGCATGGGCAGCCAGCAGCAGGTTCTGCATGGCAGCGGAGCAATCCTGCACCCAGTAGGCAGTCTTGGGTTGAATGCGTTCATCCCCGCAGATGACGATGGCGGCGGATGCTTCGTGCAGCATCTGCGAAAAGGCATGGAAGGTGGTAATCTCCTCCAGCAGAGCGCGTTCCGTCAGGATGATGTAATGGCGGGGCTGACGATTGCGCGCCGAAGGAGCCTGCATGGCAGCCCGCACCAGGGCTTCCAGGTCCTCCAGCGGTACCTGTTGCAATGTAAAGTGCCGCACGCTGCGGCGGGTAAAAATGGCGTCCAACGCATCCATGGGAAAACCTCCTGTGTATGGGGAATTGATGACAAACCAACAGGAACGAAAAAAGGGAAACCGGGATTTCAGGAAGCCGCGTAAGGCACCCAGGCAAGCACGGTGGTGCCGTTGCCGGGCTCCGAGCTGATATCCACATCTCCGCCCACGTTGCGGGCGCGGGACTGCATATTGGAAAGCCCGTGCCCCAGGCGGAAGGAAGTGCCCTCGGGATCAAATCCCCGCCCGGTGTCATGCACTTCCAGCACCACCCGGTCGGGCGCCTTCCATACCACCACATCCACCCGGTCGGCGTGGGCATGCTTGGCGATATTTGCCAGCGCCTCCTGGCAGATATGGAAAATTGCCAGCGCCTGGGAATCGGTCATGCTGGGAAAGCCCTCAGTGGGACCCTGCAGGTTGACCGGAACCAGGGAATTGGTGTAAAACTCATTCACCAGCCGCTGAAGACCCTGCATCAGGTTGTCATCCCGCAGCTGGCGGGGGCGCAGGTCCAGGATGTAGGCGCGGATGTCGCGGATGGTGCTGTTCAGATCGCTGATTGCCTGCTCAATCCGCTGCCGTGAGCCAGCGGCATCTTCATTTAAAAGCAGTCTTGCATGCTCAAGAGTCAGCCCAACAGCGTAGATGGACTGGATTACGCCATCATGCAGGTCCATGCCAAAACGCTCACGCTCCTCCAGGATGGCAAGGCGGCGGGATTTCAGCCCCAGCCGGGCGGATTCGATTGCCGTTCCCAGCCAGCTGCTGATGTTGGCAAGAAATTGCATCTCCAGCTCGTCCAGCGGGTCGGGATTGCAGGACGCCACCGCCAGCACACCCCACACGCCCTGGAATCCCACCAGTGGAAAGCACGCCAGCTGGCAGATGCCGCTTTCCAGCACCGCCGGGTGTATTTCGGGCACGGGTGTGGCAGCCAGCAGCACCATGCGCGGCTGCATTTCCTGGGCAACCCCGCCCACCAGCCCTTCGCCCATGATGAACTGCGACTTGCGAAACAACGAGGGGACGAACCCGCCGCGGTGCAGCGAAAGGCTCATCAGGCGGCTTTCCTCCTGCCGCAGGAAGATCTCCCCCGCCTCGATATGCAGGTATTCCATCACCTGTTCAATGGCTTTTGCCAGGGCTTCATCAATATCCACCGTCACGGTAAGGGTGGATGCCAGTTCGTTCAGCAGCGCCAGGTTTTCATTACGGCGGGTCAGAATGCGGTCACGTTCAACCAGCTCCTTGTAGAGGTGGGCATTCGAGATCGCCGCACCTGCATAGGCTGCCAGCATTTCAATCATCTGCTCATCCTGGGCGGTAAATTCGAGGGCATCCAGCTTGTTGGTCAGGTAAATCTGACCCAACTGGCGGCTGCCCTTGCGGATGGGCACGCCCAGGAAGGCTTTCATGGATGGATGCTGCTGTGGAAAACCAATCCGGCGCGGGTCGGCGCCAATATTGGGAATGCGGATGGGGCGCGGCGAGTGCATCAATGCACCAATCAAGCCCAGCCCGCGCGGCGGATGCGCCATGCGGGCAATTTCCTCCGGCGCCATTCCCACCGTGATGAAATTTTCCAGCTCGCCATTTTCCCCCAATACACCCAGCGCGCCATATTGTGCGTGGGCAAGCTGACTGGCAAGCGCCACAATTTTGCGGAGCAGCGATTCCAGCGAGACGTCCTGCACCAGCTCCAGGCTTGCTTCGTGGAAGGCGCGCAGCCTGGCGTTTAATTCGGCAGAGGAAACCGGCTTGTCATCCATGATGATTGAGATAATTGTATCCGAAATATCCCATTTGTGTCAAATTGACCCGTTGCACGGTTTCACCCCGGCTCTCATTCCTGCAATATGGGGTATTTTGGCATGATAAAGATCACAATTCCCAACAGTTTTGCAAACCCGCCCCATTTTGAGGCGCATTTCCGCAAAGTCATGCTAGAATTATCCCATGACCACTCCAAACTCCCCCCTCATCTGTCCTGCCTGTGGTGCATCCAATCCAGCCGGATCGCGATTCTGTGAATCCTGCGGTCAGCCACTGATGGCTGCACCCACCACAACGGCGATGCCAACGCCCCCGCCAATGCCTGCCCAGGCGGCAATGCCAACACCGGAAGCCGTTGAACCGACCCCACTTCCCAAAGTGGAACCCATGACGCCGCCCGCCCCGGCAACTGAAAAGTGCGCCAACTGCGGGCAGCCCATCTCGCCGGATTTCAGCCGCTGCCCCTACTGCGGCGCCCCGGTGGAGAAAGCCGCGCCAGCCCCCCAGATTCCATCGCCCATCCCGCCGGTCAGCGGTTATACGCCCCCGCCCACCCCAACCCCGTCTGCACCCATGCCAACCTACGGAGCCGTCCCCCCGGCTGCCCCCAAGAAGAAGCTGAGCACGGGATGGATCATCGCCATCGTCATCCTGGCAATTTTGTGCATCTGCTGCCTGATCTCGGGAATTTACCTCTGGAACAATGGCGATGAGATCCTGGGACCCATCCTGGAACAGCTCGAGTTCTACTCCTATTGATCCAATCCCATAACCCAATGGGGAGCCGGGTTGCAACACGACAGCCTGGCTCGAATCCTGCACGCCAGTCAGTCATGGCTGCAGGAAAGTGGATTGACGGTCTTTTTTGCCACAGGTATAATCTTCCCACATCTTTGAAGGGCTGGGCGTATGGCATTAAAGGGTAATCTTCGCGATTTTTCCATCACACAACTCCTCAACCTGGTTAACCTGGCGCACAAAACCGGGCTGCTCAACCTGGAAGCTCCCGGCGATACCGCCCAGGTCTCCTTCCGCGAGGGCAAGCTGGCATACGCCCGGGTGGGTGCCGAAGACAACAGCCTGGCAGCCATCCTGCACCGCGCCCACAAGATCAGCAACGCCCAGCACAAGCTCCTCAAGGACCGCGCCGCCAACATGAGCGACAAAGAACTGGGGCTGCTGCTGATCAATGCCGGTTACCTGACCCAGGCGGATGTGCTGGAAAGCCTGCAGCAATACTTTGTGGACGTGGTGCGCCGCCTTTTCACCTGGGGGGAGGGGTTTTTTAGTTTTGAAGCGGATGGTCGCCTGCCCGAAGACCGCATCCTGGTGCGCATGGACCTGGAGAACCTGATCATTGAAGGCTCCCGCCAGCTGCGCGAATGGGAAGTGCTGCAGGAGGAAATCCCCAGCCTGGATATGGCGCTCAAGTTCACCGAGCGCCCCGGCACCAACATCCGCAATGTCAACCTCTCGGTGGAGGAATGGCGGGTGTTGGTGCATGTCAACCCCAAGAACACAATCCGGCAGATTGCCCACGCCACAAAAATGAATGACCTGGAAATCCGCCGGGTGGTGTACAGCCTGCTGCAAGCCGGTCTGGTGGATATTGTCCGTCCGGGCGGCGCCCCAATCGGCGCATCCGGTCGCATGTTCCCCACCAAGGATCAGCAGGAGCAGAAGTCGCTGGTCAACCGTCTGATTACACGCATACGATCTTTGTAATTATTGTCTGATCATAACGGAGTGAGATGCAAACAGTAAAAATTGTGGTGACAGGACCCTTCAATTCCGGCAAGACCGAATTCATTCGTTCTGTCAGTGAAATCGATGTCGTCTCCACCGAACGGAAGATTTCCTCCGAGGTGGAACGGGTGAAGGAAAGCACCACCGTTGCCATGGATTTCGGGCGCATCACCGTGGACGATGACCTGGTGCTGTACCTGTTTGGCACCCCCGGTCAAAAGCGGTTTGACTTTATGTGGGAAATTCTTTCGGAAGGCATGCTGGGGTTCATTGTCATGGTGGATTCCACCCGCCCGGAGACCTTCCGCGAGGCGCGCCGCATTCTGGAGACCTTCCGCGCCTATGCACCCACGCCCTATATCGTCACCGCCAACAAGCAGGACCGCCCCGAAGCCTGGGACCTGGAGGATATGCGGGTTGCGCTGCGGCTCGATCCCAAGGTGAAGCTGCTGCCCTGCGTTGCCTTCAAAAAAGATACTGTCAAAACTGCCCTGCTGGAACTGCTGTACAGCATCCTGGCGGAAATGGAGACGGGCAGCTAAACCGGCTGCCCGGGAGCGCAGACTGTGTCTTCCATTACAACCGATCAGGGCATTCTCCATTACGAAGTTTTTGGACGGGGCAGACCGGTTATCCTGCTGCATGGCTGGCTGGGTTCCTGGGGGCTTTGGCAGGAAACCATGTCCTTCCTGGGACAGAACAATTACCGCACCTACGCGCTGGACTTCTGGGGGTTTGGCGAATCCGGGCGCAAGCTCGACACGTACCAGGTTAAGGATTTTGTCGCCCTGGTGGATCAATTTATGGACAAGCTGGGGATTATTTCCTGCCCGCTGGTGGGTCACAGCATGGGCGGCACGGTCAGCCTGCTGGTGGCGATGAACTACCCCGAGCGGGTGCAAAAGGTGACCGTGGTTGGATCGCCCATCAAGGGCACCTCGCTTGCCTTTCCGCTCAAGCTGGCAGGCTACCCGCTGGTGGCAAACTTCCTCTTCACCTTTTTTGGCGCCTTCCGCCGGGTGATGAAGGTTGCCTCGCGCTTCATCAGCCGGGACCCGCGTTTCCCGGATATGATGGACAAGGACCTCTCCAGCCTGACGCTGAAATCATTCCTGCTCAGCATTGCCTCGCTGCACCGCACCGACCTGCGCCCCAACCTGCACAACCTCTCCATCCCGGTGCTGGGAATGTACGGCGACCGGGATAACATCGTCAGCCCGCGCGAGTGGAAAACCCTTTCGGATGGCTACCCCGCCGCCCGGACCGCCCGGTTCAAGACTGCCGGGCATTTCATCATGCTGGATGAACCGCGTGACTTCATGAACACCCTCAAGGGGTTCCTGGACGAACCCCGCCCGGAGGTGCAATGACCGGCACCTGCTCCACCAACTTCAATCGCGTCATCCATGCCGGGTTGGAGGAAATCCTCGGCACGGTCCACCTGGCTGCCATCCATCCCCGGGCAACCACCCCGGATGCAGGCAACGGGTGGAGCACCTTCCACCAGGCTCTGGAAGAACAGCTGGGGGGTGTTGCTGCCAGCGGCATTTCACTGCGCGCCGGGCGCGCCAGCTTTCATCATTTTCTGCGCAAGTACAGCGCAGAAAGCGGGCTGGATTCGCTGGAATTCCGCCTGCGCCCGCCCAGGGATCGGCTTTCCGCCGGTCTGCACATCCTTGCCGGGTTGATTGGCAGGGAATGCGCCGCCACCGTCACGGTGGAGACGTACGACAATTGCTGGAACTGGCGCATGGAGGACTGCCCGACCTGCCAGCACCGGCAGGGAGCCGCCACGCCGGTCTGCCATTTTTGGGTGGGGCTGCTGCAGGAGTACCTTGCCTGGGCAGGCGGCGGCAGGTTCTTCCCCGTCCGCGAGGTGGCATGCTGCGCCTGCGGGGCACCAGCCTGCGAGTTCCGGCTCCAGCAAAAACCGCTGGATTAGGTGCATCATGCTGAAAATCATCCTCGAAAGCCCACGCTACCTGGCACCCTTCAACGAACGGGCGCGGGACCTGCGGATTCAAAACAAGCCGCTCTGGCTGCACCAGCGCGATCTGCTGGCGCCCCATACCGACCGCGAAATGGAACTGCCTGCCAATGCCCGCCTGCCCCAAACCAGCGAGCCCTGCCTGGTCTACCGGGACAACCTCTTTTTTGACGCCCCCTACCTGGAAGCCTTCCTGGCGGCAGCCCGCAAACACGGCGGACCGGTGCGCGCCGCCTTTTCCCTGGATGACCCGGCTTTCCGCGAGCATTGCCTGCCGCTTTCGTCATCCTACACCCAGGCAGGCAACCTGTACCTGGCAGACCTGTGGTACTACCCCCAGGGTCCGCAGCCCAATGCCGAGCCGCTGGTCATTGACCTGCAGGCGCGCGAGATTGGCTATTATCACGTCCCCACCTACATGGCAACCGACTCCGGCGACCTGGTGTACCAGGTGCCGCTGCGCAGCTTGATTGCAATTGACACCTGGGTGCATATTTTCATCGCCGATACCGTCTTTGGCTTGTTTGGGCGCGGGGCGCGTTTTGAAAACCGCCTGAACACCGATCCCTTCTTCAAGCTGGGCATCCTGGGCACCGCCATGTATGAAGGCAAACAGGTGCTGGAATGCTCCCGGCTGGTGGAGATTGGCAGGAACTGCTCGATTGACCCGCGCGCTGTCATCCACGGACCGACATCCATCGGCGATAACGTGACGATTGGTCCCGGGGTGGTGATTGAAAACTGCATCATCGGCAACAACGTGAACATCTCGCAGGACTGCCAGTTAATGCTTTCGGTGGTGGGCGATGGCACCTTCCTGCCCTTCCGCGCGGCACTATTTATGAGCTCATTGATGGACAACGCGATGGTTGCTCAAAACGCGTGTCTCCAAATGTGCGTGGTGGGGCGCAATTCGTTCATCGGCGCCGGAAACACCTTTACCGACTTCAATCTTATCTCCGCACCCATCCGTGCCCGCGATGCCGAAGGCAGGCTGAAAAACGCCAACCGCCCCGTGTTGGGCGGCTGCGTGGGGCACAATTGCCGGATTGGCGCCGGGCTGGTGATCTACCCCGCCCGCATGATTGAATCGGACGTGGTGCTGTTCTCCTCGCCCGAACGCCGGGTGATTGACCACGACATCCGCTACGAGGAAAGCGATCACCACAAGCTGAAGGAAAAGGACCGCCACCCGCGGCTGTACCCCCGCCCGGGCGAGCAGGTTACAGAAACCTGGTAATCCATTAGCGCCCGATCATGGGCAGAAAATATTTCTCAAGTGCCAGGGACTGCTGGTAGAAGTTGGCAATTGCCAGGCTCTGGTCACAGTTGCCCATCATGGTGAACATGCGCGGCTCACTGACCGCCACACCGGCATCATCCTCCAGCGAAACCCAGAAGATTCCCGGACCGGCAGCATTGCTGAGCGTAATTTCATACGCCCCCAGCCCGTACATCAGTTCCGCTTCGCCGGTCAGCCCGGTGAGGTCAACCGTATTGCCGTTCACATTGCCAATCACCCGCACCCGGATGCCGTTGATGGGCAAGCCGTTGGCGCCGAACACCCGTCCGTGCACACCCATCCAGGCACAGCTGGCTTCGGGGTGGAATGCCTCCCCGCTGGCAAACTGCACCTCGCCCTGTACGGCAAAGGGCAGCACTTCCTGCACCACGGGCGGTTCAGGTTCTTCAGTGGGCAGCGGGGTTGGTTCCGGGGTGGGCTGGAGGGTTGCGGTTGGTTCCGGTGCCAGCGTGGGCAGCGGTTCCTCCGTGGGAACAACCGCCGCGGTGGGCTGCAGGGTGACCTGCGGCACGGGCGTGGGCAGGAAATTCATCAACGGCAGGACTTTTGGGAGCAGGATAACCGCCGCCAGTACAAGCAGGAGAAAGAGAATGGAGATTATCAAAAAGCGCCGCATGGCAAACCTCGCTCAAAACAACCTGGAATGGAACCGGGCTGGATGAACCCGCCCGGAGGGGCTGCTTACCTTGTAGCAAGCTTCATGCCAGTCGTATGATATACTAAATATTGGATTTTGTCCCACAATTGGGTTGCATCCCCCAAAAATTACGTTGATCATGAAACTGATTATCCAGATTCCCTGCTACAACGAAGCCGATCACCTGCCTGCCACCTTAAAACTGCTGCCGCGGCAGCTGGAGGGGTTTGACTGCATTGAGACCCTGGTCATTGACGATGGCAGCACCGACCGGACGGTGGAGGCTGCCCGGGAGGCTGGCGCAGATCATATCGTCCGGCTGGGCAAGCATGAGGGTCTGGCGCGCGCGTTCAGCGCCGGGCTCAGCGCCTGCCTGCGGCTGGGGGCAGACGTCATCCTCAACACCGATGCCGACAACCAGTACGATGCCACCGACATCCCCCGCCTGCTGGAACCCATCCGGAACGGCACCGCGGATATCGTGATTGGCGACCGCGGAGTGGCGACCCTGCCGGCGTTTTCGCCCGTCAAGCGCCGCCTGCAGGTGTGGGGCAGCCGGGTGGTTTCCCGCGCTGCCGGGCTGGATGTACCCGATGCCACCAGCGGTTTCC
>Ga0208196_1004952_pt1 | contig 10009 bp, 10 predicted proteins | sample AD_JPNNA7_MetaG_FD_184443 | JGI IMG/M metagenome (GOLD analysis project Ga0208196, IMG submission 184443) | Active sludge microbial communities of municipal wastewater-treating anaerobic digesters from Japan - AD_JPNNA7_MetaG (SPAdes) (version 2) | ecosystem: Engineered > Bioreactor > Anaerobic...
TTCGAGTCCATCCACGCGCACCATTGCCTTGTGTTTTAATACACTCAGTATTTATTTAAATTAAAAAAGCATTAAAAAAATATATGAAGGGCGAGAAGGGTTTTCGCGACGGTTTAATTATATTTAATCAAGGACGCTGTTTGACTAAATTAACAAAATCGCATAGTATAATAATACGCTACAAAGGCTCTAATTTATTAAAGGGCGTATAGCTCAGTTGGTTAGAGCGTTACGTTGACATCGTAAAGGCCCCCTGTTCGAGTCAGGGTACGCCCACCAATTTCGCAAATATAGCGGATTGGATAAATAAAAGCGAGTCATCATTATTTATTAAAAAACTAATAAAAATATTATGGCAGAAGAAAATCAAAAAGAAAATCAAAATCAAGAAACTTCTGAAATTCTTACTTCAGAAAGTTTAAATATGAATCAAGAAGTTGAAGGAGAAGAGGAGACAAACAATGCAACCGGTGAAGCCAAAAATGAAGATTCTCAAAATGAAAATGAAAAGGAACAAGAAACCGCCATTGTTTTAGAAAAAGAAGATGGAATTGTGGCTGGCAACTTAAAAAAAGATTTACCTATGATTAAACAAGGAGATTTTGTTAAAGTCTTTCAGAGAATTAAAGAAATTAAAGATGGCAAAACAAAAGAAAGAATTCAAGTTTTTGAGGGTCAGGTTTTAGCTGTTAAACATGGACGGGGAATAAATAGCACTATCACTGTTAGAAAAATAATTGATGGAATCGGTGTTGAAAAAATTTTTCCTATCCATTCTCCAATTATTGAAAAAATAGAAATTGTTAAACAAACTAAAACGAGACGCGCTAAACTTTATTATTTGCGACGCGCTAAAGGGAAAAAGGCAAAACTTAAGACTATGACCCGAAATAATGAGCAAGAGGATGAAAATGTTAATTTTGCAAATTCTCAAGAAGAACAATTTTCAATTGAAAAATAGTTGCCTTTAATTATGTGCCCGAGTGATGGAATTGGCAGACATCTACGTTTGAGGGGCGTAGGGGTTTATCCCGTGGGGGTTCAAGTCCCCCCTCGGGCACATTAAAATGCCTCTATAAAAGGGGCTTTATTAATAACGAAAAAATATTTTAAAATATAAGGGCGGTTAGCTCAATTGGCAGAGCACTTCGTTTACACCGAAGGGGTTAGGGGTCCGAGTCCCTTACCGCCCACATAATTGTAGTAAAGACGAGGACAACCTGAAGGATGATAAATTTAAGTAAAATAGAAAAGAATTATAGAATCCTCACAAGAGCGATTTTTTTAATAGCTAATTGCCGGCAGAGTCTAAAACCACGAACGAAGTAAAAGCCCTTAAAAGATAATTAAATACCAAAGTAATAAAAATAGTTTTCAAATTTTTTATAATTTATTGAAGATAAAAAAGGACTAACCGTTTTTTAATTTTAAGATAATTTTTATTTATTAAATAATTCTTAATTTTTTTGACAATTATTGGTGGATTTTAATAATTGGCACAGCTTTGCTGTGTTAAGCTAATTTAAGATGCTATATCGCCCAGCCGAATTATAATGGTACATTTCTTCTTTACACCTTTAATAAGTTTGATATAATAAAAATACCTTATAATAAAATTATTAGAAAATTATTTAATATTTTATTTTCATTAAAATGGCTAAGAAAAAAAACGATAAAGAAGATGAAAAAATTAATTTAACCGAAGCGATTGAAGAAATTCGGGAGAAGTTTGGCGAGGGCGCGATTATGAAATTGAGAGACGCAGAAAAAGCAAATGTAGATGTTATTCCCACAGGGTCTTTAAGTATTGATTTAGCTTTAGGGGTAATGGGGGTTCCGCGCGGTCGTATTATTGAAATTTATGGTGGTGAAAGCACAGGAAAAACAACACTTTCTTTAAGTATTTTAGCAGAGGCTCAGAAAAAGGGCGGGGTAGCAGCCTTTGTTGATGCCGAACATGCCCTTGACCCAGATTATGCTAAAAGAATTGGCGTAAATGTAGACGATCTTTTAATTTCTCAACCCGATTCAGCTGAACAGGGGTTGCAGATTGTGGAAACCTTAGTAAGGAGCGGAGAAGTAGATGTTATTGTAGTTGATTCAGTCGCTGCTTTAGTTCCTAAAGCAGAGGTGGCTGGAGAAATGGGAGAATTACAAATAGGACTTCAAGCAAGGTTAATGTCTCAAGCTTTGCGAAAATTATCTGGCATTGTTAGCAAAACCAAGTCGGTAATTATTTTTTTGAATCAAACAAGAATGAAAATCGGAATTTTATTTGGCAATCCCGAAACTACGCCGGGAGGATTGGCATTAAAGTTTTATAGTTCAGTAAGAATAGAATTAAGGAGAATAGCTCAAATTAAACAGGGCGATAATATTATTGGCAATCGGATTAAAGCAAAAATAGTAAAAAATAAAGTAGCTCCGCCATTTAAAACCGCAGAATTTGATATTTATTATAATGAAGGAATTTCTAAAGTTTCGGAAGTAATTAATTTAGGTGTTAAAAATAATTTAATTAAAAAATCAGGCGCTTATTTTATTTATAAAGATGAAAAATTAGGGCAGGGTATGGAGAAGGCCAAAGAATATTTGCGTCAGGACAAAAAACTATTTAATGAAATTAGAGAGGAAATAATTAAACAAGAGACAGCTGAGCCAAAAATCAAAAGTGGCTCGGTTAAAGAAGAAAAAGAAGAAGCTTCTGGGACAGATTAAATTTTATAACTTAAAACCGCTTTCTAAAATTAAGAGAGCGGTTTTTTTGTTTTTATTTTCTAAAATTATTTTATCACGAACGGCAGAAAGCCCATAAAGCGAGCCCTTTTAATAGCTGTAGCGGTTTCGCGCTGATGCTTAGAACACAGCCCAGATTTTTTTTGGGATTTTATTTTTCCTGACCGAGAAATATATCGTGATAATATATTTATATCGTAAAAATTTATTTCTTGAATATTTTTTTTGCAAAAATAGCAGTACATAATATTTTAAAATTATAATTTCATTTAGAAGGGGATATCTTTAATATCTATTTCTTCACCATCTTCAATAATGGGAATATCTTCCTCTTCAACTATTTCTTTTTTATTAGATTTAGAATCTTGATTGACATTTAATTCAGAGGCAGTGTTGCCGCCTGTATTGCGGGGACCCAATTGCATTCCTTCGGCTATAATTTCAGTTGTATAACGTTTTGCGCCGGTTTTATCGTCCCAGCTGCGATTTTGAATTCGTCCTTCAATTAAAACCAAAGAACCTTTGGTTAAAAACTGAGAAGCAATTTGAGCCAAACGTTGCCATAAAACAATTCGGTGAAATTGAGAATCTTCTTTTTTTTGACCATTGGCGTCTTTCCAGACGCGGTTGGTGGCTAAAGTAAATGTGCAAACACTTTGTCCCGAGGGAGTGTTTCTTATTTCCGGAGGAGTAGCAACTCGACCCAATAAGAAAACTTTGTTAAGATTCATATATTTTTTAATTATTTTTATTATTCAAATTTATTAAATCTAAAAATATATTTTTATTCACCTAACATTTCTTTTAATCTTTCTTCAACTTCTTCAAAACCAGCTTTTTGTTTTATAGGTTCCTTTGTTAAAGATTCGGCTTCTTTTTTTTGTGCTTCAGTTTTAGCTCGAGCGGCAGCAATGCGCTGACTTGATTTTTTAATTTTAACCTTTTCTTTTTTCACAATTAAATGTCTAATAATATTTTTTTCCTCTTTTAATTGTTTTTTTAGAGAGGTTAAAATTTCGCTTTTTTGACTGCTTTTTTGAGGATAAAAATTGATAAGACTAAACCACGCGTTTTCATACCCTTCAATTAGATAAGCAAGTTTTTTCATTTCAATTTTTCTTTCTCCTTCTATTTTGCCATTATTTTGAAGAGATGATTCCAAAGTGCTCACCAAAGCGTTAGCTTCTTCTAGAGATAATTTGGGCGACAAAAGCAGGCTTATTTCGTAAAATGACATATTCTTATTTATTTATTTTATTGTTTTGGGCTTTATTTTAATAAAGCCATTGCTTTTTGCGAAGGCCATTTATTACAAGGTACTTAAAATATAGCAATAATTTTCTTAACGGTCAAGGCTTTGCGGTAATGTGCACACACATATGGCGGTTTTTAAAAAATAAATAATAAATATCAAGAGTGGTAGAATATAAAGATTAAATAGGCGAGGGACCGACTTCTGCGCTATACCGTTGCAACGAGTAGTTTTTAAATTTATTTTTCAATTTATATTTTCATTTTTAAAAATTATGATATAATAAAAATAATGAAAAACAATAAAAACAATAAAAACAATTTAGGATTTACCATAATTGAATTGATGGTAACAATTCTTATTATATCAATTTTAAGTTCAATAATTATTAATAGAATTACTCAATCCCAAGCGCAAAGCCAAGCAGATTTATTAAAAGTTAAAATTTTTAGCGGGACAGTAAAAAATAGATTAATTGAAAATTTGGTAGCCGAATGGACGTTAGATGATACTGGCGCAACCATAGTTAATACGAGCGATTATGGTGCGGATTTAAATTGCACAAGTTATAATACTACACCGCAAACAAGCGCGAATTGTATTAATAATGGCTGTTTATTATTTAACGGGAGCAGTAGCTATCTTAATTGCGGAAATAATGCGAGTTTGAATCTTGCTGATGCGATTACAGTGGAAGCATGGGCAAAGCCTACTGGTCCCCATAAGGATGGTTACGGTGGAATATGGTTTGACCAATATGGCGGAACAAGAAATAGAATACTTGTCTTAAATAATGGCAGTTTGTTGGCTCAATATACTATTGGTGGTGTTGATCGAAGTCCAACAACCACAGCTGGTTTAGTTCCATTAAATCAATTTACGCATATCGTATTAACCTACAATGGAACAGAAATTGTTTTTTGGGTGAATGGTATTAAACAAACCCCTACTGTAGCTACCGGGAAAATCGCTTTGAGTTCTTCAGACAGACAGATAGGGAGAGGACATGCAACGACTTATTATTTCAACGGTCTCATTGATGAAGTTCGGATTTATAACGCTCCTTTAACCATTGTGGAAATTCAAGACCATTATTATGCGGGTTTAAATAAATTATTAGCTAAAGGGGCAATTACACAATTAGAATACAATCAAAGAGTTTCAGCCTTACAAGCAGAATTTGGATATAAATAAATTATGAACGAAAAAATTTTTAAAGCTTACGATATTCGAGGAATTTACCCGGACGAATTAAATGAAGAAGCAGCTTATAATATTGGGCGAGCCTTTATTTCTTTTTTAGGAAAAGATAGTCCTGAAATTGTAGTAGGAATGGACAACCGATTTTCTTCCGGATCCTTAGTTGCTTCTTTAGAAAAAGGAATTATTGAACAAGGAGGCAAAGTGATTAAAATTGGTCTTTGCTCTTCTCCAATGTTTTATTTTGCAGTGGCAAAATATAATTATGATGGGGGAATAATGGTTACAGCCTCCCATAATCCTAAAAATTATAATGGATTTAAGTTAGTAGGCCAAGCCGGCATTCCAATTAGTTCAGACAATGGTCTTCAGCAAATTAAAGAATTAGTAAGGGTAGGCAATTTTAAGTCCCCAGCAGTCATAGGTGGAAAAAAAGAAATAAATATTTTACAAGACTATGTGGCCGCTTTCCAAAATCCTAATGAATTTAATTATATTATAGTTGTAGACACAGGCAATGCTGTTTCAGGAGTGCCAGTCCCTCAGATATTAAGCAAGACTGGTTTAATCCATATTTTTGACGAATTAGATGGCAATTTTCCAAATCACGAACCCAATCCTCAAATAAAAGAAAACTTAAGAGACTTACAAAGCGCTATTCGTATTGCCGGAGCAAATTTAGGAGCGGCATTCGATGGAGATGGTGATAGAATTTTTTTCTTGGATGAGGAATCCCAGATTATTCCGGCTGATTTAATTTTAGCTTTAGTATCTGCTATTATTTTAAGAAAAAAAGGAAAACAAAAAATTGTTTATGATTTACGCTGCAGCAATATTGTCCCAGAGACTATTAAAAGTTGGGGAGGCGCGCCCATAATGACAAAAGTAGGACATTCTTTTATTAAGCAAAAAATGAGAGAAGAAGAGGCCTTTTTTGGCGGCGAAGTTTCGGGTCATTATTATGCTAAAGAAGCCTTTTATAGCGAAAACCCATTTTTTGTTGTCTTTACTATTTTGAGCGAGATGCAAAAAACAAAAAAATCTCTTTCCGCTTTAATTGAGCCATTTCAAAAATATTTTCATTCCGATGAAATTAATTTTACAGTAACTGACCCCCTACAAAAAATAAAAGTTATTAAAGAAAAATATGGAAGTCAACCAAAAGCTAAACTTTTGGAGATAGATGGATTAAGAATTGATTTTGAGGATTGGTGGTTTTTGGTGAGAGCAAGCAACACCGAACCGATTTTGCGTTTGATAGTTGAAGCGCCAACACATTTTTTAATGGAAGAAAAAATAAAAGAAATATCCGAAATCATTAATGAATAATTGATATTATTTTATTTTTTGGCAGTAAAATAAAAAACCGCTGATTAGGCGGTTTTGTTTTTATATTTTAATTTATTTTATTAACTAAACCTCAATAATAACAGGCAAAATCATTGGCCTTCTTTTTGTTTTTTGGAATAGAAAATCTCCTAAATTATTTTTAACGCTGTCTTTTATATAGGTCCAATTAACCACTTTACCCGATGCAGTAGCGCGTTCAATTGTCTGAATTACTTTTTTTCGAGCTTGATATAATAAGTCCTTGGATTCGCGTAAATAGACAAATCCGCGAGAAATAATATCTGGGGAATCTTGAACTTTTCCAGTTTTGCGGTTAACAACGGCAATAATAACAAAAATTCCATCTTTGGAAAGCATTTGGCGGTCGCGCAAGACAATTTCTCCAACATCGCCAATTCCCAATCCGTCTACCATAATCATTTCAGAGGGCACTTCAGTTTTGGTGACCACAGCTTTTTCAGGATATACTTCTACAACTCGGCCATTATCTGCCAGCAAGACATTATTTTCAGGGATACCGCATTCTTGGGCTAATTTAGAATTAGCAACCAACATTGAAAATTGTCCATGGATAGGCATAAAAAATTTTGGCTTCATCATTAAAATCATTTCGCGAAGTTCTTCTTTTTGAGCGTGTCCGCCCGCATGAATATCCATCATTTTATAATGATAGACATTGGCTTTTTGTCTTAATAAATCATCTTTAATCATTTGTACGGTTCGTTCATTGCCGGGAATAACAGACGAAGAAAAGATCATTGTATCACCCGGTTTAATAGTAATAGAAGGGTGTTGTTTAGTGACAATTTTCATTAAGCCGGCACTTTCTTCTCCCTGCGCGCCGGTGCATAAAATAGTAACATTTTTATCTGGCAATGCATTAGCATCAGCCACTTTTTTTAGAATAGTGCCCCGTTCGGTTTTTAGATAGCCGAGTTTTTTAGCTAATTCCACATTGCTTTTCATACTATGTCCAATAATACCAACTTTGCGTCCGTATTTTTCAGATAAAGTAATAACTTGTTGAATGCGGTTTATGAGAGAACTAAAAGTGGCAATGATCATTCGTCCTGAGGCATTTTCAAAAATTTTTTCCATATTTTCAAAAATTTGTTTTTCAGAAAGAGAATGACCATCTTCTTCGGCGCCTGTTGAGTCAGACATTAAAACTAAAATGCCCCTTTGTCCAATTTCTTTAAGTTTAGCGAAATTAGTCGGAAGCTCATTGACTGGAAAATTATCAAACTTAAAATCAGAGGTATTGATAAGATTGCCTACTGGGGTTTTGATAAAAAATCCTAAATTATCTGGAATATTATGATTTTGCCTAAAAAATTCTATTTCAAAAGCGCCTAATTTTATTTTAGAACCATCTTTTACTTCTGTAATATCTAATTTAGGGTGATCAGGAAATTCTTCTTGTCTTTTTAAGATAATTCCTCGTGCTAAAGGAGCAGCAAAAATAGGGGGATTGCCAAGGCGATGCATAATATAAGGAATGCCGCCGATATGGTCGTAATGTCCGTGAGTGATTAAAGCGCCATCAATATTTTTATATTTGTCGTTTTTCAATAAATAAGAAATATCAGGAATAATATAATCAATGCCCGGCATATCTTCTTCCGGCATTCTAAAACCAACATCCATAATTAAAATGGATTGCTGATATTCTAAAATAGTCATATTGCGTCCCACTTCTCCCAATCCGCCCAATGGTATAATTTTAAGGCAATTTTCATTAGATTTCGCTGATTGGAAAGATTGCGCTGAATGAAGATTTGTAGCTTTGGGTTGCAATTGTGCAAGACTAATCTCTTTGCGTTTGAAATTATGGCGAAAAGACGAATATCTTTTGTTTGTATTTTTTTTATTCGTCTGAGTTTTTTCTTGGGTTTTTTCAAAAGACGATGTATTTTTTATTTTAGATTGGTCAGATTGTTCAGGCTCTGACTCTGTTTTATTTTTTTCCATAAAATTTTTATTTGTGTTTTATTTTTTATAATTTTTAATATGTTTTTTAATATTTTTATAGTTAATTGATTTTAATGCAGAATAGTTAATGTTTATGTTGCGTTTTTAATAAAAAGTAAATTTATCTTAGAAAATCTAAATTGTCGGGAATTTGATTTAAGGGTTTCTCAAACCTAATTTCGGGAATATTTTTATAGTGGTTATTTTTAATCCAGCCTTGTGTAGTAAAATAATAACAAAGCCCTTTTTTATTTTTAACAGTTTCGTAATCAAAACCAGCATTATCTTTAACCCAGTTAGCCATTTTAAGAGTTTCAGTAGAAGAAGGATTGATGGTGATGTGGGCATATCCTTTTGGCACAATTATACAATCATTTTGTTTCGCTTCTACAATATAAAAATCTTCCACCGCATCTTTTCCTTTTTGAAAAATAAACAAGCCATTGCCCTCTAAGACAATATATAATTCATTAGAGTTATCATTATGAAAATGACCTAAAGTTTTAACAGGTTCTTTGCCCATAAAAAAGGGGGGAATAATAGTAATGTCATATCTTAAATTGTCGTCTCGTTTGAGGTTTCGGTACATATAATATAAAGCTGGATTATTGTTTTGCTGTTTTAGCCAGTCTGTATCAAAGACAACCTCGCGCATATCGTTCAAATAGCGAATTTCGGGGGTGTAATTATTTAAATTTAATTCAGTCATTTTTTATTATAATTTTTAATTGATAAATTAATAATAAAGAAAAGTTTATTTCCAAATTCTTTTTTCGTTCACATACCAATTTTCAATATTAGAAAATATTTTTGAAGAATCAATAAGCCTATTTATCTCAATTCCTTTTATGTTTTGGCGCGCTGCTAAGATTATATCAGCCGAATATAAATAAATAGCTGGCGCATCGGCTATAAGCGTATTTTGGATTGTTTGTAAAGTTTTAATTCTTTCTTTGTCATAGGGATCGGCGTAAGCGCGTTGTTTTTCTAAAAGCGTATCTAAATTTTTGTTTTGATAAAGAGAAAAATTAGAACCAGGGTCAATTATTTGCGAAGAATGCCAATAGGGCAAAGGGTCTGGAAAAGCGCCTAATTTTTCTCCAAAAATTAAAAGGTCAAAATCTCTTTCTCTTATTACTCTTTTTATTTCACTGGCATCTAAAACCTGAACTTCAATATTTACGCCTATTTTTTTCCATTGTGATTTAATAGAATTGGCAGCAGCGATGAGCGAGGGGTAATTGCTTGTTTTTAAGGTAAAAGACAAAGGTGTGATTTCAGCAGGAATTACAAAACAAATTTCGTTAAGTTTTTTAATGGTGGCGTTTGAAACAATACCCGTCCCCTTAGTTAAACCATTAGGCTTTAATATCTCGTCAGCATATTTTTCTTGGAAAGCAATAACTGCTTTTTTGGTATTTTCTCCAAAAGTGCCAGTAATTTCTCCACTTGGATAAACGGCGGGGTCTTGCGCTAAACATTCTTGCAGTTTTTTTACCT
>Ga0208196_1004954_pt1 | contig 10003 bp, 6 predicted proteins | sample AD_JPNNA7_MetaG_FD_184443 | JGI IMG/M metagenome (GOLD analysis project Ga0208196, IMG submission 184443) | Active sludge microbial communities of municipal wastewater-treating anaerobic digesters from Japan - AD_JPNNA7_MetaG (SPAdes) (version 2) | ecosystem: Engineered > Bioreactor > Anaerobic >...
ATTTACAACTCCAAAAGATTACATGTATCTTTGGGCCTTAAAACCCCTGATGATGTTTTTATGTGTGTCGCTTAAATCTATTTCTAACCTGTAGACTTATTTCAGGACTAGACATCGACAAACGGTTCACGCTTCACGACTCACGTTTCACGTTTTTCTTCTTCATCGACACCAGGACGAAAACGGTATGGCTATTGCCTGTGGAAATCACCTTTTTGCGTTCTACGCGAACGTCGCGTAGCTCAGCCTTTACCACTTCAGTGGTAATGCTCTCGCCATCCTTGCTAAGGTACTTAACCTGCCCAACTTGCCGGGCCAGCTGGATTTTTGCATCCATTGTTGCCTTTTTCTCGGCAACGTCAACAGTTGGGCCTGTTGCCGTACCGGCAGCGTAAATCTTTCGGGCTGAGGTTGGCGGATTGTTGTACCAATCAGGTATCGATTCAATATCTACCTGAGCCATTGCCGTAGTGGCAAGCATCAACAAAACAAAGGTAATTAGCCGGTTCATGGTGCTTTGATTTATCAACTTCAATTTATCATAAATCGTGCCAAGGCAAGCTATGCTAATAAGCTTTTGCTAAAGCTATAGTCCATTGTTGAAAAAATGCTATTTTTGCGGTTCGATTTAGTTTACAACACAATATATGGATAGCACAAGAGAACTTTCGGCTAAGTACAACCCGGCTGAGGTTGAGGATAAGTGGTACAAGTACTGGATGGAAAAAGGATTTTTCCGTTCTACCCCCGACGAGCGCGAGCCCTACTGTATTGTTATACCCCCACCCAATGTAACCGGAGTGCTTCACATGGGACACATGCTTAACAATACCCTTCAGGATGTTTTGGTGCGTAGGGCACGAATGAAAGGGAAGAATGCATGCTGGGTTCCCGGAACCGACCATGCTTCAATTGCTACCGAGGCAAAGGTTGTAGCTAAGTTGAAGGCCGAAGGGATTGAAAAATCGCAGCTTACCCGCGATGAGTTCTTGAAACACGCCTGGGAGTGGAAGGAGAAGCATGGCGGTATAATCCTTGAGCAGCTAAAAAAGCTGGGCGCATCGTGCGATTGGGAGCGCACCTGCTTTACCATGGACCCAACCCTATCGGATAGTGTTATCCATGTTTTTGTTGACCTATACCGTAAAGGCTATATTTACCGTGGCGTACGGATGGTAAACTGGGACCCGCAGGCTAAAACAGCCGTTTCGGACGAGGAGGTTATATACCGTGAGGTAAATGGTAAGCTTTACTACCTGAAATATAAAATTGACGGGGAGGATGGCTTTGTAACCATTGCTACCACTCGCCCCGAGACCATTCTGGGCGATACTGCCGTTTGCGTAAATCCCAACGACCCACGATATACACACCTAAAGGGAAAACACCTTTTGGTTCCGCTCATCAATCGGAGAGTGCCTGTTATTTTTGATGAGTACGTTGATATGGAATTTGGTACAGGTGCGTTAAAGGTTACCCCGGCTCACGATATCAACGACTACATGCTTGGCGAAAAGTATAACCTTGAGGTTATTGATATTTTCAACGACGATGGAACCCTCAACCAGTTAGCGCAGCTTTACGTTGGAATGGACCGCTTTGAGGTGCGTAAGCAAATAGTTATCGATCTGGAAAAAGCAGGCCATCTGGCTAAGGTTGAGGATTATGTGAACAAGGTTGGATTCAGCGAGCGTACCGATGCCGTTATTGAACCAAAACTCTCGATGCAGTGGTTCCTTAAAATGAAGGAGATTTCCAAACCTGCACTCGACGCTGTGGTTAACGGCGATATCAAGCTGCACCCCCCTAAGTTTGTGAATACCTACCGCCACTGGATGGAGAATGTTAAGGACTGGTGCTTATCGCGTCAGCTCTGGTGGGGACATCGTATACCTGCCTGGTACCTGCCACATGGTGGGTATGTGGTTGCTCACAATGAGCAGGAAGCGCTTGAAATTGCTCGTAAAGAGACAGGCAATGCAAGCCTTCAGCTATCGGATTTGCGCCAGGACGAGGATGTGCTTGACACTTGGTTCAGCTCCTGGCTATGGCCAATATCGGTTTTCAACGGTATTTTGGACCCTGAAAATCCCGATATCAAGTATTACTACCCTACTCACGACCTAATTACCGCACCGGAAATCCTTTTCTTCTGGGTTGCCCGCATGATAATTGCTGGTTACGAGTACCTGGGCGATAAACCTTTCCGCAACGTTTACCTTACCGGCATTGTTCGCGACCACCTGCGTCGCAAGATGAGCAAACAGCTTGGCAATTCACCTGATCCGCTCAACCTTATGGCCAAGTATGGTGCCGACGGTGTAAGGGTTGGAATGCTCCTTTGCTCACCCGCAGGAAACGATTTGCTCTTTGATGAGAGCCTAACTGAACAGGGACGTAACTTCTGTAATAAGGTTTGGAATGCTTTCCGTTTGGTAAAGGGTTGGCAGGTTGATGCTAATGCAACACAACCCGATTCCGCTAAAACGGCCGTTGAGTGGTTCAACAATGTGCTAAACAAGGCCATTGAACAGTGCGACGATGATTTTGAGAAGTATCGCATATCGGAGGCCTTGATGAACCTCTACAAGCTATTCTGGGATGAGTTTTCGTCGTGGTACCTGGAGGCAATTAAACCAGCTTACGGACAGCCAATCGATGCTGTAACCTATAATGCAACCCTTGAAATCTTCGAGAAGATGTTGGCCTTGTTGCACCCATTCATGCCATTCATCACCGAGGAGCTGTGGCAGCACCTGCGCAACCGTGCCGATGGTGAAAGCATTATGGTGAGCCAAATGCCCAAATCGACCGGGGTTGATGAGGCGTTAATTAAAACCTTTGAGCGGGTTAAGGAGATTATTGCTGGTATCAGAAATATCCGTCAGGAGAAAAATATTGCTCCAAAAAATTTGCTTTCAGTATCGGTTCGCACCTCAAGTAAACTGCCCAAAGGGTTTGAGGAAATCATTTTGAAGCTTGCTGGGCTTGATCAGCTAAGCTATACCGATGGTAAGATTGAAGGCGCAGCATCGTTCATGGTTGGGGTTGATGAGGTATATGTACCCCTCCAGGGTTTAGTTGATGTTGATGAGGAACGTCAGAAAATTCTGGCCGAGTTGGAGTACACAAGGGGATTCCTGGATAGCGTGCTGAAAAAGTTAAGCAATGAGCGATTTGTAAATAACGCCCCTGCAAATGTTGTTGAGCTTGAGCGCAAAAAGCAAAGCGACGCCGAAACCAAAATTAAGGCGCTTGAGGAAAGGCTGAGAGAACTGAAGTAGTCATGTAAGGCAGCAAGATTAGTTGCTTCATAAAAAGTACAAATAAGAACATAAATCGCATTCGAGCTGTTCCGAGTGCGATTTTTTTTGGACCCGCTGGTGTTTGCAAAACTATCATTTTGTCAACCTCACCCCCATTTATAAAGGGATAAACTTTGCCGAGGTATCTCATACTTAGTGTACAGTTTGCAGTGTACAGTGGGGTGGTGTTTAGTGTTTGGTGTTTTGTTTTTAGTGTTTAGATAATCATAAACTGTTAAACCTACCAAATCTGCGTAATCTGCGTTCCATTCCTTCTCACGAACAACTATTCCTGTCATTCCGAGCTAGTTGAGGAATCTCATTAAAGGGATGAAAGTATAAAGAGATGCTTCGGCAGCGCTCAGCATGACAATCGTCTCGTGAACTAAACAGCAGCAAGTATCACAGTGTTTCACAGAGTAACACGGTGTTCCACAGAGCATATGACGTGGCATTCACGAACAACGATTCACGAACAACGAACAACGATCAACCTTTCCAGCCCCGTAGGGGCTAAATATTTGTAACTCCATGGCTACTCCCACTTGTATAGCGATGCACGCTATGGTATTCCAAAGAGCAAGGGTGAAACGTTGCATCGCAAAGGGAAAGCATGGCAAAGAGCTATTCACATGTTCTTCCTTGTCTTGATACAAGAAAGAACCAAAGAAGATCAAGGCTGAAAAGCCCGACCCGATGGGTGCCCCGTGGGTGGAACTGCCACGCGATACTATTCGCCACGCCTGCGGCGTGACTCATGTGGTATCGCTTACTAAGCCCACCGCCACGTTCCACCCCCGACCCATAGCCGGGTCAGGCTTTTATGCCACTGCGTTTGGCTCCGTGATGGTTGTGGAATCGCATTAAAGTAGAGTTGAAGGTACTAAGGGATGCTTCGACGAGCTCAGCATGACAAAGAGCGTAAGGATGCAAGGGGTATTGTCATTCCGAGCTAGTCGAGGAATCTCATTAAAGGGATGAAAGGACAAAGAGATGCTTCGGCAGCGCTCAGCATGACAAATATCCCTATCTTAACGATATTAAATAAATTTTACTTTCCAAACATTTTTCTAATGCACTAAATCCAGTGAAAACGCAATCCAAGGCTTGGCATGATGTAGACAAAATCGACATTCAGGCATTTATTTAGCTTCCCATCTATAAAGAATGTGATGTTCAGTGCCGACCGTGTGGATAGTTTAATTCCGGCAATCTTTTGTTCAAGCCCAATGCGCGCAACAAAATCGGGCGAAAAAGTGCTCTCGTTATTTAAAGTTCTATTTCCACCTTCAATACCAAAACCAAAGTACGGGTTAAGGGCAATGGGCAGGTAAAACTTGGCATCTATTCCGTAGCGTATGCTCCCTTTCTCCCAGGTCTTGTTATTCTGCCTTTCTATCAGGGAGCCTAATAGCAAACCTTCCATGCCAGCCCAAATACCAATGGCAATTTTCTTGTTAATGGCAAATTGGCTTGTGCAGATCTTGCTCAAACGGTAAAACTGAACATCCACCGCTGTTGGCTCAACAATATTGGCACCAACACCAACACGCCAGCGGCCTGTGTACTCGTTTTTCTCCTGCAACCAGTTTGTTCTCTTCTGCTGGGCGGACAACGTATTTACCAGCATTACCGTAGTTAGAACAGCTATGATTATGGGTGAAAGTTTATGTTTCATGCAGTGACAGATTTTTTCCACCTTTACTAGTTATACTTAAAAGTTAACAGTGCAATTTAACGAAATTATTGTCCATTGCTGTGATTTTGCCTGCAATTAAAAATTAGATGGTATTTGCCTAAGCTAGCTGCAATCATTTAATGACATCTGCGAACCGTTGGAAAGATACTCAAACATATTTAATCGCCTAACCAATTCAAAAATTGACTCGAACTCACATTCGGCAGAAATATATCGAGATAAAGCCTTTGGTTTTAGAAAAAATGTCTATGCATTTTGTCTATTATTGAAAATACTTCTACTTTAAGGGAAAATGCTATAAAATGATGTTGATAAACATAGCCGCAAACGAATGCGATGTCGATTGATTTTGTAGCTTTGGCAAAATAAAAAATTAGGAACACATGAACGATTCTGAAATTCTGATGAACCCTAATGAGCTGGTTCGCTTTCTGAAGAAACCCGCATCGGAGTTTACCAAGAACGATATTATTCGCTTTTGCGAGGCTAACAACATTCAAATGGTTAACTTCCGCTATGTGGCCGAGGATGGCAAGCTAAAAACCCTGAACTTTGTAATATCATCAAAGGATCACCTCGATTCCGTTCTATCGGCCGGAGAGAGGGTTGATGGTAGTAGTTTGTTCTCGTTCATTGAGGCCGGAAGTAGCGACCTTTACGTTATACCACGTTACCGTACCGCTTTTGTGAATCCCTTTTCCGATGTTCCTACAATTGACATTCTTTGCTCATTTTACGATAGCACCGGCAAACCCCTTGAAAGCGCTCCTGAAAATGTGCTACGCAAAGCTCACGATTTATTCAAGAGCGAAACGGGCATGACCTTTAAGGCACTTGCAGAACTGGAGTACTACGTGATTAGCGAACGCGAAGATTTTTACCCGGGTGTCGATCAAAAGGGTTACCACGCCTCGGAACCATTTGCAAAGTGGGAAAACCTACGTCGCGAGGCTCTTATTTACATTGCCAGTGCTGGAGGCAAGGTTAAGTATGGCCACTCAGAGGTTGGTTGCTTCATGACCGACGAATATCTATACGAGCAGCACGAGATTGAATTCCTTCCCATGCCTGCTGAGGAGGCTGTTGAACAGCTGATTATTGCCAAGTGGATTGTTCGAATGCTTGGCTATCGTTATGGAGTAGATATTAGCTTTGCCCCAAAAATCACTGTAGGAAAGGCAGGAAGCGGCTTACATTTCCACATGATGGTAGAAAAAGATGGCAAAAACATGATGGTTGAAAACGGTAAGCTTAGCAATACCGCCAAGAAAATGGTTGCCGGAATCCTCGATGCAGCCGATGCCCTTACCGCCTTTGGTAATACCATACCCATATCGTACCTGCGCCTTGTTCCACACCAGGAAGCACCTACTAACATCTGCTGGGGTGAGCGTAACCGTTCAGTTGTAATACGTGTTCCGCTTGGATGGATTGGTGCTGAGCACATGGTTCAACATGCCAATCCCAACGATTGCAGCGTATACGAGGCTAAAGAAAGTAAGCAAACCGTTGAGTATCGTGTTGCCGATGGATCAGCTAACCCTTACCTAACTGTTGCCGGCCTTATTGTTGCTGCACTCGATGGGCTTCGTCGCCCCGATGCACTTGAGCTAGCCGAAAAGCTATATGTTGATGTTAATATCTTCAGGCCAGAGTTCAAGGAGAGGCTTGCCAGCCTCAAGCAATTACCTGCATCGTGCTGGGAATCGGCCGAGGCGCTTGAGGCCAAAAGGCAAAAGTTTGAAAAGGATGGTATTTACCCACACGGCATGATCGACTCAATTATTTCAAAGCTGAAAGCTTTTAACGATAAGGGGCTAAGCGAGAAACTATACGGAAATAACGCCGAAATAGCCAAGCTGGTATCGCAGTTCCTACATATTGCTTAACATTTCAGGGAATATATCAATGCCGATCCAATAGGATCGGCATTTTTTACTTTCTCAACCCAACTCCAAGGTTCAGATGCCCTGCAACGTTCACAAACCTTGCATTACCACCATTGATAGGTACTTTGGCGAGTGCAACTGTAGTTTTTGCTCCAAATAAAAGGTAAACGTGCTTTGACATGTCGATTTTACGCTCAGCGCTGGCTGAAACTACAGGCCCAGTAAGGTAGTAGCCCATATCCCAATCATCGGTTGAGTTTCCGAACACAAGTCCACGAATTTTCGACTCCGGGTGTGCAATTACAAGCCCTAGCCCTGCTCTGTACCGGTATTTACCCCTTTCAATTCCGTAGTTAAAAATCAGCATGTTGAACCCATGCGAAACGTTAAACTTTTGCACTTCGGCTGTAGTGTTTTTCAGGTACAGCTTGTGGTGTATTAACTCAGCTTCATAGATTCTTTTCCCAACTATTTTTCCAAATCGAACATCCCAGTAAACCGGTAAAGTGAAAGGCTCAGTTTTAAATCGGGCTGTCATTCTAATTGTTGGTGTGCCATCCTGATAAATAGCTAGCGGCATTGGCAGATTATAGACACCCCCACCAGAGGCCTCAGCGTACCATTGAGCATTTAATCTGCTTGGCTGTAGGGCAAAAAGTATAAGTGCTGCCCAAAGTATATTAAAGCCACTGCTTGAGTTTTTCCGCAATATTTTGCGATGCTTTCCCATTTCCATACAAATCGATGTCGAAGTTCGATCTTTTATTTATCATTTCACTGTAAGCATGGTAAATGGTATCGGCATTGGGGCCTGCTAATTGATTAAAGCCATGCTCAACCAATTCAACCCACTCGGTTTGTTCGCGCAGAGTAATGCAGTGTTTTCCAAAAAAGAAAGCCTCTTTCTGTAACCCTCCGCTATCGGTCATAACCAGCTTGCAATTGCTAATAAGCATCAGCATATCAAAATACCCAACCGGATTAATAGCAGTAAACTCAGGGGAAATTCCCATTTGCTCAAGTATTTTCCTGGTTCTTGGATGCAATGGAACCACTACACGTGTTTCACGGTTAATACTATTCAGCCCATCAATAATGTTTTTGAGGTTTGATGGATCATCGGTGTTCTCCTGCCTGTGAATGGTTGCTAAAACAAAGTCATTGCTGAGCGATAGCTCGTTTAATATTTTCGATTCACGTTTTGCTTTGTCGAGGTAGAAATAGGCCGCGTCCTGCATTACATCGCCACACTTAACAATTTGAGCTTTAAAGCCATCAAAGCCTTCGGCTTTAAGGTTGGCAACCGCGGCATCGGTTGGGCAGAATAGAAGGCTTGAAATACGGTCGGTAAGTATCCGGTTCACCTCCTCGGGCATGGCCATGTTGAACGAGCGTAAACCGGCTTCAACGTGGATTACCCTTACATGCAACTTAACAGCAGCAAGCGCTCCGGCAAGGGTTGAGTTTGTATCGCCATAAACCATAACAGCCGATGGCTTCTCCTTCAGGATTACCTCTTCAACCAGCTCGAGCATCCGCCCGGTCATTGCCCCATGGTTAAGGCTGTTGATGTTCAGGTTGTAGGCAGGTGCCGGTATGCTCATCTCGCTGAAAAACACATCGGACATGTTTTGGTCAAAATGCTGACCGGTGTGAACAATTATCTCGGGAATGTCAAATGCCTGCAGTTGGCGGCTAACAGCCGCCGCCTTTACAAACTGAGGGCGTGCCCCAAGAACAGTAAGAATTACCTTTTTACTACCCATTTGTGATTTGGTTTAAAATCTCGGACAACCTGCCGGTAAGGGCTTTACGAGAGTATTTCTCAATACCCTTGGGTTCGGGAGTGAGGTTGCCCTGCTTGAATAAGTTAAAGTATTTGACGAGTGTTTGAGTGGCCCCCTCAACATCGGTATAATCAATAACATCGCCAGAGGCCGTTTCGTGCACTATTTCTGCTATATCGCTATCGGTGGGGCCAATGGTAAGAATTTGCTTGCCAACAGCAAGGTACTCAAAGAACTTCCCAGTCACAATTCCCTTTGCGTTTGGGGTATTATTGATGACAAGCAGCAGAATTTGAGCGTTTTTTTGAAGCGCCAATGCCCGGTCGTGTGGAAGTAAGCCATGGTGCTCAAAGTTCTTTTCAAGCCCATAACTCTTTATGGCCGTAGTAACCGAGATATCAATCTGGCCAGCCATTTGTATCCTCAACTTTTGGGCAAACTCATCGTTTTCCGCGCATATCCTACTTAACGCTTGCCATAAAACATGTGGGTTACGGGCTGAGTTCATGGTTCCCACATAGCAAATGGAAAAACTATCGTTACTTTGGGTTTCACCAGCAGGGATGTCATCCGTATCAAAGCCGTTGGTTAAAACGAAAACTTTATTACTGCCTAAGCTTTCAAATTCCCGTTTCATTTGCTGCGAAACTACAACAACGTGATCGGCAGTTTTTACAACTTTCCGCTCAAGCCTATGGTGATACCAGTTGGCAAACTTGGTAAGCCTCAGCTCATGGTAAAAATCGATATTTGTCCATGGGTCTCGGAAATCGGCAAGCCATGGTATATTGAGTTTACGCTTCAGATTAAGTCCAATTAGATGCATGGAGTGAGGTGGCCCTGTGGTAACAATGGCATCAGCTGGGTGTTGCTTAAGGTAACGCTTTAAAAACTTTACCGATGGCCTAACCCAGAATACGCGCGGATCGGGTATCAAGATGTTACCCCGTATCCAAACCATCAGCTTTGCCAAACCCACTTTTTTACCGCTATCGTCGGCAAAGCCAAGTCCTAACTTTTTCCCTTTTCGCCCTGTTATCCATTTGTAAATGTCGTAGGGTTCCCAAATTGGCCGTTTAATTACCTCAATGTTCTCAGGGATATCTTTAAACAGGGAATGGTCGTCGTAAAAGGATTCAGGGTTCTCAGGGGTGTAAACAATTGGTTCCCAGCCAAAATTGCGAAGGTACTTTACAAACTTTAGCCAACGTTGCACGGCAACACCACCCGATGGAGGCCAGTAGTATGTTACTATCAGTACCCTTTTGCGCGATGTTTGACTCATGCAAAAATTTTTGTTAAAGATAGGTAGATTAGCCAATT
>Ga0208196_1004960_pt1 | contig 9994 bp, 7 predicted proteins | sample AD_JPNNA7_MetaG_FD_184443 | JGI IMG/M metagenome (GOLD analysis project Ga0208196, IMG submission 184443) | Active sludge microbial communities of municipal wastewater-treating anaerobic digesters from Japan - AD_JPNNA7_MetaG (SPAdes) (version 2) | ecosystem: Engineered > Bioreactor > Anaerobic >...
ACGAAAAGCATACATGTTTAATTACTATTAAAAAAATCATAAAAGTGGCGATAGTTATTCATATTGCCTTTGTTGTGTTGATGGGATCAATAATTATGTATTATGACAAACATAATCCTTCAAACACTCCATTGATGTACTATCGGGCATATATAAACAATTATACAGTGAAACCAGTGCAATGTATACCCTTTAATAAAATACCTGATGATATAAAGAAAATGGTAATCTCAATTGAAGATTATAAATTTTATAAACATAATGGTATTGATATAGAAGCAATTAAACGAGCTCTCATCATTAATTATAAAGTTGGTTATAGGATGTATGGAGCCAGTACCATTACACAACAGTTGGCACGAACGTTGTTTTTATTACCAGTAAAGTCAATGATCAGAAAATATGCTGAATTAATTATAGCTTTAGAGATGGAAGTATTGTTAGATAAAGACAGAATTTTTGAATTGTATCTTAATTATTGCGAATGGGGAAAAGGTTTATTTGGCATAAAAAATGCATCGTATTATTATTTTGGAAGAAATATTCACAATTTACGTAATGATGAAAAATCTCGTCTGCTGGCTATACTTGCAAATCCCATTATTTATTCCCCGTATAAGTTTAAAGGTTCAAAACTTATAACCAATCGATATTATATATTGAAGTTTAGATACTATACCTACACTAAATATAAAAGTATGATGCAGTATGCTATAACCCAGTAAAAAATTACACTGTGCAAGCTCTTATGTATATGAAAGATAATACAAAAATGATTGTAGATATAAGAGGCTATAGTTGCCCTATATCCTTGGCTATGATTGCTAAAACTTTTAATACTATAAACATGGGACAAAATGTTGAGATACTATCAGATGATGAAACAATACGCAAAGATATAGAACAATGGTGTCTTGAAACTGGTAATATTTTATATGATTTTGTAATAGATAAGTCTACTGTACGTATGGAAATTATTAAAGGAAAAGGGTATAAACCATCAAATATAATTGATTTTATACGTTTTATCCTATTAGGTATACGGTTACATATTAAAAAACTATTTATTTCACTATTTAAACAAGATGCAGCTATGTGTCTTGTAACGTTTGTGTCTGTTGCTGAAGGGATGCGGGCTCATCAGTGGCTTGAAGATAGTAATAACAAAATTACCTATACATTGTTACCAGTTCCAGACGATATAACCAGTCATTGTGGTGTTGTCATGGGTGTTACTAAAGAAACACAAGCAAACGAGTTATTTGCTATACTCCAAAAAAATCAATTTAAGGTTGAAAATATTTATATAAGACAAAACTATACATATAAACCGCTTACACGATAATATAGATGCAAAATCTCCCTATAGAAAGTAAAAGTTTTTCTGAAGATACTACGTTATCACGTCAATTAGGATTACCATCAGCTATTGCTATTGTTATTAGCCGTATCATAGGCTCAGGAATATTTCGCACACCAGGCCCAATTATGGCTCTGGTTGGCTCTACATTGCTTTTTGGCAGTATATGGATTATTGGTGCTGTCATTACCATTTTTGCAGCTATCTGCTATGCCGAACTGGTTGCAATGATGCCACGCTCGGGAGGTCCCTATGTTTATTTAAAAGAAGCATATGGACCATTAATTGCATTTTTGCGGGGATGGGCTATGTTCTTTGTTTCTGAAACAGGTGCTATAGCAGCGGTTGCTTTAGTTTTTGCTGAATATACAGTTGCTTCAATTACTCTTGTTTCTGGTGTTGTGCTATCCCATGCAGTTGTTGTGATGCTGGCGCTTCTTGTCATTGTTTTTCATACTTTCATTAATTGTTTTGGTGTCAAATTAAGCGGTGTTGTCCAGATAATAATAAGTTCTTCAAAAATAGTAGCACTGGGATATATTGTTGTTGCTTGCTTTACCAATAATGGCAACATTCAAAATTTTTATCACCCCCTTGTACCGGAAAGTTTTACATTGGCACATATATTGGGAATAGGTGCTGCACTCCGATATGCATTTTTTGCCTTCAGTGGATGGGAAGGTGCTACGTATATTGCAGAAGAGGTTAAAAATCCCCGTAAGAATCTACCTGTATCATTATTTGTTGGCATTGCATGTGTACTTATTTTATATGTAAGCACTAATGCAGCATATCTTTTTCAGGTGCCGGTTCAGTATTTTTCTCAGTCAAAGTGGATTGCCGTTGATGCATTGCAAAATGCATTGGGTGCTATTGGGGCATTGATTGTAGCGTATGCAGTAATCATAAACACTTTTGGAAATGTTGGCACTCAGATAATGGTGAAAGCAAGGACCTGGCATGCCATGGCATCCGATAATCTTTTTTTTAAGGTTTGTTCCACGGTTCACCATAAATATAAAACCCCTAATAATGCAATAATTGTACAGGGGATATGGGCAAGCATACTTGTCCTTTTTGCATCTATGTATAAAGATTCATATAAAGCTGTTATTGATTATTTCTCGGCAACCGGAACAATTTTCAATATTTTGACATTAGGTAGCGTAATTGTTTTGCGGAAAAAATATCCCGGCATTGTACGACCGTTTAAAGCATGGGGTTATCCTGTTACGGTTATACTGGTAATTTCATTCTATGTAGTATATTTAGTTATAACACTTATAACTGCATTTGCACCATCTCTTCTGGGAATAATTTTTACATTATCAGGATTGCTCTATTACTGGTACAAATCTGCAGGGAAAAGTAAAAATGAAGCTCCATACTAGTTATTATGTCAAAATACTATTTAAAGAGTTTTAATTAACAGGATGTTGCTATCGGGGGAGTGACAGTGCGTTATTATCTGCAAATAATTTGTTTATTGTCTATCGTCATACTATGTCATGTCAATGTATATGCTAACTATGAGCAAAAAGGAAGTATTAGCGCTGAACCTTTACAGGATGTATTTGTCATTAATAAAAATGATTGGTTCGTTATACCTTATATAAATTATAAACCTGAAACACAATTGGCTGGCGGTATTGTTTTCAGGACATATTTTCAAGATATTATCATGAATATACCACCTATAAAACTGAGACCTACAACCTTAGAAATTTCACTTACTCAAACACAAAATAAGCAGTTTATGTTTCAGGTTTTACCGGAATTCTATTTTTATCGAGATAGATTCCATATAAAAAATGATTTCCAGTATATGGATTATTATGATAAATTTTATGGAATAGGGCAGGATACTTCTGATAAACATAATGAATACTTCCGATCACGGGTGTTTTCGTTCAAGAATATTATTGAATATGCCATCATACATAGATTATATACAGGATTAATTTATCATATAGATGTGAGGGAAACAACAAACGCTGAAGATGGGGGTTTAATTGATTTAAACCTATTGCCAGGTGCAAAAGAAGGATTGGTGTCAGGTTTAGGATTTACTGTGAATTATGATAATCGTGATGATATTATCTATACCCGAAGTGGAATCTACGCAAATTTAAGCGTCATACAATATTCCGAATATATCAAAAGTGATTTTAATTATACCAATATTACTTTTGATTTCCGCTATTTTGAACCATTTTTGTTTTCACATGTGCTGGCTTTTCAGTTCTTTACAGGGTATATCGATGGAGAAGCTCCATTCTATCTGCTCTCTATGATGGGTGGAGAAAAACTTATGCGAGGATTGTACTATGGCAGATATAGAGATAATGATGTCATGGTTGCACAGATAGAATACCGAGTGCCGCTTTCTGGAAGATTCATTGCCTGTGGATTTGCAGGAGCTGGAGAGGTAGCTCCGGGGATGGATGATTTTAAAGTAGATGAAGTAGTGTATACATGGGGTGGCGGATTGCGATTTAAACTGAAAGAAGATCAGGACTTGAATATACGTGTGGATATTGGATTCAGTAAAAATTTTATTGGTGTTTATGCAACGGTAGGTGAAGCAATTTAAAATATAAAGGATTCTATCATTATACTATCAGAATTGAAAGTTAAAAAGCAGATTGTAGGTCAAGCCCCAATGACAATATGTGAGTGTTATTTTGGAATGTTGAACGTCATCATGAACTGGCTTCAGGATTTTCGTTGGATATTTTGATTCCACAACAAGCCCGGAATGACGATGTGGTGCCATGCCATTCTGAGGCGAAGCCAAAGAATTATGTCGTTTAAAGGAGATGCTTTGGTCGATAACGCTCCTTCAGTATGACGCAGTATTATTCTATTTTTGAAAGCTCACAGAATAAAATGTTGAATAATCATCATTTCAACGATACAATGAATATCATAGGTTACTATCGATTAAATTATTATTTTTTTAAAAGTATTATAATATGCTATGAAACGACCGGTAGAAGTATCAACAAGTGAATTAATCGAAATTCTGGATCGATATCTTCAAACTGAAGGTACAATACACTATGCCATTAAAATAGTTGGGTATCCCGGAGTTGGAAAATCAGCTATAGTCCAGCAGATTGCACATAAGCATAATTATTTATTTATTGATACTCGTTTAGCATTTAAAGAAAATGTTGATCTGGGTGGTTACCCCGTACCGGATAATAATCAACAACGTATGATATATTTCAGACCTCGTTTTATACCACCGGAAAAAGTACCTGAAGGCTACCATGGAATTTTGTGGTTTTTAGATGAAGCCAACAGGGCTCATCCAACAGTAATACAAACCTTATTCCAGATTATTACCGAGCGTATGTGCGGTGAGCACGCATTGCCGGATAAAACGGTTATAGTGCTGGCGGGCAATTTGGGCGATTCTGACAATACCGTAATCACTGATTTTGATGATTCAGCTCTGGATGGCAGATTAGCGGTATTCAATCTTATCCCTGATGCACAAAACTGGTTACAGTGGGCACTGGATGAAGGAATACACCCCGCAGTAGTACGGTATATTAGCACCTACCCTGAACGGTTGTGGGATGAAAGGGATGTTAATCCTAATCCACGCGGATGGCATCAGATATCCGACACATTATATAAAGCCTATAACTTCCGTACTGAAGAACAATTGGTGTATTATTTGCAGCATACTGACTATAAAGTTTTGCAAAAAATTATTATTTCATTGATAGGCGAGGTTGCAGGAACTGATTTTCTTTTACAATATGTTTCGCCCCGCGTTATAAGTTCTCAGGATATATTAGCAGGAGATGAGCAAAAACTACAGAACCTGATTGCAGGTGATGTACCTGCTGAAGATATGATGTGGGCACTTAATGGAGCGCTCAATAAGCTTTATAATGACAATCTGCATAGCAATGGAAAGCTCAATGAAGATGTACAAAAAGAACTTTTACATGTATTACAGTTTATTTCATATACGCGCGCTGATATACGGGTATCGTTCATGTATGCGCTTGTTCGTGATTGCGGAATCTTTACGCAGATACACGATGCGTTGAAATTTGAAGATGATCCCGGCAAAAAAAAGGATTTATTAGAAAAAATTCAGGTTTTTCTTGATGTTTAGCGATGGTTCAGGATTCATATATACATACCACCCTTCTGCAACTATGGAATCATAGCAGGTTCACATCGTATTTTTATCAAACCGTTGAATTTGTAAAGACGCAATCCATCCCAACATTATCATTAGTAGCTTCGCATCGGATGGTGTTGTATTACAATCCGGAGTTTTTACTGCAAATTACTACTGATGAATTTACCGGGCTGCTTGTGCATGAAATGCTTCATGTAATCTTTGAACATGATCACCGGTCAAAAACAGGAGATGTTGTATTGCAGAATATTGCACAGGATATGGTAATCAATACATTTATTGTGCAGCACAGTAAAACCTTTTTTTCATATAAAGGGCAATACCAATGGGAGGTGCCGGCATTAATACTGCCGGAGGGGTTACCATATATCCCTCAAGAATTTTTTGCCGATACCAGCATACATGACCCGGTGTGGGAGGATGTTTATCGCTGGCTTGTTAAAAAACAGGATGAAATAATGCTAATTAATAATAATCATGAAACTACAAAGCAAAAAGCTTTACTGCATGATGATAGCTATGCGATAGTTACTGATGATGGAGTGGAGCGTAACAATGAATTTAATTATAGAAATTATTTATCCACCACTCACATCGATGATGATAAATTGATGTTCAAGGATGAACAGAAGTTTTTGCCATCAGGTGTGCATTATTTTGATGAAGAAAGTACAACCAAACGGACTATTAAAAATAAGGTTATTGCACATGCAAAAAAGGATGAGTGGTGCACCACTGAACGCTCATATATGGACATCATATCATGTATAGAAAAAATAAATCTTAGCGATAGTTCTCATTACCGGCAGCACATTAAAAGTATCATCGATTACATGTCACATTCAAATGAGTGGTATTATACCCATTCGCGATTTAACAGACGCTATGTTGCTAAAGGCATATATAATGCAGGGAGAGCATATAAGCAAAATGAGATAATAACAGTGGCTATCGATATTTCAGCTTCCATGATGTCGCAGAAGGACGACATGGAAACAGCATTTGGCATAGTTGATGATCTAACCGGAAAATATAAGGTGTATCTTGTTTGTGTCGATGAAGAATATTTTATACCGGTAAAAGATGGTGATGCACTGATACGTGCAAACAGGTTAACCAAACCGTATGAATATAAAAAGGGCGATTGGAAGCTGATAAAATCAGGCTATGGCGGGGCAACATTTTTTTCGTCGTTTTTCAATGAATATTTACAACACCATAATGAGATGGTACTTGTCATTACGGATGGCTACATCTATGATATTGACAAATTAAAACCATACCCAGCTACACTATGGCTTGTTGCAAAAAGCAGGAATGAGGCTTTTGTTCCACCATTTGGGAAAGCTATATCAATGGTTTAGGTTGCTACTATGGATGAGCAAATAAATAATAATTATAACCGGGCACAATCAATATATCGCGAAGGTATTGAAAACAATGTTAATTCTTTGCAATATTTTGACGATTTGCTCAACTGTAATATTTCAGAATTTATCATTAAAGCAGGCAAGGACTGGAAAAATTTTGATGTTGATACCGCCATGGATTTTTTTATAAGCAATAATAATATCGAAGCCTTCTACCATGCCGGGATATACTGGAAAAATTTTAATTATGAACGGGGCATCAATGCAATAATAGAATGGGGTAATGATGAATATATTTTCAGAGCCGGAAGATTCTGGAAGCAATTTGATTATGACAGGGGATTATCAAAACTGGTACAGTTGCAATCTGCAAAATACATATACCATGCAGGATTAGATTGGAAACAGTTTGATTTTACAAAAGGCTTTGATGCATTAATGCTTATTGGTGATCCTGAATATATCTTTTATGCGGGTACTCACTGGACAGTATTCAATCATTCAGTTGCCACTGATAAACTGATTTTTATTGGTGATTGCGAATATATCTATAAAGCGGGATATCAATGGAAATGGTTTGATTATTATAACGGCTGGAAAATTTTGGAAAGCAAGATTGTTGAAGGGAGATTATGGCGGGGTAAGGCGTTGCAAACTGATGTATGGAAAAATGCATTAAAAAAAATATGGGAAAAAGCAATTGCCAATCAATAATTGGAGGTAATTATTCTATATACCAATAAAAAATTATTGTAATAATACTTGACGAAAGATAGTATATAACGCTATTCTAAATTCTGGAGGATTCGTCAGCATGAAGAAAATAATAGTGACATCAGCAGTTATTATTGCATTAATTATCGCATTTATAATCAAATCAGTATATGATGCGGGGGAGTTTAAAAAAATCATTCCTTTCTCAAGGTATTCGTGTAATCAAATTGGTGTAATCCCTGGCCCTGAAGATATTGTCATGGATTATAGTAAAGGCATTGCATATATCTCATCTGATGATAGGAGAGCTTTTGCTAAAGGTAACAATATTAATGGATCAATTTTTATTTATGACGTAAACCATAAAACGCTAAAAAGGATGGACAGTGATTTTGCTTTTGAATTTCATCCACATGGGATAGACTTGTTTAATGCAAAAAATAAACAATTTTTATATGTTATCAATCATCGAAGTCATGGGCAATTCATTGAAAAGTTTGAAATAAAAGGAGATACATTGCACTACATAAAATCAATTGAAAATCAGAGACTCATGTTTTCACCAAATGATCTTGTCATGCTGTCTGAAGATGTTTTTTATGTTACCAATGATCATGGCAACAGGACAGCTTTTGGCAGATCTCTTGAAGATTATCTTCAATTATCACGTTCCTATGTTTTATTGTATGATGGTTCAACATTTTCTATTAAAGTTAAAAATATTAAATATGCCAACGGTATTGCACTGAGCCCGGACAATAAAAAGTTATTTGTTGCCTCGCCTGTTGGAAGGTGCATCAAAGTTTATACCATTGAGAAGGATTATAATATTAAACTGCTATATACTATTGAATGTAATACTGGTGTTGATAATATAGCTTTTGATAACAAAGGCATATTGTGGGCTGGTTGCCATCCAAAACTACTAACATTTGTACGACATTCTCTTAATGAAGATGTTTTGGCTCCTTCTGAAATAATCAAAATCACCTTTAACAATGATTCATATAAAAAAGAGACGGTCATTTATGATGATGGGAGCTTAATCCAGTCTTCAACTGTTGCAGTTTGCTATAATAACAATTTGCTTGTTGGCTCTGTTTTCGATACCCATATCCTTGATTGTAAGGTGCAATAGGAGCTTTTTATGGAATTGGTGGTTGGGAAAAATAAAAAAGAACTTAAAATACAATTAAAGAAACCAGATATTCTGTTTGATAGCTGGAAAATTGGTTATAACTACCATATTAATGATAGCAAGGTTAACAAAATCCAGCCATTGCCAATTACCGCATTGGGTAAAAAGAAGATCACCTGCATCAGTGGCGATAGTAATATCAGAATCACAGTAGTTTTTTCAGATGAGGGAGATTATATTTCAATTAAATATACCGTTGATAATTTAACTGATTCAGATATAGTCCTGGGGAAAATTACAACCACCATTTCTCATCTTACTTTTGCAAAAAGTGACAATTATCAATTCTTTAAAAATGGGTATCAGTCATGGAGTTTAACCCGTGTTTATTCGTTTGACGAAAAGGAGATGGTAAGCTGGTTACGGTGCATGAATATTTTGCAGGATAACCCCAGAAATTTACCTACCGGTGAAACAGGATGTTTCAATAGTACCATGTTTGCGGCAATTGGTTCATCCAATAATATATATTGTTGTGTTGGCCAGGGGAAGCCATTTAATCAATATGTTTATATTAATGCAAAAAAATCATTACCAGATACTATCGCCCTGGATATTATACATGATTTTTGTAATATGGTTGTAAATCCATCTGCTAAGTTACGTACTGATCTTATTTATATTATCACTGGCAAAAATATAAATGAGGTTTTTGAACGTTATTGTAATAATATAAAACCAGCAATAACTGTAAGGAAAAAGGTACCTAAGGGTTGGTGCTCATGGTATTATTATTACACAAAGATTAGTGAAAAAAATATTTATGATAATTTAGAACTGTTAATGAGTAAAGGTAAACGTTTTGATATTTTCTTGCTTGATGATGGCTATCAGACTGCTGTTGGCGATTGGTTATCCTTTAATAATAAATTTCCAGGTGGTTTATCAGCTTTTTCTCGTAAAATCAGAACAATGGGAATGGTCCCGGGGATATGGCTTGCTCCTTTCATTGCTTCAAAAAAATCTTTACTTTTTCAAGAACATCCCGATTGGTTTTTACATGATGAACATGGTGAACCAATAAAAGCCGGATGGAATCCCAATTGGGATATTTTTAATTATTTTTATGCCTGTGATACCACTCATCCGGAATTTCAGGAATATATAAAAAAGGTAATCAATACTTTTGTTCATGAATTGGGTTTTGGATATCTAAAATTAGATTTTGTTTATGCTGCGTCATT
>Ga0208196_1004967_pt1 | contig 9985 bp, 5 predicted proteins | sample AD_JPNNA7_MetaG_FD_184443 | JGI IMG/M metagenome (GOLD analysis project Ga0208196, IMG submission 184443) | Active sludge microbial communities of municipal wastewater-treating anaerobic digesters from Japan - AD_JPNNA7_MetaG (SPAdes) (version 2) | ecosystem: Engineered > Bioreactor > Anaerobic >...
CGCGTATTATCGGGCGCGCACGAAATAGCGGCCGGCCGTTGCTCATAATGCGGTAAAATCGAGCGGGACGGTGGGGTCACCGTCCCGCTTTCTTTAGCGGAGGCCGCCGCCGGGCCGGGCCTTTTGCCCGGAGGTCGGGCCGAAGACAACAGGATCGGGAGCCGTCCGGCTGGGAACGAGGCGGCGGCGGGTTATCCGGGGGAAAGGGCATCGCCGGCTGGCGAGGCCCGCGCGCGGTGCTGGCGCCGCGCACGATAAAAAGTTTAAGCGTATGAAAATAGCAATGAAGGTTGAGAAAAGCATGCCGGGTCAGTGCGCGGTGCGGAAGGGCTGGCGCCGGCTTGGCGCGGCGGCGGTGCTGGTTGTGAGCGCCGCCCTGGCGCCGGGCGCACGGGTCGCCGCCGCGGCTGAGGCGCACCACGTCATCGCCGGTCAAATCAAGGTTGACCAGGTTTCCGTGGTGGATTCGAACCTGGCGCAGATAACCCTGGTTCAACAGATTGGGACTTTCCGCACTAACCCCCGGGGCAGCAACCGGGGAGATTACAACGTGCTGATCAACCCCGGCGTCAAGGCCCAGCAGGATGAAAGCGGGGGCGTGCTGATGAGCAGCGTGACCGAGAACGGGCGTGATAACTTCGGCACCAATGCCTACCCGGTCAGCGGCATTGAACGAAATGGCAGCGGCACCTACCGGATCGTGAGTTTCACGCGCCCCTTCACCGAGTACAATGTCAACGTGGCGGGCGCCTGGTTCCCGTATGATCAATACCTGGGCGGCCTGGCCCGCAATGCGGATGGCGTGAACGGGGGAACGAACGACACGTTCACCGGCTCGCCGGGGCTGGAGTTGGGCACGCATTTCAAGGGTGTGGCGGGCGGAAAATCCATCGTGGACCTGACTTCGCTGGGCATTGACTCCCGCACCGATGGGATTCTTTTGGTGAATCACGCCAAGGATGAAAACAATTTTGCGCTGGCGCAAGTCAACCCCCTGGATGGCACGTGGAATGTGTTTGTCCGGGACGTCGGCCAGTCGTCGTATGGCAGCTATGAGCAGGACCCGGTGGCGTTTGTCTTTATTCCCCGGACCAATACGGCGCTGATTTCCGGCCGCTTCCGGGGCGATGGCACGCCCGAGATGTTCAGCGGCAGCACCCCGCTGTTTACCGTCACCAATGTGGCGGAGGGCCGCTGGGACCTGCGGATCCCCGGCCATTCGCCGACCAATGGCATCCTGATTATCTCGCCGGAAGGCGGCGGCGTGCTCAACGGCGATAACATCGTCAGTTACCAGGCCTACCCGGACGGCTCGGGCTGGGAGATTCAATCGCGCGACACCCCCAACTGCGGTTTGCAGACGCCGGTGAACGAAGCGGTGGCTTCGTTTGTGTATATCCCCGCACTGCCGCCCGAAGTCCAGGTCGGGCCCACCCAGGGCCTGGTGACCACCGGCAGCGGCGGGACGGCGGCGTTCTCGGTGGTGCTTTCCGTTGCGCCGACGGCCGTGGTGACCGTGGAGGTGGCTTCGAGTGATGCCAGCAAAGGCGTCGCCAGCCCGGCCATCCTGATGTTTGATGTGAATGATTGGTATCTGCCGAAGACCGTCACGGTGACCGGCCAGGCCGGCGCGGCGGAGGGCGGCTACCAGGTTGTCCTGTCGCCCGCCGCCAGCGCGGACCCGGCCTACCAGGGCCTGGATCCGGAGGATGTGGCCGTCACTTCGCTGGCCGCGCGGGCGGCGGTGGTCTGGCCGGCGGATTCAGGCACGAACATCAGCACCTCGCCGAACCTGCAGGCGTGGGTGACCAATGCCCTGCCCGGCAACCTGTCGGTGACGTTCTATGGGCGGGAGGCGCCCACGGTGCATCCCGGGCCGGATTTCTGCATTTCGGTCATGCCGGATACCCAGATGTACACGGGAGAATTGGCCGGCGGAAAGAAAGAGATGATGATTGCCCAGACCGAATGGGCCATCAGCAATCGTCTTTCGCGCAATATCGCCTACGTGACCCAGCTCGGGGATATTTCGAACAATGGCGACACCCCGGCCTACGTTAAACAGTGGTATAACGCGACCAACGCCATGTACCGCCTGGAGAACCCGGTGCGCACCCAACTGCCCGATGGCATCGCCTACGGCGTGGCGGTGGGCAACCACGAACTGACGCCCATCGGCTGGGCGTCGTGCGGCACGGTGGGAACAACGAATGTGGGCACCTCCACCAACTACAACAAGTATTTCGGCGTGGCGCATTTTGCCGGGCGCGAATACTACGCGGGGCACTATGGGACGAACAATAATAACCACTACGATATCTTCAGCGTCAGCGGGCTGGACTTCCTGGTGCTGTATTTCGAGTATAACACCAATCCGCCCCCGGAATTGCTGGCCTGGGCTGACGAGGTGTTGACCACCAACGCCCACCGGCGCGCCATCATCGTGACGCACAACTTTGGCAATACCCAGACGCCGGTGGTTTGGAGCCCCCAGGCGCACGCCATCTATAACGCGCTCAAAGGCCACACCAACCTGTTCCTGTTTTTGGGCGGCCATATCACCGGCCAGGGCTGGCGCGAGGATACCCACAATGGCCATACCATCCGGACCCTGGTGCAGGATTACCAGGGCTGGACCAATGGCGGCAACGGGTTCCTGCGGCTGCTGGAGTTCTCCCCCAGCAATAACGTCGTGGTCGCCCAGTGCTTTTCGCCGGTGACGGGCGAATACCTTACCGACGAGTCCAGCGAGTTCTACTTCCCGTACGACCTGCAGCCGACCGGCCCCGGCACCGCGACCCCGTTCGTCGCGCTGGCGACGAACCTGGCGGCCCCGGGCGACTTGAGCTCGGTTGCGTGGCCCGGGCTGGCGGCCAACAAGGCTTATGAATGGTATGTGGCGGTGACCGATCAATGGGGGAATACCGTCACCAGCCCGGTCTGGCACTTTACCACGGCCGTGACGAATACCCCGCCCACCGTGGCCAACCTGGCGCGAGTGATCACCGGCGACGCCCCGGCCACCCTTGCGCTGCAAGCGGCCGATGCCAATGGCGATGCGCTGACATTCCAGGCCCTCTCGGCGCCGACGCGGGGCGTCATCCGGGACTTTGACCCGGCCACGGGCACGTTCACGTATTGGCCGGCCTACGGGTATCGGGGGTCCGACTGGTTCCTCTTCAGCGCCAGCGATGGACAGGCCAGCAGCGGCTCGGCCTCCATAAACCTTAACATCGTCGCGCCCCCGGACGCTGACGCCAACGGCCTGCCGGATGCCTGGGAGGCCGCCTATGGGCTTAGCGATCCGAACGACGATGCGGATGGCGACGGCCAAAGCAACCTGGCCGAGTGCCTGGCGAACACCAATCCCACCAATGCGGCCTCCGTGCTGCGGATTTCGGAGTGGGTGCGGCAGACCAATGGCCACGTCAGCCTGGCCTGGCCCTCGATTGGCGGCGTGCGCTACCGCGTCCAGTACCGCAACGGGTCGGCGCTCAGCGGCGTCACGGGCGCTTTTACGGACATTGTGCGGCCGCTGACCAACGAGATGGATCTCAGCCCCTATGGCAGCGTCTCGACGCAGGCGTTCACCGACGACTTCACCCTGACCGGCGGTTCGCCGACCAACCACTCCCGCTATTACCGGGTCCGGGTGGTGAGATGATGGAGGCGGCCGGCCGGACTCTTTTGCCTTGGGGTTTTTGCGGCGCGGCGCGCGGCCGGGAGCGTTTCGCCGGTTGCCGCCGCCGGCGGCGCGGCGCATGGCGCTGGCGGGCCGTCGTGCTCGCCGCGTGCCTGGCGGCGTTGCCGCGGCCTCCCGCCGCGCGCGCCCACGGGGAAGCCCACCTGCTCATTCTGGAGCTGACGCGGCAAATCGAGGCGGCGACGAACAACGCGGCGCGGCTCTACCTCGAACGCGGCGAATTGCAGCGCGAGCATGGGATGTATGACGGCGCCGAGGCCGACTACGCGCGCGCGGCGCGGCTTGATCCGGACCTGCCCGGGGTGGACCGCTGCCAGGCCCGGCTTTTGGCCGATCTCGGGCAGTTGGCGGCGGCGCGCGCCCGGTTTGACCGGGCGCTGGAGCGTTGTCCCGATGATGGCGAAAGCTGGGTGGGGCGCGCGCGCGTGCTGCTCCGGCTGGACCAGCGGCGGGCGGCCATCGCGGATTACTGGCGCGGGCTGGAACACTTGCGCGAGCCGCCACCGGAGTACGTGGTGGAATTGGCGCGGGCGCTGGTTGCCGAAGAACAGACCGCGGAAGCGCTGCGCGCGCTGGACGCGGGCATCAAAAAGCTGGGACCGATCCTGCCGCTCCAGGGGTATGCGTTGGAACTGGAACTGGCGCGCCAGAACCCGGCGGCGGCGCTCGCCCGCCTCGAGACGATTCTCGCCCGGGCCTTGCGCAAGGAAACGTGGTTTGCGCGGCGCGGCGAGATTTTTCTGGCGACGGGAAAGGTGGTCGAAGCCCGGCAATCCTATCATGCCGCTCTGGCGGCCATTGATCGCCTGCCGGGCCGATTGCAGCAAAGCCCTTCCATGGTGAAGCTGCGCGCGGACGTTAAAACCGCCCTGGCGGGGCTGACCAACGCGCCGGCGGCGGGCCCATCAAAATAAGAACCAAGGTTGCGAATGCAAACAAACTGGCACACGAAAAACGCGAGGATTTTTACGCGAAAACAGCCGCCGTTCGCGGCTGCCGCCCGGGAGCGGTGGACGCTCCCGCCCGCTTCCGGATGGCCGCGCGCTCGCGGCGGCTCGAAATATCCGCGCCCCGGCGGAGGCGCCGGGCTGGCGCTGGCGGTCTTGATCGCGCTGTTCCTGGCCGGGGCGTCTCCGGCCCATGCCCAGGACCGCCCCGCGGCGGCCAACCTGGACGTGGTGCAGGTGGACTGGGAGAATACGACCAACTCCGTCGTGGTGACCTCGACGCTCTCGCTCAACCGGCTGGGGGTTCGCGAGGGGTCCAACCGGGGAGATTTTAATGTCCAGGTGGGCGAATCGGCCGCTGATGATTACCTGGGCGGCGCCTGGCTTTCCTCGGTCAGCCAGAATGGCCGGGACAGTTATCTCACCAATAACTACGCCGTCAGCTCCGTTCACGTGGCCGCGGACGGCTGCCGGGTCAGCGCCTTTGTGCCGACGGCGCCGCAGGCTGGCTCGGCGGCTGAATTTAACGTCAACGTTGCGGTGGCCTGGTTTCCCTATGATGAGTACCTGGCGGGGACGGCGCGCAATTCAACGGGCGCCAACGGCGGCACCAATGACCTGTTCATCGGGTCGCCGGGCCTGGAGTTGGGCACGCACTTCCGGGGGGTGGCCGCGGGCAAATCCGTGGTGGACCTGCGGAGCCGGGGGATTGATGCCCGGACCGACGGGATTTTGCTGGTCGGCCACGCCAAGGACGAGAACAATTTCGCGCTGTCGCAGGTCAACCCCAACGACGGCACCTGGAATGTGTTTGTGCGGGACAATGCCCAGTACTACTACACCAACTATGAGCAGGACCCGGTGGCTTTCGTGTTCATCCCCAAGACCAATACGACGCTGATTTCCGGGCGGTTCAACGGCGATGGCAGCCTGGCCGCTTTCAGCGGAGACACTCCGTCATTCATGGTCACGAACTTCAGCACCGGCCAGTGGGAACTCAAAATCCCGGGCCATACCCCCGCCGGCGGCGTCCTGATTCTTTCCGCCGAAGGAGGCGGCACTTACAACGGAGATAATATTGTCAGCTACCAGGCGAATGCCGCCGGTGATGGCTGGGTGATCCAATCCCGCGACACGCCGAACAACGGGTTGCAAACCCCGGTCGGGCCGGGCGGCGCTCCCGAAGCGGTCGCGTCGTTCGTCTTTATCCCGGCGCCCGTCACGGCGCGGGTGGCGCCCGATCCCCAGGCCCAGAACCCGGGAGTGTCGCCGCTTTTGCAGGTGGCCGTTCCCGAGACCCTGGCGGGCGATCTCCGCGTGACCTTTTACGGGCGCGAAGCGCCCACCCCGCCGGTGGGGCCGGATTTCTGCATCGTGGTCATGCCCGACACTCAGAATTACGCGGCGCAAAGAAACGGCGGCACGAAGGAGATGATGATTGCCCAGACGGAATGGGCGATTAACAACCGGACGACCCGCAACGTCGCGTACGTGGCCCAACTCGGCGATATTGTCAACAACGGGGACACCCCCTCCTACGTCTCGCAATGGTATAACGCGACCAATGCCATGTACCGCCTGGAAAACCGGCCGCGGACGCAGCTTCCGGATGGCATGGCCTATGGCGTGGCCGTGGGCAACCACGAGCAATCGCCGAATGGGGACGCCGTCAGTGGAACCACCAGCAACTATAACCGGTTTTTTGGCGTGTCGCACTTTGCCGGGCGCGAGTATTACGCGGGCCACTATGGCACCAACAACAACAATCATTATGATTTTTTCAGCGTCAGCGGGCTGGACTTTGTCGTGCTGTATTTCGAGTACGATACCAACCCTTCGGCGGAAGTGCTGGCGTGGGGCAATGCGGTGCTGGCCAACCACCCCCACCGGCGCGCCATCGTCATCACGCATTATATGGGTTCCGCCGCCACGCCCAGCAAGTTCAGCGCCCAGGGTTCGGCGATCTACAACGCCCTCAAGACCAACGCCAATCTCTTTCTGCTGCTGGGCGGCCACGTTTGCGGCAGCACCGGCGAAGGCGAGGGCTCGCGCACGGACACCTACAAGGGCAACATCGTCCGCACGCTCATCTCCGATTACCAGTGCCGCACCAATGGCGGCAATGGCTGGATGCGCATCATGGATTTTTCGCCCAGCAACAATGTGGTCACCGTCCAGACCTACTCGCCCTGGACCGGGGAATACGAGACCGACGAGAACAGCGAGTTTTTCTTCCCCTATAACATGCATGCGGGAACCAGCGGCTCCCCCGGGACGCCCTATGCCGCGCTGGGCACCAACACCGGCGTCAGCCCCGGCAGCGTCACCAGTTTCCAGTGGTCCGGATTGCAGAGCCATACCGCCTATGACTGGTACGTGGTGGTCACCGACGGGCGGGGCAACACCATCGAGCAACCCGCCTGGCGCTTCACCACCGGCTTCAATGTCGCCCCGGAGGTCAGCAACCAGCTCCTGACCGTGGTCGGCGATGCCCCGGCCCCGGTGGCGTTGCCGGCCTCCGACCCCAACGGCGACGCGCTGACGTTTCAGCTCAATTCCTTGCCGCTCCGCGGCCGGATTCTGGACCTGGATACCAACGCCGGCACGCTGACCTATCTGCCCGCCCGCGGCTTCCGGGGGTCCGATTTCTTCACTTTCCAGGCCAGCGACGGGGCGCTCAGCAGCGCCGTCGCGTCCCTGGTGTTTAATGTGGTTGCGCCGCCGGATGCCAACAGCAACAACCTTCCCGATGCCTGGGAAGCGGCCTATGGCGTCAGCGATCCCCACGCGGATGACGACGGCGACGGCGCCACCAACCTGCAGGAGTATTGGGCCGGCACCAATCCCACCAATGCGGCCTCCGTGTTTCAGATTACCGATTGGCAGCGCCTCCCCAACGGGCATTTCCACTTCACCTGGCCCTCGATTGGCGGGGTGCGCTACCGTGTCCAGTTCCGCAACGGGACGGCGCTCAGCGGTGCTGCGGGCGCCTTCACGGACATCGTGCGGCTGCTAACCAACGAGATGGATCTCAGCCCCTGGGGCACCGTCTCGACGCAGAGTTTCACCGACGACTTTTCCCTGACCGGCAGCGCGCCGCCCGGAGGCGCCCGCTACTACCGGGTCCGGCTCGTGCAGTAAGCGGCCGGTCGAAGCCGCCGGGCCCGCCCGCGCCCGGCCCCGGCTCCGGCCGGGCCGAGCCGGCAGGCCTGGTCCGCAGGACGCGACTATGGCAAAGTTGAAAGATTATTCGGATGAGCAACTGCGCCTGGCGGCGCGCCTGTACTATGTGGACGGGCTGGGCCAGCGCGAAGTTGCCCGGCTGGCGAAGGTTTCCCAGGCCAAAGTGTCGCGGCTGCTGGCGGCGGCGCGGGAGCGCGGCATCGTGCATATTTCCGTGGCGGAATACAAGCCGCACAACAAGAAGCTGGAGCACGCCCTGCGCCGGGAATTCGGCTTTCGGACGGTCGCCGTAATCAAGACCCCGCCCGGCGCGACCGACGACGATGCCCGGCGCGCCGTCGGCTACTTTGGCGCTTCGGTGGTGGCGAGCCTGCTGCCGCGGAAAGCCGTGGTCGCCATTGCCGGCGGCCGCACCATTCGGGACCTGGTGCGCCACCTGGCCGAAGACCCGGCCCGGCGCCTGGAAGTCGTCCAGGCCATGGGTAATATTGATTCCCATGTCGGGTCTGAAGACGCGCTTGAACTGGGCCGGGTGCTCGCGCGCCGCAGCGGCGGCTCATTCGTCACCCTGAACAGCCCGGCGTTCGTTTCCGACCGCAAGACCCGCGACGCCTTCCTTGCTTTGCCCCCCATCCGCTCGGTCCATCAACGCCTGGCCGAAGCCCAGGTCGCGCTTGTGGGCGTTGGCACCCTCGACAATTCCGTCTTTGCCGCCCGCGGAGTTTTAACGCCCCGCGACATCGCCGAGTTGGATGCCTGCGGCGCCGTGGGGGAAATTTGCGGCCGCTTTTTCGACCGGAACGGCCAGGAATGCGACTCGCCCTGGCGCGACCGCGTCGTCAGCATTAGCCTGGAGCAACTGCGCCGGATACCCCGGGTCATCGGGATCGTGGCGGGCGGCGACCGTTCTGTTGCCATTGCCGCCGCCGCCCGGGGCGGCCTGCTCAAAGCCTTGGTCACCGAGGAGAAATTAGGGCAATTCCTGTTCGCCGCTGCCCGGGCCTCAATCCCTCCTGCATCCGAGAGTCTCTCCCCCGGGGTTTGAGCCGTTCCGGTAACCGGATGGTGGAAAGACAGTGAGGAAGAGCGGGCGAGAAGAACAGCGTTCCTGTGGCGCACTCCCGGCCAGCCCCCAAGTCCGGGCGGCCCCGGCAGGGGAGTCCGTGCTCCAGCCGGTGTGGCGGCTTTTGGGGGCGCCAAAAGCGGGCAAAAAAAAATTAAGAAAATTGTTGACACGGGGTCAGAGATTTGGCAATTTAGCCGCACAGATAAGATTTAACCTGTATCTAGAGAAATAAACGCATTATGAAAATCAAGATCGCTATCCTCATGGCAGCAACGCTGGCATTCGCGGCGTCCACTCAGGCGCAAGGCAATATATTATGGCAAGATGACTTTGAGTCGTATGCTAATACGGCAGCCTTAAGTGGTCCCTACACCCAAATTTTTCCGGCCGCCCCGGCAATGTTGGATACGACTAAAGGCTACCAATCCAACCAGTCCGTCCACTTCGGCACGCCGGGTGTAAACAACGAACGGCGGATGTATATCAATATTCCCGGAGGTCCCGTGACTCCGACCGATCAGGCCCCGCTCAAGTTGGAGTTCTGGACTGATCTTGACACGGCGATTTGGAGCACGCGGCAATACATCGAGATCCGTGGCTACTCTGGTGGCGAATACGGCTCGGGCACTCTTAATCAACTCATTGCCTTGGGCTTTACTTCCTCGGGCGTGGATACTACACGGATCAACCAGCGCGTTGTGGCCGGATATACTGGTACACAGTGGGGCAACCTTACGGATACTTATGCGACCCGGGCGACTATCGCGGATCCTAACAATGACTGGACTAAATTGGCCATGGTGCTCTATCACAACAAGGTTGAGTTCTACGTCAATGATAACTTGGATACGACTCAGACGATGACGGCGGGGGTCGCGTTTGATAGTATTGTGATCGGCTCGGGCTTGAGCAGTGCCGGGGCAGATGTCTGGTTTGACGGTATTAAGCTGACGCAGGTTCCCGAGCCGTCCTCGGCGGTCTTGGCCCTCTTGGGCGGGTTGGGCGTCTTTGCCTGGATTAGCCGCCGTCGTCAGGCTTAATCCCGCGCCTTATTTGTGATTCGGCAAGGGCCGCCAGCAATGGCGG
>Ga0208196_1004970_pt1 | contig 9974 bp, 9 predicted proteins | sample AD_JPNNA7_MetaG_FD_184443 | JGI IMG/M metagenome (GOLD analysis project Ga0208196, IMG submission 184443) | Active sludge microbial communities of municipal wastewater-treating anaerobic digesters from Japan - AD_JPNNA7_MetaG (SPAdes) (version 2) | ecosystem: Engineered > Bioreactor > Anaerobic >...
GGGAGGGGGGGTGAGTCCCTGGAGTGCGCGGCGGTCAACGTCCCGGGGGCGACGTTGCTTCGGGGAAGCTGCGCCCAGCGCTTGCCCCAGGTGGAGCGGTGGTTGGAGGCCTTTGCTCCGGAGCGGCGGCTCTTTTACGTCAACCCCCCTCGTCTGGGACTAGAGCCGGAGGTGGGGGCCTGGATGGGATCCCGGGGGAGCTTTGCCCGGGGGGCCTACCTTTCCTGCAGCGCGGGGACGCTGGCGCGAGACCTGAAGGTGCTGGAACGGGAGGGCTTCGCGGTGGTGTCGCTCCATCCGTACGACTTTTTCCCCGGGACCCCCCACGTGGAAGTGCTGGTGTGCCTCCATCGGCGGTGAGGGTCCTAGGGTTTGGCCGGGGGCTTTGGGCCGAGGCGTGGGACGAAGGTCTTTCGCACAGGAGATGGAGGGTGACCGACGGGAGGGAGTGTGATGAGGATGCTTCGAAGGATTTTTGGGGTAATTTTGGCCATGGCGGTGGGGCTGGGAGGGGCGGAAGGGGCGGCCCGGGGGGTGGATGATCCTCTGGACCCCGCCCTGGCGACCCAGATTCAGCGCCTCATGGAGGAGTGGCGCCAGGCGCCGCTGATCAAGCCCCAGCGGGACATCCCCGGGTGGCCCCTCTATGCCGGAGGGGACTGGTCCTTCCAGTACCCCCCCGGTTGGGGCCTTCGGGACGCGAACCCCCAATTCCTTTGGGTGAGCGACCCCTCGGGGGCGGCGAACTTTATCTTCGCCCAGGTGGCCCAGGTCCCGGGGATGCCCTCGGCGGAGGAGTTGCGGGATCTGGTGTTCTATCGACTGGTGGGGCAGGATCCGGTGCGGCTGGTGACCATGGAGCGCAAGGGGCTCCCGGGGATCTCGGTCCCGGGGGACGATACGGGGGTGTCTACGGTCTTCATCGTGCGTTGGCAAGCCCCTTCGGGGGAGCTCCGGCTGGGGTCCATCCAGATCACCATCCTGGCCCGGGGGCCCTTGAGCACGTCGTACCAGTGCGCCGTCCAGAGCTGTCCGGAAGATCTCTGGATCGGGGCGTGGAGGGATATCTTCGCCCCCATGTTCCTCTCGGCAAGATTCACCATTCCCAACTACAACAGCGAGGTCCATCCCGATTCCGATGGGGACGGCTACGCGGACCCCGTGGACCAGGATCCCGAGGACCCCAACGTGCACTAAAACAGCCCGTTGCCGAGCATCGCAGTCACGCGGAAAACAAACGAACCGCCCCGGGAAAATCCCTCCACGAGGGGGGCCCGGGGCGGTCTCTTTTCCAGAGGGCGATGGGGATTAATGATCCAGGGGCACCACGTCCTGGGTCCAGTACTTCTCACAGAGGTCCGTTACAAGCTCCATGGGCGTGACGGCGAAATGGGGCGCCACCAGGGCGGGGGTCTGGAACACCATGGGGACCCCGGAAGGAGCCATGAGGAGTACGGGGCTCTCCGGACGGGGTTGGAGGGGGATCTCCACGTCCGTCTGGATGACCATGCGGAAGGGATCCATGTTGCCGAAACAGTAGTTCTCGAAGGAGATGCGCTCTTCGTCCGGGATGTCGGCCCAGGAGGCGGTGTCCGCCATGGTCACGTCCACGGGGATCCATCCGTAGGCGGGAAGGTAGAACTCCGCCCAGAAGTGGGTGCCGCCGTGCCGGGGCACCATCTGGTACCCTCCGGTGGTGCGGGCGGGGATACCCACCGCCCGGCAAAGGGCCGAAAAGAGCATGCTCTGGGCGCCGCAGTCGCCGAAGCCGTTGCGGAGGACGTAAAGAGCTTCGGGAGTGCCGGTGAATCCCAGAGAAAGGTGGGGGGTAAAGCTGTAACGCACGTGTTTCAGCATGTAGTCGTAGATCTTCCGGGCGGCGACCCAAGGGTTTTTCTCGTCTCCCACAATCTCCCGCGCCTTGTCCACGATTTCCCGGGTCAGGGGGGTGTGGATCCCCGGGGCGGTGTAGCGACGGTAGAGCTCGCTGGCGACGTCGTAGGTCCCTACCTGGGCGGGATTCACCACAGAGCGCCGTTCCCAGTGGCGGAAGGTGAACGTGAGCCGGACGTCCAGGTCGCCGCTGAGCTCCTGGAGGGGCACTTCCATGTAGAGCTGCCCCAGCTCTTCGTTCACGGTGGGGAGTCCCCGGACCCATCGCTCCGGCGTGACGGAAAGGACCCGCACTGCATCCTGGTCGCCGGTGGCGATGGGCAGGGGAAACCAGAGTTTCAGCGTGCCGTCGGCGGAGAGGGCGGAGCGGGGGATCCGGAGGGTTTGGGTGCCCAGATAGGTTATGGGATTGATGAAGGGCTGGAACGTCGAGGCGGGATAGCTTTCTTCGGGGCCGCTGAAGGCCATGCTTCGCAGGGGGGCGGCAAATTTTTCCGCAGCCCGGCCCTCTTCTTGGTTCTTCCGACGCATGATGTCGTCGTGGCGGTGGGCAAAGCTATTGACCACGGCGGAGAAGTACCGGGGCTCTCCGTCTATCATAATAAACTCGGCGCCATATTTCAGCCAGGTCTCCAGCCTACTCCGTCCCGCGTAAGGATAGGCTTTCTCCAGAATTTCCAGGGCTTCGCTCCATGTGTAGGGAAATTCGATCTCCAGAAGTTGGTGCCCCCAAGAGAGCAGAGCGGGATCCACCCCCCGGCGTTCCGCATCTCGGAAGGGGGTTATGGCGTCGAAAACCGGCCCCGCTGTGGCGACTCCCGACATCAGCCCGCAGAGCGCCAAGGCCACAAGAGATCCTCTTTTCCATTGTCTCATGGTACCGCCTCCTCATCTTCGAGTGTCTTCGCCTCCATTGTACCACTCGACCTTCCCAGCGGAGGTTTTTCTCCCGGGGGCTTTCCCCTCCGGGTGGGGTATACTGGCGTAAGGAGCCCATCCGGCGCTTCAGGCGCTATTCTTTTGGGAGGTGTCATGAAGAGATTACAGAAGGGCTATGGGAAGTTTCTGTCCTCCGACCGGAGGGATTTTGCGCCGCACACCCTGGTGATAGTGGATCCCGATCCCCGGTTCAGCGCCGTAGATCTTTTCGACGCAGGGCCCGGGGATCTCTTGATGGCCTCCTGGCCCCCGGAGATCTCCGGGGCTCAGGAGGCCTTTGGGGCCTTTTTGGCCCGGATCCTGGAAAAGCCTTCTATGGAGAACGTGGTGATCCTCGACGTCTCCCCGGCCGCCCTTTCCCCTGACGAGGGTCCCCTTCGCGATCGGGGGGTGCTCCGGTTCGAGGCCCTGCGGCGGATGCCGTCGATCCAGTACGCCCAAGTGACCCGGGGGCTTCGCATACTGTTGCTTTATTTTTCCGTGGAGACGGGGGAGCTGGAAGTCTTCGAGCATGGGACGTGGGAGCCCTTTTTGTCCAAAGAACCCTGGGGCGGGGGGCTTTAGCCCACCTTTTTCGTCCGTTTTCTTTAGACCTCCGAAGCTCCGAGTTTCCTACAAAAAGCCGCCCCTGATAAAAACGCCTTCCCGTATGATATACTGAACTCCCGTGGCAAGTTCGGTTTGCGACCGTGTTCGAGGAGGGACGGACCATGAAAGCGATGATCCTTTATGCGCACCCGAATTCTCAGAGTTTCAACCATGCCGTATTGAACTTGGTATTGGAGGAGCTGGACCGGCAGGGGATCGAGGGCACCGTGCGGGATCTTTACGAGATGGCCTTCAATCCCGTGCTCGGAGGGGGGGACCTGGCGGCGGCGTGCATTGGGGAGCCCCTGGAGGATGTGCGCCAGGAGCAGGAGCAGCTGGCGGCCGCCGACCTTTTGGTGGTGATCCACCCGATTTGGTGGGGGGGCATGCCCGCCATCCTGAAGGGGTACGTGGATCGGGTGTTCTCCCAGGGCTTCGCCTACGGCTATGGCCCGGAGGGCCCTGTGGGGCTCCTGAAGAGGAAAAAAGTGGTGGTGTTGAACACCACGGGGGGAAGCGAGGAATCGTGCCTGCAGTCGGGATTCGACGAAGCCTTCCGGGGAATGGTGGATCGGGGAATCTTCGGCTTCTGCGGCATGGACGTGATCTTGCACCACTTCTTCTTTGCCGTGGGCTGCGTGGAGCCGGAACGTCGGAACGCCATGCTGGAAGAGCTCCGGGGGATTCTCCAGGAAGAGGTCTTCTCCCGGTTGGGGTGACCCCGGGGACCAAAAGCTCATACCAGACAAAAATAGAGAACCCCCGCTAGGGAGTTCTCTATTTTTTTGCCGTCGCCCCTTCGTCACGCCGTTTCGGAGGAAAGAAAGCCCTTGGCCACCATGGTGGACCGGGCTGATTGCTGGATCGAGGGCAAGGAACGCCAGAGGAGGAACGCCGTGACCATGGAGGCGACGCCTCCCATCGCCTGGGTGAGGGGGGCCCCCACGACGGAGGCGCTCCACCCCGCGCAGAGGCTCCCCAGGGGGGCGATGCCGATGACGGCCATGTTGTATAGGCTCATGACCCGGCTTCGCTTGTCGTCGTCCACCAAGGTCTGGAGCAGGGTGTTGCAGGCGATGAAGGTCACCACCATGGAAAAGCCTATGGGGGCCATGAGCACCATGGAAAGGGGCACGACGCGGGAGAAGGCGAAAGTCGCCACAGCGGCGCCGAAGAGCCCCATGGTGCGGGCGATGACGGACGAGAGCCCCACAGGAGAGGAGCGCAGGGCCATACGACAAGAGCCGAAAAGGGCTCCGATCCCCGATGCGGCGGTGAGAAATCCCAAGGTCTGGGGTCCCCCTTTTAGGATGTCCCCGGCGAAGACGGGGAGCAAGACCAGGTAGGGCAGGCCGAAGAAGCTGATGGACGCCACAGCGAGCAGGATGGTGCGGATGGGGAGAAAGCCCATGGCGTAGCGCCACCCTTCCCGGGTCTCTTCAAGCATCTTTCCAGGTTGGGCTTCCGCCCTGGCCGAGCGGGTCATGCGCATGGAAAGGAGGGCCACCAGCGTGGCGAGGTAGGACAGGCCGTCGGTCAGGAAGCAGAGTCCTTCTCCCAGCATGGCGATGACGACCCCTGCCAGGGAGGGTCCCACCAGCCGAGCGCCGTTGAAGAGGGTGGAGTTCAGGGCGATGGCGTTGCTCAGGTCCTCCGGGTCGTCCACCAGGTGTACCACGAAGGAGAGGCGGGCCGGAAGCTCAAAGGCGTTCACCACCCCCAACACGGCGCTGAGGGCCACCACGTGCCAATATTGCACCACCCCGGTGAGGGTGAGGGTCGCCAGAAGGAGGGCGTGGACCATGCAAATGCTCTGGCAGACGATGATCACCCGGCGCAGGTCCCAGCGGTCCAACAAGGTCCCGGCGAAAAACCCCAGAAAGAGCGTGGGGATCTGTCCCATGAAGTCCACGATTCCCAGGGCCAAAGGGGATCCTGTGATGCGATACACCAGCCAACTCATGGCCACGCGATGCATCCAGTACCCCGTGAGCGACACGGCTTGCCCGCCGAAAAAGAGCTTGTAGTTCCGGGACTTCAGGGCCCGGAAGAGATTTTGGAACGCGTGTGCGAACATGAAGGGCCTCCCTGGGCTCCCGAAAGGATTGATCCAAAGGCCATCGTCGGGGCGCTTCGATTATACAAAAATCTCGAGGAGGCGTACAAGGAGCCAATCTAGAAATGGATTCCTCCACCGCCCAGGGACGGGCTAACCCGCCGGGAAGGCGGGACGACGATTCCCCGGGGGCGAAGGGCGCGGAAGGTCACTGAATGTCGGTGAGGTAAATGTGCTTTCCCGAATCGTCTTTGTGACGCGCCTCTCCCCGGGCGTAGATCATGCCGCTCTCATCCAAAATTTCCCGCACGAGCTCCTCCATATGGTCGATGCGGCGCTCTTCCGCTTCGTCGTCGGAGATGATCCATAATTGGATGGTCAACGGGGCTCCCTCCTTTCTCTTAGGCATGGAAGCGCAGGGGTGTCGCGGGAGTATTATGCCAGAGTTCCTGGAGAAAAATCAAGGGGCGTCCCGGGGCAAGGGGGAAAAGGAGTTTCGGGATCGCCCCCTAGAACAGGCGTTTCTTCCAGAAGGCCACGAAAGATGCCACGACGAGCACCAGGACAAAGGCCACCACGATGTAAAAGCCATAGGGGTCCGCAGAGAAAGGCACGGGGACGTTCATGCCCCACAGGCCGGACACCAGCGACGGAATGGCCATGACGATGGTGATCAGCGTCAGGACCTTCATGACGATGTTGAGATTGTTGGAGATGATGGAGGCGAAGGCGTCCATCATGTTGGTCATGATGTTGCTGTAGATCTGAACCATCTCGAAGGCCTGATCGAATTCCACGCTCACGTCTTCCAGCAGGTCTTCGTCTTCTTCTCGCGTTTTTATGAACTTGCTCACCTGGCGGTTGGCGCAGAGCCGCAGGAGCTTTTGGACCACGGCCCGGTTGGATCGGATGGAAGCGGTGAAAAACGTGAGTCCCTTTTGCAGGTCCAGCATCTGGAAGAGTTCCTGATTTTTCATAGAGGCCCTCAGACGGTCCTCGATGTCGTCGGAACGGCGGTTGATCTGGCCGATGTATCGCAGATAAAGGGAGGCGGTGCGGTATAGGATCTGAAAGAGAAATCTGGTGCGTTTGAAGGTGCAGAAGTGGCGGGAGGCGGCGCTGGCGACATCCTGGGGGATGGCGTCGTTTTCTTCCAGGCATATGGTGATGATGTGGCGCTCGCTGACGACGATGCCTGCGGGGATGGTGTCGTAGCCGCCCTCTTTGCTCACCTTCGGCAGGTTTATCAAAGTCAGGACCGCCTCGTCATCCACCTCCACCCGGGAGGTCTCTTCTTCGTCCAGGGGGGCGGCCAAAAGGTCAAAGGGAATGGCGGTAGCCTCCGCCACGGATCGCAGCTCGTCCCGGGTGGGGGCCAAAAGGTGGATCCAAGCCCCCTCCTCCAGGGTGTTCAGCGTGAGCTCCCGGATCACGTTGCCAGCGACGCTTTTCATCACTTTTATCATGGGTTTCCCTCCCCTTTGTTGCCCCAGGGCCCCGGGGGCACGCCACGCCCTTCTCGGGCGGGGAAGATCGTCCCCCGCAAGGGCTGCGGTGTCTTGTGTACGGGTTCGGGAGTGGGGGTATGGAAGCCACGCCCGGCATCGCCGGACGGGCCGATCCGGCGGGATTAGCGATCTGGCAAAAGGGTCTTGGATCTTACGGGCAAACTGTCGCCTTCCACGAAGATTCCCCCCTGGGTTTATGGAATGGGGTGTGATGTCATCGCCACTTTATCCATATCCGGGAAAGGCGTCAAGGCCCGAAGGGGTCCGCCAGATCTCTCTTCGGTCCGAGATCTTCGAGCAAAGGAGGCTTCGCAGAAGAGAAAGATTTCCCTTCCAAAAAAATTCGATAAGGTACCCCTTAGGGGTGGGTTTTTGTTATACTGATCGGCAATGTGGTGCCCCGGGAGATTGAGAAGGGGTTGTCATCTTCCTAAAGGTGAGGGGGAAGGGCCGTTGGCCAAAATACTGGTGGTGGACGACGCTCCGGTGGTTCGGCTTCTGCTTCAAAATCTGCTCCGCCCCATGGAAGACAAGGGCGTAGAGCTCCTTTTCGCCGACGACGGGCATGAGGCCCTCTCCGTCATCAAGAAAGAGCGTCCCACCCTGGTTTTTTTGGACATCATGATGGCGGGCAAGAGCGGATACGATGTCTGCGAGACCGTCAAGAAGGTCTGGGGCTTCGATGACGTGCACATCGTCTTCCTGACTTCCCGGATCCACCCCTCTGACCGGGAGCGGGGGAGCCGGGCGGGGGGGGAGGGACACATCGCCAAGCCCTTCGATCCGGAAGAGATCCTGGCGAAGGTGCGGGAGTTTCTTCCCCTGGACTGATGGGGATGGGCAAAATCAGGGGCGTCCTAGGGGATTGGGCCTGGGGGTATCTCGAGTCCCCGAAGGGCTGCTTTAGACTTAGGACCGGGGGGGCTCTAGAGCCCCCCCGGTCCTAAGGTTTAAGGCCCAAAAGGCGCCGCCACCACGGCGACCGGGGCGTGGGCTGGTCGAGGATGCGCACCACCGCCTCTTTTTCCTGGATCTGGCGCACCATGGCCAGGTCTCCCTGGAGTTTTTCCAGCTGATCCTTTACCACCAAGGGCGTGGTCTTTTCATCTCCCGCAAGGAAAAGCAGCGATTCTACCCGATGGAGCTTCTGCTCCAGCTCCTTGATGCGCAGGCGCTGGTCTTCCAGGAGATTTTCCTGAGAGGTGCTTTTTTCCTCCAGGAGGCGGACGCGCTCCTGGTCCCGGTGTTGAACGGCTTCCAGCGCCTCCGCCATGCGCTCCATGGCCGTCTGGACCGTGGAGAAAAATAGGGCCACCGACGCAGAAGAGAGGGGGAGGATCTCCGGGGCCGCGCCCTGATGGGCGGGAGCAGGGACGGAGGGGCCCCCTCCGGGGGATGTATGGTCGATGCTTTTCACCGTGGGAGTGGTCTCAAGCATCCGCGCCACTTCTTCCGTGGTCTTTCCCTCTCGGTAGGCGGTCCCGATGCGATCAAAAACCTCCACGGACTCTTCGGCAAACACCCACCGTTTCCCGGATTGCTCCTGGAGAAGGTGTGGCGCGAAGTTTCGCGCATATCGCCGGAGGCTGCTTTCCGCGATGCCTGTGCGCCGGGAAATCTCTGCCAGAGAAAGCCATTCCTGTGCCATGCGTCCACCGCCTGTTCTCTACCCCGAGTCCGATCCCTTTGGGGGTTTCCCTTTCCCTTTCCCCATCCTACCATAAAAACGACCCCGGTGGTGGTAACATGCCCTGGGGGGTTTTCTTCCGACCTCAAAAGTAGTATACCAGGAAAACTTCCCGATGAGAGGGAGCCCCGAAGGGAGCCCGTCCGAAGGCTTTATCCCCCGGGGGGCGCTCCGAAGGGGACGAGGGGCAGACGAGGGACAAAGGAGGAGGAATCTCCGTGTGGAAAGCTTTGAAACATCTCTCCCTAGGCTTGGCTCTCATCGTGGCCGCCGGAGGAGTGCTTTTGTTCTCGGACCAAGGGGGCCGGGAGGGGCGACGGGGCCCGGAGCATGGCCCGGCGGAAGCCCTCCACCGAAAGGTGCGAGCCGGAGAGAAGGTACGAGTGGCCCTTCTCAAATGGGTCTCCAGCGTGACCCTGGATGAGACCCTTCGGGGGCTTCTGGAGGGGCTGGCGGAGCGGGGCTTTGTGGAGGGGCAGGGCATGGAACTCCAGGTCTTTTGCGCCGAGGGGGACATGCCCACGGCGGTGAGCATGGCCCAGAGGGCCTTTGGAGGGGATTACGACTTGGTGCTCACCGTGAGCACTCCCATGCTACAGGTGGCGGCCTCGGCGAATAAGCAGGGCCGAAGGGTGCATATCTTTGGAGCCGTCACCGACCCCTACGCCGCCGAGGTGGGTATCAGCCGGGAGGACCACCGAAAGCATCCGGCCTGGCTCACGGGGGTGGGCACCTTTCAGCCCGTACGGGAGACGCTGGAGCTGAGCCGAAGGCTCTACCCGGGGCTAACACGCATCGGCACGGTGATGAACCCTTCGGAGGCCTGCTCTCAATCGTGTTACGGCGTGGCTCGAGAGGTCTGCGAATCCCTGGGGATAGAGCTCGATGTGGTCACCGTGGACAACTCGTCGGCGGTGTACGAGGCCGCGTCGGCCCTGGTTTCCCGAGGGGTCCAGGCCCTGGTCATCGGAGGGGATAACACGGTGGAGTCCGCCTTTGACTCCGTGGTCAAGGCGGCGGATGGGGCGAGGATCCCCGTGCTGGGGTATGCCTCCATGTATGCGGGACGGGGAGCCCTTGCGGGGCTCGGGGCCAACTACGTGGATGTGGGGCGCGTCCAGGGGCGCCTGGCGGGAGACATCATGAAGGGGCTCTACCCCGGGGACATCCCCGTGGAGAACGTCATGCCCCTGAAGCTGTCCCTGAACCGCCAGGTGGCGTCCCGGCTTCGGGACCCCTGGGAGCTCCCCCCCGAGGTGGTCCAGGGGGCGTCGTTGGTCTACGGCGAAAGCGGGGCGCTGGA
>Ga0208196_1004979_pt1 | contig 9958 bp, 1 predicted proteins | sample AD_JPNNA7_MetaG_FD_184443 | JGI IMG/M metagenome (GOLD analysis project Ga0208196, IMG submission 184443) | Active sludge microbial communities of municipal wastewater-treating anaerobic digesters from Japan - AD_JPNNA7_MetaG (SPAdes) (version 2) | ecosystem: Engineered > Bioreactor > Anaerobic >...
TGTGCAGTTATCGGAAGCCGCGGGAGTTACTACAGTAAAAGTGGTACTCGTGGCCGTCCCGTCGGTGTATAGTGTCACATCGTCGGGACAGGTGATCTCAGGTAATGTTGTATCCTCCGTCCAATAATAGGTGATGCTTACCACATCTGCCGGATTTCCGCATAGATCTGTCCAGGTGGCCGTCCAGGTTATGGCCCAGTCGCAGTAAGAATCATAGTTGAATGGGTCGGATTTGGTAACAGTTGGAGTAAAGACTCCGGCACAATCATCCAATCCGGTAAACACCGGATCTTCAATTGGCCCCGGGTTGCAGCCCAGGTATTTGTTGTTTTCCGCAACCGTGGAAATGACCGGTTTTTGTGTGTCATTCACATTTACTCCTATGTCACATCTCGAACTGTAATTCGCATATGTAACCGTCAACTGTAATGTAAACTTCTCATTACATCCGGTTCCGGCAATTACGTCTACATCTTGCTGATTCGCTGGGCCATCAATGCTTCCATTACCTGATATGGACCAGGCATAAGTAAGCCCGGTTCCGTCGGGTCCACTATAAGTTACTCTTTCTGAAGGACAAAGCGGGCCGGCATCACCGGTTATGTTGCAGGGAATATCAACATAAACCTTGATGTAAAATTCGCAATAGCTATCACACTGATTGCCATCGGTATAGGTATAAGTTATTGTATGAGTTCCGACACCGGCAGTTTCAGGGTAAAACACGCCTGCTGTAACTCCGGGTCCGTAATAAATTCCTCCTGATGGATTTGCACCACTTAAAGTAACGGGGCTTGCACTGTAAGGAACTTCAAAATCATCAGGGCAAGTTACTGTTGGTACATTATTTACAGTTATTGTAAATGAGCAGGAATTGCTGCACCCGTAAGGATCGGAATAAGTGTAAGTAATGGTTTTAGCGCCCAGACCGGCAATGGCAGGTGAGAAAATTCCATCGCTCACTCCGGGTCCACTGTACGTCCCGCCTGAGGGCGCTCCTCCTGCTAACCTGAATGGGGCAGCATCAATACATACGGATGAACCGGCAGGGCAGGTTACGGTGGGAACTGGCTTTACTTCAATGGTAAAGAAACAGTTGCCGGTACATGAACTGCCCGGAGGATCGGTATAATTATAATAAATGGTATGGGTACCTACCCCTGCTGTAGCGGGATAAAACACACCGGCAGTCACTCCCGGGCCGTTGTAGGTTCCTCCTGAAGGAGTAGCTCCAGTTAAAGTGAAAGCTGGCGCGTTCAGGCACACTACCTGGTCGTCAGGACAATCGACAACAGGCAACCCGGGGCCATCTACGGTTACTTCCTGGGATAAAACAGTGCAGGAGAGATTATCCACAACTTCCACGATATAAGTACCGGCTTTCAATCCGGTGAAGGTATAAGTGGTTTCATTGGTATTGAATGAGCCTATGGTAGTCCCGGATCCGGTCTTCAGCCGGTAAGTGAAGAGGAATTGATTCGTGGGAACTTCAATATCCAGTATTATCTCAATTTCCCCGTCGCCCGTTTCTGTACAGGTTGTAGCGTCTTTGGGCGTTACACTATGGAATGAATAGGTTTCATTGAGGTTGATGACCTTTTTAACCAGACTCCCGCCGCAGGGACAACCGCCGGGGGTACTCACCTCCAGGGTGGCTGCCCCTCCTGAAATGGGATTGTCCAACAGCGTATAACTGACATCGGTAAACCACTGTCCGGCCGGAATAGTCACATGGATCACATTCGCCACAGGCGTGTAACTGTTGAAAGTGTAATGGGTACCGTAAACAGCTGTTCCGCCGATGGTCACGGGAACGGTAATCGCCTCGGAGAGATCTCCGGTCTGCGGCCTTTGCACCCTTAAAACATTAGGATTACAAACCATGAATACATTGTTGGTATTCTGGCCTTTGTAATTGAAATTCTCAAAGCTGACATTTGATGGCGCTCCGAAACTTTCGGCTTCGAGGAAAATTCCCGAGTCCCATTTGGAGTCATACAAATCGGCAATGACCATTCTCAGAGTGTAGGTACTGCACGGCTGGCTGATATTCGCTGTAGCCGTCAAAAGAATTGTCCTTCCGTCAAATTCAATGGTAAAGGAACCGGGATCGTTGGCTACATAATAACTGTTGTTATTGCAAACATTGTTGATGGTCACCGCAGAATTATTGGGTAAAAGGGCAATATTCTGCTCCCCGGTTATTCCCGGACCGCTGATATAAAAGCTGAAGGCATCATTGTACTGTTGACCACAATACTCCCGGAATTCTTCAGAGGCAAAAATATACTGGAAACTGACCGAGGAGGCATTGGGTATAAAATCAAATTTAAGTTCTGCTTCATCCCAACGTGTTCCGCTGCCACCACTTCCAGAACTTTCAAACTGTGTGGTTTTGCTGCCGCTGCTGTTGGGACCTGCCGCATCGGTAACCTGTCCGGTCGAAATTACGATCCCCTTTTCAAAGGGAAAATCTTCTGTTTTATCTGGCCGCCTTTCGAAAAACCCGATAGCCCGGGGATTTCCGGTGAATGTCACATTTGAAACCGTGGCACATCCCTGGATAAATTCATTCACCAGGTTGGTTATAGTCCCGTCTCCGAATACCGGAACCCGGTAACCGAACCGGATATTGGGGCGGCGTACGTTGTTGCCTGATCGGGCAGGATTCGCACTATTGCCATACCCGTAAATGACCCGCTGTTCGGAGTAATCCCCGCCCAGGACCGCCCTGGATGTTGTTCCGGAAATTACAGGTCCCCAGGTAATTTCAACAATCAGGTTACTCGTCCCGTTATATTCAAAATTGTCCTGAAAATTGATGGTCATCCAAGTGAAATTGTTATCTGGACTAAAACCACAACTTCCACTTCCATTTGGAATGGTAAAGGGGCTGGCGCTGAAGACGGTCTTTCCGGCTGACATATCCACATAATTGGTCTGTCCGGTGAAAGTGGTCAACGAGGTGTGCATCAGCCTGACCGTGAAGTTACTCACTTCACTGGAACCAGTTACCTTCCTTGCCAGTTCCATAAGGTTCAGGGTTTTGGGGGCAGGCCCTATCTCACTGGCCAGGAAAAGCATCTGGGTTCTTTCGTATGATGAAGCAGTCCTGAAAGGATAATCAGTAATACACTCGTAATCAGCGTTGTTAACCACACCCGCCATGATGTAAAACTGATTGGTGATCCCCCTGACATCGATGGCCGAGTTGTCGGTGAAGTTACCGCTTTTCAGGGTCATCTCCGGCTTTGGGTAGGGAATGTTGAACCGGTCACGCGAGGAGGGCACTTCACTTTCTTCCAGTAAAACCGGAACTTTCATCTCATCGATCGCTTCCTCCTGGGTGACCTGCGCAGGGATCACCTGCCCGTAAGCGTTCATCCCTATGAGGAATGCCATTAGAATAAACAAGCAGCCATACAAGCTGCTAAATTTCCAGAGGTTTTTCACATGCCTCGTCATGTGATTGCCTTCACCTGTCAATTCAGTGATTTTCGGAAGTCTTGCTGTTTCCATAATGATTAAAATAATCAAGTTTTAATATAAATCAAGTCCTTATATTGATAAAATTTAAGCTAAGTCCATTTTCTTCCATACTAATGAACCATCAAAGTTATCATTTTGCAGATAAAAATCAAAGAAGTCAGAAATAAAGTTTCAAGTTTCCAAGAACGTTTGTTCTTGAGGGAAAACCCGGAGGGTGGAATTAATAGTTTAGGATTACGCTGGTAAAGCAGCCGTTGTTCCACTGCCAGATAATCTGGTCGTTACTGTTGGTGTCTCCGTTCAGGTTGTAATCGCCTGTCCGGTACCCAAGTCTGCCGTTCTGGCTTTCCCACGTGCTCTGGTCGTCGGAATTGATATCGGTGGCTGAAAAGGGGGTAGCCGACTGGTTGCCGTTTCCTCCATACATCACGTACCTTCCCGATATCTGTTTCTGCCCCACTGATCCCAGACCACCCGGATCGATATAACTTTGGCGCACGGTGAAATCATACGTGAGGCTTCCGTTCACAACGGGTAATGCTTTGTCGGACATTACGATCAGATGGTTCCGGTGTTCAACAACCAGGTAATAACTCCCGTTCATATCGAGGTCACAACATTCAAAACCGGTTACCATCTGAATGGTACCGTCGCTGAGTAACAATGCTGCACGCTGGCATACAGTCTGGAATGTGTTCCCCGAATAAGCACGGAGCGAGACCAGCACCCAATCCACAGCATTCGCAGGATAACCGGCACTCCCCTCATCCGTATTTCCCCCGGAATCATATTCTGCACCTTCGTCACCGGAATAGTTCCAGGGTGCCGCATTGAATGGTTGTCCTGCCGGAGTGTACACTACCTTTCCCGACAGATCTTTATAGGACTGTCCGGGCAGCATTAGCATCTGATTCAAAGTGGTCCTCATCGGATAAGTGTATGCGGAAGAATTATCAGGATTGACCATAGAACCTTCCAGCAGAACTTTTGCTGTCAGTGTAATACATTTGTTCACGACAGTAACGGTCATCCGATCACTGTTCGTACAGAGGTTTCCATCCGTCACCGTAAGGGTAAAGGTATCTGAAGCGGTAAGGTTCCTGGTGACAGGATTCAATAAGGAAGCATTTACAAACGATGTAGCAGGAGTCCAGGAATAGCTCAATGGTGCAACTCCGGAAGCTGTGGCATCGTTGATGGTGGTCGATGTGCCATAGGGAATGTTCCTGTCCGCCCCGGCATACACAGTTGGTAAAGGATTCACCGTAACCAGCGCACTCCCGGTGTAAGAGGTACCCGTACACCTGGAATCGCTTACCGCAGTCAATCTATAAGTCTTCGTACTGGTTGGTGATACGCTGATCGTTGCCGGAGTGCCCGTGATGCCGGAGATCGTAAGAGGTGTCGTTCCGTCAGTGTAGGTGATGCTCCAGGGCGGCGTTCCCGTCAGGGCTACCGATAAATTGGCAGAAGAACCTGCACATATCGTCGAACTTCCGCTGATCACCGCCGTAGGCAACGGATTCACCGTCACTGTCACATTTCCCGATACAGTATTAAAACCATCATTTACATGAACAGTGTAGGTCGTTGTAGTGGCAGGATTAGCTATCGGATTGGCAATTCCGGAAGTGAATCCGGCCGGTTCGGAGGTCCAGCTATAGCTATACGTACCCGATCCTCCCGTGGCATTGGCATTTAATTGCACTGGGCTCCCCGAACATATGGTCAATGATGAGGCAACAGGATTTACCGCCAGGGGGCTACCGGTTACAGTAATGGTCATCTGATCACTGTTCGTACAGCTGTTTCCATCCGTCACCGTAAGGGTATAGGTATCTGAAGCGGTAAGGTTCCTGGTGACAGGATTCAGTAAGGAAGCATTTACAAACGATATGGCAGGAGTCCAGGAATAGCTCAATGGTGCAACTCCGGAAGCTGTGGCATCGTTGATGGCGGTCGATGTGCAATAAGGAATGCTCCTGTCTGCCCCGGCATACACAGTTGGTAAAGGATTCACCGTAACCAGCGCACTCCCAGTGTAAGAGGTACCCGTGCACCTGGAATCGCTCACCGCAGTCAATCTATAAGTCTTCGTACTGGTTGGTGATACGCTGATCGTTGCCGGAGTGCCCGTGATGCCGGAGATCGTAAGAGGTGTCGTTCCGTCAGTGTAGGTGATGCTCCAGGGCGGCGTTCCCGTCAGGGCTACCGATAAATTGGCAGAAGAACCTGCACATATCGTCGAACTTCCGCTGATCACCGCCGTAGGCAACGGATTCACCGTAACCAGCGCACTCCCGGTGTAAGAGGTACCCGTGCACCTGGAATCGCTTACCGCAGTCAATCTATAAGTCTTCGTACTGGTTGGTGATACGCTGATCGTTGCCGGAGTGCCCGAGATGCCGGAGATCGTAAGTGGTGTCGTTCCTTCAGTGTAGGTGATGCTCCAGGGAGCCGTTCCCGTCAGGGCTACCGATAAATTGGCAGAAGAACCTGCACATATCGTCGCACTTCCACTGATCACCGCCGTAGGCAACGGATCTACCGTCACCGTTACATTTCCGGAGATCGTGTTCGTGCCGTCATTGACCACGACAGTATATCGGGTTGTAACGGACGGACTAACAGCAGGATTTGCAAGCAAAGAAGTGAATCCTGCCGGGTCGGAGTTCCAGCTATAGCTATACGTACCCGATCCTCCCGTAGCATTGGCATATAACTGCGTGGAATTCCCGCTACAGATCCGGGCAGGCACCGCAGCCGGATTCACAGAAAGATCACCATTATATTCAATGGTAAAAGTATGCGGATCGGGCTTGCCGATAAAGGGATGACATTCTCTCCTTCCGGAATTATCCGCTGCAAACAGGTAATAAGATACCATTGTTTCACCGGCATTTACCGGGATCACAGCGTTGTATGTATCACCGGAAACATTGACGAAATTTATCGTATCCCAGTCCCTCGCATTGGTTTTGAAAATAACAAAAAGCGAATCCGATTTAAGAGTTTGACCACTTAACGGCACAATGTCGGCAGTGATGGCATATCCCGACTGGTAGTCTTTTTCTCCTGCAATAGGCAAATGTTTGATATAAAGCATATTTCTGTCAGCGAGGCCCATCACCCGGCAATGCAGGGCATCCGTAGACTCCCAACTGCTGTAATATATACCCTTCACGGTATAACCGGGCATTGCCTGCCGGTACACTTCAAGTGCCGCATTGTCCGTGGAAGACGGAATGGAACTCATGACCGGAACATAAACCCTGTCATTGATGACTACTGAATTGGTATAGGGTTGACCGCTGGGTGAATACACCCTGAAAACCTGGAATGGTGTCCCATATGCGCTGGTCTTGGTTGCATAATAAGATGCCACCTGTTCATATTTTGAATAGTTGCTGTTTGAGGCAGGAACACTTGTAATCAGAACTTTGTCAACATCCAGGAATTTTCCCCAGCAATCGATGTGCTTGATATAGGCATTCAAGGGGTCGATCGTCACATGATAGGTGTCTATGCCCAGATAATCATGTATCTGTTGGTTAACCCAGGTCTGGTTATTACTGTTTTCCTCATATACTAAGTCGGTTGAGGCACTGATCCCCCACCCGTCGGTCATGTAATTGCCACCGCAATGAATCACAGGCATGTTGTATAAGGGAACGTCAAAATAATCGGCAACGATACCATTCACGGCATCGTCATTGGGTCTGGGCCTGTTGTATGGAAAATCCACTATTCCTACCTGGTTGTCCTCATTTACTACGAACCATGGACCATAATCACGGGTCCAGTAAGAATCCGTAGCCGCTCTGATGAATTGGCAGTTGTTCATATTGGCTCCGGCGCTCTGGTATGCACTCCGGGCACTATTTTCGTTTGCGGCGTTGCTAACAAGCGTGTAGACAACCGTAATTCTGGACCAGTCAGCAATCAAACTGGTGGGCAACCCCAGAGGATACCGCACCAACACACCCTCCATCCGCTCAAATTCAGCCACATTTCTGAACTCACCAGCAAGGGCCGCTGACTTCGGAAAGTTCTTGCCGATTTCATGTTTCCTGGTCTCCTCCTCAGGGGTCATCCAAATGGGTAAACTGTTCGGATCATCCCACTTCGGATACTGCGCCATGATCTCTTGAGAGAACAACAACATGACCATCAGTGCAAACAGTGAATTTGAAAGGCTTTTCATATTGTCAGGATTAAAAATCAATTACTAAAACTTAAAAAGAACTCAACCGGAAAATCCATTGATTCGGAGATGAAGATTCCAAAACATCCGGATCGCTGCTTAAAGGTCATAAAATAATAAAGACCCCGGAAAAAGACAGGGAACCTCATTACTTTACTCCTGAAAGTATAGTGATTCTTGCACGCAAAACTAAAAAACTTTGAAACAATAAAAATTCTTAATTATTAAATTTTGCAAATTCCCTGGAGTCCGTTTCATTCAGGTTTGTTTCAGCCGGTTAAAACTGCAATAATAAAACCCCCGCACTTCTCTGAGGAAATGCGAGGGTTTATCTCTCCACTAAAAATTATTAATGGAATGAAGCCGGAAAGCGGTTGTTGCGCCGGCCTCCGGCTGATTCTCCCTAATAGTCTCGTATCACGCTGGTGCCGCGGCCGTTGTTTCGCTGCCAGAGGATTTCATCGTTGCTGTTGGTGTCACCGTTCATATTGTAGTCGCCCTTACGGTAGCCCGTAAGACCGTTATTGAGCTCCCAGGTGGTCTTGTCGTCGGCGTTGATATCGGTATCGGAAAAGGAGGTAGTGTACTGGTTGCCGTTTCCGCCGTACATAAAGAAATAGCCACCGTATTCCTTCTGTCCTGCCATCGCGGAACCTGCCTCCACATAACTCTGCTGCCGGGTGAAATCATAAGTCAGGATAGCCCCGGCCACCTGAACGGGCTCGTGCGACATCACCGGCAGATGGTTGCGGTGTTCGACCACCAGGTAGTAGCTGCCATTCATGTCAAGGTCACAGCAGTCGAAGCCTTCCACCATCCGGATGGTTCCGTCGCTGAGCAACAGGGCCGCCTTCTCACAGATCTTCTGGTAGCCGGCTCCGGCGGTGTTCCGCAGAGAGACCAGCACCCAGTCAACCACTTCCGCCGGATAGCCGGCATCGCCGGCGGTGCCACCAGCGTCAAAAAACATCCCCTCCTGCCCATCGTAAAACCACGGCGCAGTGTTGTAGGGTTGCCCGGCCGGTGTTTGGATGATGGTCCCCCCGTTATCGTATGCCTGTCCGGGCAGCATCTGCAGGTCGTTGAGGGTGGTCCGCATCACCGTGGCGTATTCCGTTGAGGTCACCGGATCGATCAGGGCACCCTCCAGAAAAACTTTCGCCACCAGTGTCAGACACCCCTCCCCGACCGTCACAGTCACCTTCTGGAAGCAGGACACCGCCGAGTTGCCGCAGCCATCCTCCGTATTCCAGGTGATGGTGGTCGTCCCGAGCGGCCATGGGTCAATCAGCGGTTTCCCGTCGGAACGAACTCCCGTAACCGTCAGGGTCGCAGAGGCCGTGCAGTTGTCGAAGGCCTCCGGAATTACCGGTGTCCAGATGGTGGAAGTTTCACCGGCCGATACCCAAAGTACCACATCTGCCGGACAGGGGATCACCGGATCCTCCCCGTCAACTATGCGGATCAGTTTCTGGGTCACCCTGATCAGGTTGTTGCATCCGTCGGTAACGCTGTATGTCCTGATGATGGTCTCGGTGCACCCCTCCGTAACAGGGGGGCCATCGCTGACCCATGCCACCACGGGAACGCCGCAGTTGTCGGCCTCATCGGTGACCACCAGCGGATCGGGTGCCGGGAAAGTGCTGTTGCACCCTGTAAGGACGATATCGGCGGGATTAGAAGCTGTCGGAGCTTGTGTGTCCACCATTCTGATCAGTTTCTGGGTCACCCTGATCTGGTTGTTGCATCCGTCGGTGACGCTGTATGTCCTGATGACGGTCTCGGTGCACCCCTCCGTAACGGGGGGTCCGTCGCTGACCCATGCCACCACGGGAACGCTGCAGTTGTCGGCCTCATCGGTGACCACCAGCGGATCGGGTGCCGGGAAAGTGCTGTTGCACCCTGTAAGGACGATATCGGCGGGATTAGAAGCTGTCGGAGCTTGTGTGTCCACCATTCTGATCAGTTTCTGGGTCACCCTGATCTGGTTGTTGCATCCGTCGGTGACGCTGTATGTCCTGATGACGGTCTCGGTGCACCCCTCCGTAATAGGGGGGCCATCGCTGACCCATGCCACCACGGGAACGCCGCAGTTGTCGGCCTCATCGGTGACCACCAGCGGATCGGGTACCGGAAAGGTGCTGTTGCACCCTGTAAGGACGATATCGGCGGGATTAGAAGCTGTCGGAGCTTGTGTGTCCACCATTCTGATCAGTTTCTGGGTCACCCTGATCTGGTTGTTGCATCCGTCGGTGACGCTGTATG
>Ga0208196_1004980_pt1 | contig 9958 bp, 8 predicted proteins | sample AD_JPNNA7_MetaG_FD_184443 | JGI IMG/M metagenome (GOLD analysis project Ga0208196, IMG submission 184443) | Active sludge microbial communities of municipal wastewater-treating anaerobic digesters from Japan - AD_JPNNA7_MetaG (SPAdes) (version 2) | ecosystem: Engineered > Bioreactor > Anaerobic >...
CAAAATTATCTCTTATCGTCTGTTTATTAATTACAGGAAATGCTTTTAAATCCTTTATGTCTTTGAAATCTTCGGGTTGCATCCCAATATCTTCCATTACTTTATGGTAATAAGGCACCGAAGTATATATATGATTTATTAATTTTTTTAATTGAGCTAACTGGTAATTATATATTCTTTCTTCATTCCAATATTGGTTGTCATTCACAAATTTTAACATTTTCTTTAAGTCAAATCCGTATTTTTTACCAAGTAAGAAAAAGGTTAATTCGCTTCTATTCAACTTATTTCCAATATAGTAATTTACTTTATCATATTATTATTTTATATTATTAATTCATTGATAACAGGACGGTATTTACCAGATGTAGAACATTCAATATCATCTTCCTTAATGAATTCAATTTTAACATCCCCCATTTTTTCTCTTATCATTTTAAGAAGTATTTCTTCATCAGATTTAAAAAGCTGATCACCTACATACCTAAAAAACAAGATATCCTTTGATTTTTGGATTATTTGAAATTTTAGGAAATTACGTTTTAAAGCTATTTCTGTATCAAACATTAAATGCCAAAAATATGCCCAATGTAAAGATTGTCCATTTTTACATATTAGATAATCACAAGTTCTACCCAAAATTCTTTTTATTACTTGGCTTTTTCTCCCACATATACAATCTTCTGAAGCAAATTCTGCTTGATCTCCATTATAATAGCGAATAAAAGGCATTGCAAAATTATCCAAGTCAGTAATTAATAATTCATTATTTTCATTATGCTCTATATAAACTCTCTCTTCTGTTATATGTAAACCATTATGAGCTTCACATTCATATGCAATTCCACCAATTTCACCACAACCATACTGATCAAATGATTCGCAACCAAATATTTCCCTAAACAACTCCCGGTGCTGGGGCATAAGAGGTTCTGAAGTTGTCATAATTGCTTTTATTTTAAAACTCTCTCCTCTTTCTTTTAACTTTAAGGCAAGAACATATAATGCTTGAGGATAGCTTTGTATAAGTTTTATTTTACCTGACTTAAGGCATTTAATAATCAAATTAATCGTATTAGGATTTGTATCGTATGCATTAAAAGGTATTGTATGCCTTAATCTATTGGATAACCAGCTTTTGAAGTGTTCATTAAAATTAGGTTTGCTTATATGCCCACCCCAATATGTTAAAATCATATCTCCTGGTTTTATGTCCATCCAATCATAAAACCTACGATAACTCCCCCAAATTGAGCTTCTGGTATTGGCATCATTACGCTTGCTTAAAATACTTCCAGTTGTTCCACCTGTTGGACTGGTTTTTATCCCTTTAATATTATTACTATTAATCGGCATAAAAAGCTCATAGTTTTCTTTAATTATTTCTTTCGTTAATATGGGAAATTTTTTAAGATAATTCATACTTTCAACTGTATTAGGATCTATTCCCTTATCTTTCATTATTTTTGTATAATAAGGAATATTATCATAGCAATGATGTATTAATTTTTTCAGCTTTGATATTTGATATTCATTTATTTCGTCTCTATTATACCATTGTGTTTCCCTGTATTTAGTATAATATTTGTAAGTTGTCTTTCCTGTTAGCAAATCAATTATCTTAATTGTTTCCATAACTATACTTATTTTATATTAAATAATAAATGACTTTTTTATATTTATAAATATTTCTGAATATCTAAATATACAAGATATAAGACGGTATTTTTCGCCCAACATAATAATTAAAAAAACTTTTTAAATAAAACCATAAAACCAATTTCTTGGGAGGATTATGCATAAAACAAACATCATTAGCCAAGTTTTATTATTTTACTGTTCTTTTGTCCTGAATTTGATTATTTTAATTATATACTTAATTTAAATTATAATTGTGTATACTTTCCTTCAGAAGGTAATATGACTGGTTTAACAATAATGATATAGGATAATTATAATAGTTTGGGGGTAAGATCTAACTGATAATTTAACAATTTTATTCCACCCAAATTTAAAATTTGTATAAAATCATATTATTTGAACATCCTTTCATATGTCTGCATATATTTCATTCCCATTTCGTCCAATGTAAATCTCTCTTCTATTATTTTTCTGCTATGCTTACCAAATTTTTCTCTTAATTGAACATTATCAATTAAGTCACTAATCAATTCACTTACTTGAAAATCATTTTCCTCTTTTAATAATATTCCATTTACTCCATTTTTAATAATCTCTTTTGTGCCTCCAATATCATAAGCTATAACAGGTTTTCCTAACGCCATATATTCTAATATGGCATTGGAAATACCTTCTCCCTGAGGCGAAAAAAGGACGCATATATCACAAGCATTAACTAGTGCTTCAACTTCAGAAATAATACCGGTTATTATGATTAGAGGATTAATGTCTGCTTGTTTCTTAGCTCTATGAAAAGATGCTGCATCGTTACCAGGACCCCCTATGCATATAAAGCTTATATCTTTTCGGGTGTTATGTGTTAGATTAGCAACACGAATATAACGATCATAATCTTTATAATCGGAAAAAGATGCAACCATAACGACTGCATAAGCAGTTTTAATACCATATTTATTTTTTATTATATCTTTATCCGCCAAATTTTCAAATCTTTTCAAATCAATCCCGTTATAAATAACCTTACTCTTTTTAAGGGGAGGATTGAATGACTTAATGCCTGCATAGGAATTGGATATAATAATATCAGAGAAAGTAAAATTTATTTTATTAAGAATTTTTTGCTTGAAGGGAATAATTTCTTTGGGTGGAGCTGAGGTTATTTGGCTATTTATTAAGGGAATATGTAAAATATATGATGCAAGTATAGCTACAACTGTTGGCATGCATCCCCAAGTATGAATTAAATCTGGTTTAAAATCTCTACAAATTGATAAAAAATAAATGGGCAATTTCCAATCCCTTTTTTTATATTTATTAGCTAATATTTTATAGGGGTAACCAAGATTATAAAAATAGGAATAGCTAATGTTATTCTGTCGCAATATTAGCATTATCTCATAATTATTGTTTAATCTAAGATACTTTAATAGTTCAATCAACCTTCTTTCTTTTCCCCCTGGACATAAAGTTCCAATGAAATATATAATCTTCATTTTTAAACTATACCTTTATTGCACAAATATAACTTATGACAAGATGATCATTTTTTAGAGATAATACTTCCTCTTGCATCAAGACCTTTGGATAATTTGACATTCTTATCAAAAAAACTTGTCCATCGTTAACATAAAATACATAAGATTGAATAAAAGGTGTTCCAATTAAGAAATTAACTATTATTTATATATTAGTTACTAACTTTTATTTCTAAAGATTCTATTGTTTTAGAAAGATTTCCAAATGTGCTTTCCAGAGAAAAGTTAGCAGCAGCAAACTTTCGGCAGTTTTCCGACATTTCTTTAAATAACTCATTATTATTTAGAATAAGACAAACTTTTTCTGCAATTTTATAATTATCTTCTTCTATAAAACCTTGTTTCCCGTTTTCCAATCCAATACTTTGCAGGGCATTACTTGTTCCGACAGCTGGAATACCTAATGCCATTGCTTCAACCACTCTTCCGCGAAATCCCACTCCGATCTCAAGGGGAAGAACTATAACTTTACATTTTGAGAGATAGGATTTAATATCTGTAACATATCCTGTAACGATAATTGAGTCATTAATGAATTTGTTAATAATGTCCATAGGAGGACTTATACCTATAATATATAGTTTTGTCTCCGGAATGATATTTTTGATAATTGGAAATATTTTCTCAAGAAGTCGTTTTAATGCCTTTCGGTTAAATTGGTTGGATAGTGATCCATAAAAACATATTGCCGGAGAGTCGGAATGATTATGATACTTTAGAAAACTATCTAAGTTTTGACCATTAACTGTAACAATCACCGGAATGTTTTTATCCCAACTGTGAATAAGCAACTCTTGAGCTTTAGAATTAACAATTACAAGATTGCATAATCTAAAATAATCCCTTTGCTTATGTAAACTGAAATTTAATTTAAACTTTTGTCTTCTTCTTTGAATAATATTTAAATCATAGGAATCAATTAAGGAAATTTTTTCTTCCAAAAGATGATGAGTATCTATTAATTTCAATATGCTGGGTTTTAGATATCTGAAGATATATCCAAGATACCAATAGTGAATCATCACTGCATCTGGATTGTTTTGTTCCACTATTGAAAAAATCTGTTTTCTTACTCCAAAAGTTTTTACTCTGCATTCTTCCCGAGTAACAGTAAATAAATGGTATCTTAATAGTTTAATTATATAATATAATTTTCTGATAATATTACCGTAATTATAGCCAGGGAGGTATATTGGTTTATATATTATATTAAACTGTGAAACTTCTCTGGCAGTAATATTATGAGTTCTTTTCTGGGAATGCATATCGGAGAAAATGATTTTATGATCAATGCTTAACCGTTCCAATTGACAGCGCATACGCACCTGACTCATTCCTTCAATTGGATACAATGCGCCTGGAAATATGATGTATAGATTCATTTACCAGCATATACCTTCATAATTTGAGTTATTTAATTGTTCTGATATCCGAACTAAATCAATAAAAGATTTTCCCGGATTGTCACTAACTAATTTCTCATAGTTTACGGATTTTCTATTAAAAACAATAATATCTGCCCAATTTATAACTTCATCTTCTGAATCTTGCATAAGGTCTTGTAAGTAAGGAAGAACTGTTTTCATATATTCCTTATTGGAACCCATAAGATATGCTTGATTAACATAAGGGTCATAAACTTTAATAGTATATCCTTTATCCAGCAGTCCTTCAATAACTTTTAATATAGGGCTATACCTCAAATCATCTGTTCCTTCTTTAAATGCTATTCCTAATATACCTACTTTTTTACCATTTTTCTTAGTAACCAGATCAATTACCGAAGCAGAATGATTCTGATTACTCACTTCTATTGATTCCAAAACCGGTAATTTTAATCCATAATCAAGACCTATTGTAGTTAAAGCTTTTAAGTCCTTAGGTAAACAAGAACCTCCATAGGAGAAACCGGGTTTAAAATAATAAGGGGAAATATTCAGACGAGTATCCAAACAAAATAACTGCATAACCTTATAAGAATCAATATTTAATTTCTTACATATTCTACCAATTTCATTAGCAAATGTAACTTTTAGGGCATGAAAGCTGTTGTTTACATATTTTATAATTTCTGCTGTCTCAATATCAACTGTAATAAATTCTCCATTGACTTTTGAATACAATTCCTTTAAAATATCAATAGCTTTATTATCATCAAAACCAATTAGAGTGTAAGGAGGATTATAATAATCCTGAACAGCAGAACCTTCTCTGAGAAATTCAGGATTAGAAACCACTGAAAAATCCTTGTTACGAACTTTATTGGAAATTTGGGCTATAATTTCTCCCACTTTATAATTTGTTCCGGGAAGAACAGTACTCCGAATCACTACTGTATGACAAGACTTTTTTTTCTTTAATGCTTCACCTATTTGTTTCGCTGTCTCATAGATATAATCCAAATTCAGATGCCCCTTTTCTGTAGAAGGTGTCCCTACACAAACTATGGATACATCGCTATTGGATACTGCTTCCATATAATCTGTCGTGGCTTGAATTCTACCTGCTTTATGCTGTTCTTTTATGATAATATCAATGTCTTTTTCAATAATTGTAGGAAGCCCTCTATTGATTAGATCTACCTTAACTTTATTAACATCTATTCCAATTACTTCAAACCCGTTTTGAGCTAAACATCCTAAACTGACACAACCTACATATCCAAGACCAAATATAGATATTTTCACTATTTTTCTCCTGATATTCTTTTTAAATTACCCTTTAATAAAATACATTATCATACATTAGAAAAGTAAAAGCAATTATAATCTTTTTTGCTTATCTGCTTCCTGAAATAGCAGATTTAAATTAAGAACACATTTAAAATATATTTAATTATAGAATATTATTTAGTTTATCATATCCGCGAACTTTTTCCAGATATCCTGCATTTATTGACTCATAAATTGATCTGCAGGGAAGGTTCATTTCTATTATTTCTTCTCTGGTTAGGGTTTTAAGATCAAGATCAGGGTAGGACTTCATTGTAGCACGCATAACTTTCATAAAAACATTGGGCCAGGTATTCATAGCTCTATTTTGCCGGCGATTTTTTCGATTAAACTGAAAGATATATTCACGACAGTCATCTAAATAGCCCTCACTTAGTTCTATGCGTTTGGCAAAGGCAAAGATTTCTTTAATAATTTCATTGGAAGGTGTATATTTAGGTATCACTTTCCGGCGGGCAATATACTTATTCAAATGAGAATTATAGTATATCACCACATCATCCATATTTCCCGTGAAACCGGGAAGCATTAGCTTTACATACGCTTTCATTTTTGACTCCTTATATATTTTTTTGAGGTACTAATAATTTTATTCCCCTCTACTTCTATATAAGGTGACAAAAATGAAATAGTGATGACAAATATGATGTGTATTTTGGTCCATGAATTTAGTCCACGAATTTACACAAATTTGGTCCACGAATTTACACTAATTTACACTAATTGTTATAATGCATTATTTATCAAGTGATTACCTATATGCAAAATCGTAAAACATTCTCAACCTTCTCAACTATCTAAACCCTCTAAACCTTCTCAACTTTCTCAACACCTTCATTCCCCTTGACTTACATTTAGGGCAGGAAAAGACGAGAACTTCTTTTATTCCGGAAAGTATCCCTCAGCCCTCTACCCTTAGCTATATGCTCTTTCCTTTTCAACTTTTTTTTCGTGCTAATTTGTGTAAATTCGTGGACTTAATTGATGGACTTGGATAACAGTTTACGGTTGAGATGCACTCCTCTCTCTCGGTAAATTGCCTAATATTACAAGCATATATATATCACAACTAATAGTGTAATATGTAAATTCAATTATTTTGCCAAGAATTACTTAACTTATGTTTGTCATATTAATTTTACGATTATTAACATTAAAATATAACATTATTTTTTATTATTCTACAAGGATTTCCATAAGCTATTACATTATCAGGTATATCCTTTGTAACAACACTTCCTGCCCCAATTATACAATTACTTCCTATCCTTTTACCTAATGTAATAATAACACCATCATCAATTAAAGTACTTTCTCCTATGCTTACACCTCCTGATAAAACAACCCCAGAAGCGATATATGTATGATCGGCAATATAATTATCATGGTTTACTTGAGAACCTGTATTTACGACTACATTATTACCAATCACAGGATTCGGAGTTATTAAACATCCTGCCTCTATTAAAACACCATTACCGATTTTAGCACAATTAGAAATAACAGCATTAGGGTGGATAATATTTATTGGTTCCCATTGGTTATTTAAAAAGAATTTATATATTTCTTTTCTTAATTTCATATTTCCAATCGCTAAAAAAAATTTATTTACCTTTTTTTCTTTCCTTATTTTTCTTAAATATTCAACATTAAAATCAGTATAACCTTCCATAATTGGAATGCCCTTATAATCTTGCCCCCACTTGGTTTTATCCACATCTAATATGCCAACTATATCATACTTATCTTGTTCTAATATATTATAAATTATAACATTAGCTTGTTGTCCTGATCCAATTAAAACTATTCTATTTTCGTTATACAAATTGAATACCTTCAGTCATATTATTCCAAGATTCTTCTCTATGTATTTTGATTATCCCATCAAGAGTTTTCACAACAATCCAGAAGTTAGAACATATTAAAACTTTCCCGGCTTTTTCATTTATATATTCTTGAATAAGATATTTATTAACGATTCTTTCTGCTAAATAAACTAAATATTTATTAAACCCATCAGTAATATATGGAAAGCCACAAGATACTGCGATATGATACTCATATTCCAACAATTTTTTCAGCATTTGGTCTTTGTTTTCTTTATGAATTATATCATAGTGATATCCTTTTTGTTTTAAAAATACTTCTGAATTTGATCCTTCAATTACTAGACTGTAAACAATTTCAAAACCCATTTGATAACATTTTTCTAATATTTCTTTTCTTGTCCCTAAATACAATATTTTCATTAATACCTGTTTATGGTTATGATATTCCATAAAATATATAAGTATATTTACAATATTTCTATTTGTAATAACTACTCGGTAAATTAACCAATTTAGATTCAATGAGTTCAGATATTGGAATTTCCGTTTTTAGACAATGGCTAAACATTTTAAGTTTATTCATTAGAATCCAGGCAGGACGGCACATAACTTTTTGTGAATTTGCCTGTTCAAGGAAAGTATCTCTTTCTTCAATATTTTTAAGGAGAATAGCATTAAGCCAATAATTAGAAAGGCAATCTTTGGGTTCTGTAATAAATTCTATGTCAGCAATTGTTTTAAAATAGTCCTGATAAATTTGTGCCGTTTCTCTTTTGTTTTTAAGAATTTCCGGTAACATTTCCATTTGAGCACAACCTAAGGCAGCATTAATATTTGGTAAACGATAATTGTAGCCAATCATATCGTGTTCAAATTTCCAGGGATGTGCTTTTTTAGCAGTTGTGGTAATATGTTTTGCCAAAGGTCCAAGTTCATCATCATCAGTTAAAATCATTCCTCCCCCACCTGTAGTTATGGTCTTATTTCCATTAAAACTCAATATTCCTAATTTCCCGAAGGTTCCTGTATGTTTTCCTTTATAGTAACTGCCAATTGATTCTGCGGCATCTTCAACAACGGGAATATGATAGCGGTTGCAAATTTCTATGATTTGATCAATTTTGCAGGGATGACCAAAAGTGTGCATAGGAACGCAAGCGGCAATCTTCTTCAGTCCACGAATTTTCACCAATTTACTCGAATTACTATTAGATAATCCTTTGATTTGTGATAATTTGTGTAAATTCGTGGACTCTTTGATTTGTGATAATTTGTGTAAATTCGTGGACTCTTTGATTTGTGATAATTTGTGTAAATTCGTGGACTCTTGGACTTGTGATAATTTGTGTAAATTCGTGGACTTATGTACTTCTTTTAAATAACAGGAATCATCTTGAATAATAGTATTTGTAGATAACCAAAGCTCTAATGAAACAGGAGACATTCCTAAGGTCTCAGGATCAATATCTACAAAAATTGGCTCTGCTCCACAATAAGTTATAGCATTGCAAGTAGCTATAAAAGTAAGCGGTTGAGTTATTACCAGGTCTCCCTGTTGAACACCCGCAAGTTTTAAGGCAATATGCAAAGCTGAAGTTCCATTCACTGTAGCAATAGCATATTTGGCACCGGTAAAATCCTTGATCATTTCTTCAAAACGATCCACATATTTACCAACGGAAGAAACAAAAGTGCTTTCTATGCAGTCCAGAACATACTTTTTCTCATTTCCTCCAAAAAAGGGTTCATGAAGAGGAATGGTTTCTCTATTGGGATAAAGAGAACGAATAAAGTCAATTACTGGTTGGTAGTCCACAAATTAGTCCACAAATAAGTCCACGAATTTACACAAATTAACACGAAGTTACACAAATTGACACGAATTTATAAGATTAGGCGTTTATATATTAAACTGGGGGAACCGAAGTTTACTAATAGACCGACTCTAAGTTTGGTAGCTTTCAAGTAGTTTAGTAACTGAGAAATATGTTCATTGGAGAGTTCTGAAAGAGCTTTTAGCTCCACAATGATTTTATCAAAACATAAGAAGTCAGCTTTGTAGCATTTATCTAATATTTTATCTTTATAAAAGATGCAAATCTCTTTCTCTTTTTCAAATGGTATTCCTTGATCTAAAAACTCAATAGCTAAGGATTCTTGATATACAGCTTCCAGAAAACCTGGTCCCAATTCCTTATGAACATTCATACATGCACCAATT
>Ga0208196_1004987_pt1 | contig 9950 bp, 4 predicted proteins | sample AD_JPNNA7_MetaG_FD_184443 | JGI IMG/M metagenome (GOLD analysis project Ga0208196, IMG submission 184443) | Active sludge microbial communities of municipal wastewater-treating anaerobic digesters from Japan - AD_JPNNA7_MetaG (SPAdes) (version 2) | ecosystem: Engineered > Bioreactor > Anaerobic >...
CCAAGATGGCGCACAAGACATTGATGACGTGGGAATAGACCCATCATCCGGCTATGGACTCATCTCCTCTAACAGCTTAGGACTACCACTACCTACAACTGGTGGATGCAATTTGGAAGTGCGCGTGACAGTTGGTGGAACTCTAACGTCTGGAGCTTGTGTCTCACTCATAGGGACAAACGGAGATAACAGAGACGTGAGATACTTTGCCATCACCGACAGCGGCACAGCAGAATTTCCATCGATCGACACCGGTACCTACAACATCATCATCGGTGCTAATGACAAATACAAAGAACTCACAACCACCTTATCAACCAACACAACAATCGATATCGCACTGTAAAAACTGCACTCTAAAAAATCAGTTGACGATACTCCCAATCCTCGACAATCATCGCCAAACCAACGATTTTTCGTTCCCATCGTGGTATAATGAATTTGTAATATCACATAGTCAAATAATCAAAAAAGAATAAAACTTTCAAAACCTGAGGTGCTCATGCACTCAAAACTTAACGTAGAAATCTTAGGTTTCCACCGAGAATGGGACGCTCAGCTCGAAAAACTGCAATTTTCGAAATTCCTTTATCACGACAGCGTGCGCACATACAATTACTACGCACTTGATGTTTTTTACCCGAAGGACATATATCCAGAAGAAGTCTTAGAGCATCATCAAAGAATTTTCAGAAATGCAGTATATGAATTCAGAGACGGCAACGAGCAGGTCTCAACCGAATTCTCACGTATATTAACAAACCTCATGAAAGAACACAAACTCATACCATCAACGCAGAAGACCGCACTCTGCATCATCCCTGCCCATAACGCGCGAGAGACAAAGTCACGATTTGAAAACTTCGCAAAACTCACATCTACAGAATTGAATATCGAAAATGGATTCTACTACATTAGAAACTCAAGAGATCCAAAAGACATAAGTAACACAGACAATAATACCAGTGATATACTCAATTACTTAGAATTCAGTGAGGACAATATAAAAGGCAAAGACATCATCCTCTTCGACGACACTATCGCAACTGGTGCAACCTTCTTCAAAGTAGCAAACAAACTTACATCACTCGGTGCAACGAGTGTGACGGGCATATTCCTCGGAAAATTGTATTCCATACAAAATATATCCTTAGGGCCAACCACAGACGAATTGAACAAAACTCAGCCTGAAATGTTCTACGATGCAGCTGCGTACATCCCAAAATCCATATTCGATATGGGCCTTTCTAAACTCCTTGAAATAAACAGATATTTAAAATTCTCCTTGAAGAAGGTCTACACAAAACAATACATCGATCAAAACAGCAAGACTGTACTTCTTGCCAAGGTATTCAACAACATCCTCATGCGTGGCACTCCAACGTATCCATCTTTATACTTGGAAGAGAAGATTCTCAAGTGCGGCTCTTTTCAATACTCAGAAATTAAAGATATCGAAACGGGATATAGAATATCGAATGGCAAGGAAAAAGAAAGAGAATTAACAAGACTCTTCTCAGAAATAAAGAACAAAAATGTATCAAGTAACAACTACATAGCTATCGGCATACTCTCAGCTTGGCTCCAACGTGCCATCGTATCCGCCATCGTCGATGGCATACTCAAAGAGCAGTCAAATCAACAAGATACTCAACAAGATACTTGGAAAATTGCGGTTGTTGAAAGAGACGTTAAATTCTCAGACTATGCACTCACTGACATGCACAAATACCTCGCAGAATTATCGAAACTAATCGAATGTACTACACCTAAGATAGACTTAACTGTATTTAGAAAGGTAGCAAAGCAACAAGAATTTGTCCAAGATGGACTATCGATAAGGTACAAAACCTGGAATGACTATCAAGAATACCACACAATGTACGATTTGACCGTGGATATAGGCTTTCGACAACCCACAACTGAATTGCCAAAAGCAGGTGAGAGTACGCCCCTCATCGTTGTAACTGCGGCAGACTTTAGTGACTACAGCAACATACTCAAGGCAAAGAAATTCTACACATTTGCACCGTACAAATACTTCAACTTGGGAGGCAAAACCCAAAAGGAAAAAGACGACGCACTGAAGTTCCTACTACAAAACATCTTCAGAAAAGTAGAATTCAGAGATGGACAACTCAAGATCATCAGAAGAATACTCTCACTCAATTCAGTAATAGGACTACTACCTACTGGGGCGGGTAAATCACTCTGCTACCAACTCAGTGGCCTACTCGAACCGGGCACAGTCGTCATAATCGACCCGATTAAATCCCTGATGGTAGACCAAGTGGAAAACCTCCTCAATATGAAAATTGACTCATGCACATACATAAACAGCGACGTACTTGGGAAAGAAAGAAAAGAACGATTGAAAAAGATAGTAAATTACGAGCTCAAGTACGTATTCATATCCCCCGAACGATTGCAAATAAAAGGATTCAGAAGAGAACTCACCGCAGTGGCAAACGAAACCCCCATACCATTTGTCGTAATTGACGAAGCACATTGCGTATCGGAATGGGGACACGACTTTAGACCTGCATATCTCAACATCGCTCGAAATATCAAAGCAATAACAAAAAATGGTAAGTACATACCACCATTAGTTGCATTAACCGGTACCGCATCTTACTCAGTACTGAGCGACGTGCAACATGAACTCGAGATAAACTCGGAGAGTGCAAAGATATACCCAAAATCATTCGATAGGGAAGAATTAAACTTCTTCATTTTCAGAACAAACGGGAAAAGGAAAGAAGAAATCGAGCAGGGTAAGGAGAAAATATTGACAAAAATCTTGTGCGAGGAATTACCACAAAGATTAAATAAACAAGATGTCGAGAGCATGGTATCCGACACTCACCTCTCCGGAATCATCTTCACATCCAAAGTCTCGAGCAAGACAGGCATAGATGGCATATCAGAATTTCTCGATAATGCCAACATATTCCACGAAATATACTCCGGCAAGAAACCCGGTTTGGATAAGTTGAAAAACATCTCCTACAGTAAGTACAAACTCGACGTTCAGCTCAAATTCAAAAAGAACAAAGTACACTTACTCGTTGCGACAAAGGCATTTGGCATGGGCATCGATAAGCCAAACATCAGGTACACAATACATTACAACATCCCATCTTCGCTCGAGGCATTCTACCAAGAAGCTGGAAGAGCTGGAAGAGACAAGAAGAAAGCGTACTGCTACCTCATATTCTCCGAAAGTCGGCCAGATTACACAAACAAACTACTCGACGTCGATCGCTCCAGCACCGAGATGCACATAGAATACTCGAAATTGGAAAGGGTAAACGACGACGTCTTCACGCAACTCTTCTTCCACCTCGGCTCATTCATCGGTGAGGAAGAAGAAACAGAACTGGTCTTCGATTTCTTCACCAAGATCTATCCAAACGTTCAAGAACTCGGCGAAGACGGATGCGGTTACATCGCAGTGAACATAGTGAACAGCCAAGATCATGAAGAACCAAAAGATAGCGAAGAAGGGGACAAGACATTCGACAAAATACTGCACAGACTAACCTTATTAGGCATCGTGGAAGATTACACAATCGAATATGAGAAGAATGGACAAGATGGAGAATCGTTCATGAGAAAATATGAGATAAAAGTCAAAAAACTCAGCCCATCGGAAGTCAAAAACAATCTGATCTCCTACTTCGAAAGGTACAAATCGCAAGACGAAGTAGAGAATTACCTAATAGATTTGGAAGACTCATCGATAAATAAAGAGAGCTTAGACGAATCCGGCGGATACAGAGAGTGCATATCACAATTGATAAAATTCATATACGGCGAGATAGAAAAGCAACGTAGAAGGGCACTCGCCACGATGGTTGAAGTTGCCAGGAAGGCGCAAAACAATCGTGAGATAAAAGAATACATACTGAATTACTTCGAAGAATCGATCTTCACCAAAGACCTCATGAAGCTACAAAAAGAATTCAACATCGAAAGAATCAACGAAGTAGCTGAAAAAATCGAAGTGGAGAAAAACATTGACAGACTCAAGAACCTGTACGGGAACATACAAAGGTTCCTCGAAAGTGCGCCGGATAATCCCGCGTTCTATCTACTCTCGACACTCGACCGAGTAAAGATAAAAGTAGAGATGAATAAGAAAATGGGCATGTTCAGTGACAGTGAGGAAAAGATGCTCAGCGAGAACGGATACATCATCCGTGATTGGAAAAACTTCATCACAAAAATAAACAAACGCAGATACAACGACTTCATATTCTCCATGCTGAATAAAATCTCCAAAATGCTTGAAGGTCAAGACAACTCACTCAAAGTACAGTTGAAAAAGATAACAAAAAAGAGCTTAAGAATAGTAGATTAACTCAACCACCGCAATCGTGGAGGAGGAAAAATGATGAGGACAATCAAGGCAAACATCTTAGATTTCCACAGTGAAGACACATTGGAGATATCGAGACTAAATATCCAAGACTTCGCATACCAAGAGAAAATTGCTGACTTCACTTGCTATGCACTTGCTACATACTACCCAGAAGACAGATTTCCTGAAGTGGTACTTGAAAGTAACGATAGAGTCTTTCGAAACATCATATCGGAATTCAAAAAAGGGGAAAACAAAGAAATTAATACGTACCTTACAAATACCTTGTCCAAATGCATAACGAATAGAAAGATAATAGCAACACCAACACAGACAGCAATATGCGTAATTCCACTGACAAACAACCAAGAGACAAAGAAGATATTTGAGAAATTCACAAGTGAACTGTCATCTAAATTAGACGCATCAAACGGTTTTGATTACATATCGATCATCGAAAGAGACCAATCCTCACAGATACCTCAAGATGACTACGATGTTTCGGAAGAAGACATCCTGGAATACACGAAATTCAACGCATCCGCACTTGCGGGCAAAGACATCATATTGTTCGATGCTATCATGACAACGGAGAAAAGATTCCTTGCAGTGGCAAACCAACTCAAGAAAATAGGTACTCGTAGCATCACAGGTATATTCCTAGGCAGAACGTACTCCATAGAAGGGCATCCATCGACCACTGAACCAAAAAAAGTGCGTACATTCATAGACAATGCTGCATACATACTAAGTACCATCGAAGAAGACAAAGCACAAACACTGGCGACATATTCGAAATTCTACATGACAAAGATGTATAACGAAAAACAAAGCAACGAAAATGACAAACTCATTCTACTGGCAAAGATATTCAACAACATAGTAATGAGAGGCACTCCAACGTATCCATCACTGTATTTAGAAGAGAAAATATTGCAAAGAGGCAATCTTAAGTACAAAAGAAAAGACGAAATAGACATAACATACGAATTGACAAAGTCTAAGGAAGACCTCACAAATATAGACAAATACATCTCTGAAATTGCAGAATGCAATGTATCAACACGAAACTACTTGGCAATAGGCATACTATCCGCATGGCTACATAGGGCTATAACAACTGCGATCATAGACGGCATCTTGAGTGATCAAACGCAATGGAATATAGCCATCATCGAACGAGACATACAATTCTCAGAAATTGCAATGGCAGATTTGTACCTCTACATGACCCAACTCGCCAAGTTGCTCGATCACCATCTTCCAAAGATCAACTTAACGATATACAGCCAAAATATCGACGCAAGCAGAGTCAACGAAGCCGACATGAAAGTCACATACAAAGATTCAAGAGAATACACAACAGATAAAAGATCGTACGACTTGGTCATCAACATAGGCATTAACAAAGGCATGGTGACTGTGAGCACAAACAATACAAAAGAAGATTTACGTTATTCAAATGATAATCCCTGCATCCTCATAGCCCCACAAATAGAAGACCCCGGAAATAGAATTGAGAACAGAACTGACGTGAAAAGAGCGCTAAGATTTTACAACTTCTATCCATACAGATACTTTGATGCTATAGATGAACAAACTGCAAAAGACGATGCACTGAAATTCATACTGCAAAACATCTTCAGAAAAGTAGAATTCAGAGATGGACAACTCAAGATAATCAAAAAGATACTCTCGTTAGAATCGGTCATAGGACTACTTCCAACCGGCTCAGGTAAATCACTCTGTTACCAACTCAGTGGCCTACTCGAACCAGGCACAGTTGTCATAATCGACCCAATTAAATCCCTCATGGTCGATCAAGTAGAAAACCTACATGCCATGGGAATAAACGCATCCAACTTTGTCAACAGTGATCTGAAATTCGATCAGAAAGAAGAAATACTCAACCAAATGATAGAATCGAATCTAAAATTCATCTTCATATCACCTGAAAGGCTACAGATAAAAAGCTTTAGAAGAAAAATGAGTGCTGCATCGAACGAAGTCCCCATACCATTTGTCGTTATCGATGAGTCACACTGCGTATCAGAATGGGGTCACGACTTCCGTCCAGCATATTTGAACATAGCTAGAAACGTCAGAGCAATAACCAAAAGCAGAAAATACACACCACCATTAGTTGCACTAACAGGCACGGCATCGTACGCAGTCTTGAACGACGTTCAGCATGAACTCGAAATAAACTCCGAAAATGCTAGAGTATACCCAAAATCTTTTGACAGAGAAGAACTCAACTTCACAGTTATAAAGACAACACAGCAGTCGAACTCGGCGATTTCGGAAAAGCAAAAGACACTCTTAAATATACTTCGCAACGAACTACCAAGAAAATTCCAGAAAAACGGCATAAACGAAATGCTCTCAGATCCAAAAATTTCCGGTATCATCTTCTCACCCACGGTCGGTGGAAAGACCGGCGTCGCTGAGATATCCAAATTACTCGACAATATTAATGTACAACACGGAATATTCTCAGGCAAAAAACCGACTGATGGAAAATTTGACAATATACTCAACTACGAAGAATACAAAGCAAATGTCCAAAGAGCATTTAAAAAGAATAAACTACCGTTACTCGTTGCCACAAAAGCATTTGGAATGGGCATCGACAAACCGAACATCAGATACACAATACATTATGCACTCCCCTCATCACTTGAATCGTTTTACCAAGAAGCTGGAAGAGCAGGAAGGGATAAAAAGAATGCACACTGCTACCTAATCTTCTCAGAATTATCTCCGAATAACACAAACAGAGTCCTGGACTTGACACGGTCAAATTCAGATACAAGTAACGACTTCGCTCTCATATTCAATAAAGTATACGATGACATCTCAACACAATTATTCTTCCACTTTAATTCATTCATCGGAGAAAATCAAGAAATATCGAACACATTCAATTTTCTCGCGCAATACATATACCCATCTATGATAAAACTCAAAAACGACGAATGCGGATATCTCAAACTCAAAATTTTAAGCGACAGCGAGTTAGGTGAACAAGGTACAATCTTTGAAAAAGTGCTACATCGTCTCTTAATATTAGGCATAGTGGAAGACTACACGGTCGAATACGAACAAAATTACGGCATGTTCGAAAAGACATACGAAATCAAAATAAGAAAATTCGACGATTCTCAGATCAGATCAAACCTCGTAAGGTACCTTAGCAGATACAGTACACAAGACCAAATAAAGAAATACCTCCAAATTCAAGGTGAAAAATTTGGCACAACGACCTATGGAAATGAACTAGTCAATTTTGAAAAATACATCACATCACTCATACGATTCATATACGACGAGATCGAAAAGCAAAGAAGAAGAGCACTTGCCACCATGGTAGAAGTTGCCAGAAATGCTCAAAGTAGCGATGAAATCAAAAAGTACATACTCAACTACTTCGAAGAATCGACCTTCTCAAAAGATCTATCGAAAATACTCAGACAATTCGATACTCAAGAAATATCCGAAATAATATCACAGATACTAACTGAACAAGATCAAGAGAAACTGAGAAACTTACAAGGTAACGTGGCAAGATTCTTAGAAAGCTCACCGGACAATCCAGGATTGTATCTCATCTCTGCACTAACGAGAATAAAGCTCAAGCTAAACGAACCACAAAATACCACCGATGACAAAGATTACTACATAATAAACGATTGGAGCAACTTCCTTGCAAAAGTCGACAAACAAGAATACTCAGATTTCATAGACTTTGTTCTCGACACCACGTTTTCCCTAATAGGCGATACAGATAGACCACTTAAGAAGAAAATCTATCTCAAAGCACTTGACTACCTCTACAGTGAAGAATTCGTAAGAAAATACTACAACGTAGACCGAGAAATATCCACGGGTATAATCATAAAGAAAATAACCAAAAAACTCTCAAAAATATTAGACGTATATGGAGGTAAATGACATGGAAGAAATATTCGATCTCAACAAGATTATCGACGAACTTATCGACGAGATACAAAGAATGAAAAACATAAGCGACTCAATAACACTCTTAGAACAAACAACTAAGAATTTGGTTGACTCATTTGAGCGGAACGCATCAAAAGGCATCGAAATGTTTACGGAAAAAGTAGACGAACAAATTCAATTACTAGGTGAGCCTATAAATAAGTTAGACACATTCGGAAAAGAATCTGTAAACATCATGGAACAAGCTACCGAAAAGATTTTGATTCAACTCAAAATCATGACTGACTCTATTGAAGGTTACAAAACCAAACTCACATCAGATGTTGACAACCTAAGAAACAAAATTGACGAACTCGACCAATCGATATCATCTATAGCCACGAACTACGGCCAAATAGAAGAAGTTGTAACCAAACTAAACGACTCACTTAAAGTAATGAAAAGCACATGGACCGAAACCATCGATGCAGTCAGCACAAGCGTACAAAACACCAACGCAAAGACATTAGAGTCACTCGAGAAAATCAATCAATCGACAAACAAAACATTAAACAACATATCCTCATCTATGGACCAAAAAATTCATTCACTACAAGAAGCTCTTTTATCATACGAAAACTCATTGGAAACCAAAATAGTCAAGACAACAGACGAAATGAAATCTCTTGGCGCCACACTGAAGTCAGGCACTTCAGATATCGAAAAAACATTATCGCAAAGAATGTCAGATATAGAAAACGCAATACATCTCCAGACAAGCAACATAAGTGGCAAAATAACATCATCCATCGACAAATTGACAGAAATAGAAGAAGAAGACATATCAACCATTAAAAAAATTGCTGATAGACAACTAGTGAATATGGAACAATACACAGAATCGATAAACAATGAAATTGACAAACTTTACGATTCAAACAAATTATTACAAGACCAACTCAGCAAATCCAACAGAAAAATCAACTCAATGAACTTACTCATTGCAATCAACTTAGTAATAACCCTTGTATTAGTTCTATACGTCATTTTTGTATGAGATCTTTAAGGCCATGAATGAACATTTGGTGGAGGGAGAGAGCAGACAAGAAATATAAAAGAATTGTATATTACGGCTTTGGTGATAAAAAGTACATAGTCGAAGGTTGGAAAGGCAAATACAACTTGAAAGGCAATCCAAAAGTATTGTCATTCATTTGCAATGGGGGACTTGCGAGCAAGAATTCACAAAGATTCAGCATCATCGAATAAGAAGGCAGTGCAATGTTCAAACAAATGGTAGAATCCTATCTTCTACGTAGTCATAAAGACCATTGCACTATAAGGAAAATATAAAACTTATTTAACCTGTTACGTCGACCGCGGATGATGTAAAAATCCTACCAGATTGACAGAGTCTTTTGTTACTCATAAATAAACATTCATATATCTTCATTTACCAAAATGTACTTTCTAACATTTTATAAAATATGTATTTACAAAATAGTTTTTTTATGATATAATATTTAGACCCTGGCCAAAGTGGGATGTGAAATTGGAGGGATGAGTTAACAAATAAAAAAGAGAGTTAACAAAAAGGGGGAACCGTGCCAAAATTGTATCGAACACCAATCAATACGAAAGGAGG
>Ga0208196_1004996_pt1 | contig 9933 bp, 9 predicted proteins | sample AD_JPNNA7_MetaG_FD_184443 | JGI IMG/M metagenome (GOLD analysis project Ga0208196, IMG submission 184443) | Active sludge microbial communities of municipal wastewater-treating anaerobic digesters from Japan - AD_JPNNA7_MetaG (SPAdes) (version 2) | ecosystem: Engineered > Bioreactor > Anaerobic >...
TTCTTAAATTACCAATTCTATCAAAAACATCCATGCTTGTTCTTCTATGTAAACCATAAACTTCATATCCTTTATTTATTAAAAGTTCTGCAAGATATGAACCATCTTGACCAGTTATACCTGTGACCAATGCCTTTTTTTCAAGGGATTTTTCTTTCATAATCATGTTAAAAATGAGAGGTTTATAAAATTATATATAAACAAACCTATAATATTATTGATTGAGATATATGCGTTCTAAAATACCTTATTCTTTTAGATTAATATTGTTTCTTTAAGAGTTTTCCAGTTTTTGTCTTTTTCAGACAATATAGGATTATTAAAAGGCCAGTTTATGTTTATGGTTGGATCATTCCAAATTATCCCTTTTTCACTACTAGGACAATAAAAATTATCAATCTTATATATTATTTCTACATTATCACTTAATGAGGCAAACCCATGTCCAAATCCTTTTGGGATATATAGTAGATATTTATTTTTTTCAGAGAGAATCCGGCTTACATACTTTCCAAAAGTAGGAGAATCTTTTCTTAAATCAACAGCAACATCCAGTATTTCCCCTCTTATACATCTCAATAATTTTGCTTGAGAATGCTCTCCTTCTTGAAAATGAATTCCTCTAATAACCCCTTTAATTGATTTTGAATGATTTTCTTGCAAAAATTCCCCCTCGATACCTGCCCTCTTGAATTCATTTTTATTATATGCTTCTAAGAAGAAACCTCTATGGTCTTCAAAAATTTTGGGTTTTATTAAAATTACTTTCTCTATCTCAGTATTTTTAAATTCAAATGACATTTTGTATAATATTTTTATTGACTATTCTTCTTTTAAAGATTACGCTGATTTAAGATAATCTTCTTTATTTTAATCTCTTAAACAGTTTTAAAAATGATTGTTATCTAATTTTATCATGAGAAAAGGTGTAGACAATAAGAACTTATCTAAGATAGCAATAAGAGGTTCTGCTTATAATCTTCTTTCTTTATTAGTATCTAAATTTGGAGGCTTAATTTTTACAGTTATAATAGCAAGAGTTCTTCTTCCAGAATTGTTTGGGGTTTATTCATTGGTTCTTTCAATAGCAACAATTTTTTTAACTCTTACTGATTTAGGATTAGATAATACTTTTTTAAGATATCTTTCTGAATCAGCAGGTAAGAGAAATAAGAAGCTTTCAAGAGGAATTTTCAAATATATCTTTAAGATAAAAGGATTACTTATTTTGTTCTCAGTTATTCTATTGTTAATAATATCAAAATACCTTTCTTATTCGATTTATGAAAAACCACTTTTATTTTATCCTTTGCTTTTTTCTTGCTTGTGGATTATATTTGATTCATTGAGGACTTTTTTTTGGAATATTTTTATTGCAACGAAAGATTTTAGACCTCCTGTATTTTTTGATGTGTCTTCTCAAATTTTAAAAATATTATTTTCAGTTTTTGCAATATTAATATTTACAGACTCTATGAAGGTTTCAGGAATTTTTATAGCATTTTTTGTTTCAAGTTTTTTTACTTTAATTTTAATATCTTTTGTTTTACTGAAGAAACATAAATCTTTTTTATTAGGTAAGAAAGAAAATGTTGACAAATCAAAGATAAATTCTTATTGGAAATTTATGGTTTTTACAACAGTTTCCTTAGCATTATTTGGATCTGTTGATACGCTTATGCTAGGTAAATTTGTTTCTTTAGAATATCTTGGATATTACAGATCTGCTATGAGCATTGTTCTTACATTAGCATCTGCATTCTCTTTATCCTGGGCATTCTTCCCTATTTTTACTCAAATAAAAGGAGCTAGGTTTCAAAGAGGATTTAATAAAGTCTTAAAATATATTTTAATATTTTCAATCCCTGCGACTGCAGCAATAATCTTCCTTGGAAAATATATCATTAAGGTTATTTACGGTAACGAATATCTTCTTGGAGCAACTTCAATATACTTTTTATCTCTTTTAATCATTACAACCCCTCTAATTGGATTGTATTCTGTAATTTTCCAATCAAAAGAAAAACCACAAATATTGAGCAAGTCCGTTCTTTTCTCTTTAATTATTAATATTTTATTAAATCTTTTAGTGATATTTTTATTTAATGATAATCCATTATTTATAACTGCAGGAGTAAGTTTAGCAACTTCTGTTAGCAGAATATTTTTATTAGGCTTACTTGTATTTTATGCAAAGAAAGAATTTAATTTCGGAGTCAGGGGTATTGGTTTAAGAGCACCAATATTTGCAACAGTAATAATGTCTTTATTTTTAGTCACCTTTAATTATTTTGTAGATATAAATATTTGGTACGGCATATTGGAAGTTATTTCTGGAGCGATAATCTATTTCATTTTTTTAATGTTAGGAAAGGGATTAGATAAAGATGACTGGAAATTGGTTAAAGGCATTATTGAAAGATAATTTTATAAATAACTCCTACCATCCACGTTAATGAAGATTTATGACTGTTTTACTTTTTATAATGAGCTTGATTTGTTGGAATTAAGATTAAATGAGCTAGATAATTCTGTTGATTATTTTGTTTTGGTAGAAGCTACAAAGACACACAGATGGAAAGATAAATCTCTTTATTTCCAAGACAATAAAAAAAGATTTAAGAAATGGGAACATAAAATAATTCATGTAATTGTTAGGGATTTGCCAAAACCAGGAAGAACATACGGTAATAATTGGAGAATAAATTCTCTTCTAAAAGGGGGAGCATGGAAAACAGAATCTTTCCAGAGAACCGCAATTGTAAGAGGTTTAACAAATTGTAATGATGAAGATATAGTAATGGTATCTGATTTGGATGAAATCCCTAGACCTAGAAAGATACCTGAGATGGTTAAAGCTTTAACACTAAAAAATGAGAAAATTGTTTCATTTGACCAAAGTTTTTATAATTTTTTTTTAAATGGTTTTACAAGTACAGGGTGGACTGGAACAAGGGCATGTACTTTTAGAAATTTTAGAAAATTGTTTAATAAAGATATGAATAGGGTTAGACATCTTCGGAATCTTCCTTTGCGCCTCCAAATGATTCTGGGTAAGAAACTTTATATTATTAAAGATGGAGGATGGCATTTCTCATTTTTAGGTAATGTAGAAACTATAATTAATAAAATTGCTTCTATATGTCATTTTGAGAAAGATACTCCAGAAAACAAGGACCCCAAAAAGATTTTGGAGAAAATAAATAGCGGGAAATTTTTATATGATAATAAAACAGTAACATATGTTCCTATAGACGAATCTTTTCCAAAGACAGTATATAAAAATCAGAAAAAATACAAGAAGTATATTATGCCTATAAAATAAAATTCTTAATTTTTTCCCAACCATTTCTTTCTCTTCTTTTTTGTCTTATCTCTTTAATATCCTCGAGGTTTTCTTTATATGCTTTAATAAGCATTTTTATCTTTACAAAAGGATTATTTGCAAATAAAGCAGAACCAATATGAATAAAGGTGTATCTGATTATATTAAAATAACTGTAATTTAACCATTCTAATCTTATTGCATTTCTTTTTTTTATCTGCCATATCCCATCTTTAATATTTTTTGTAGAAGAACCTCCTTTATGAATTAATTTGGTTTTACCAAAATAGACTATTTTGAATCCTTTTTTTCCTGCCCTGAAACAAAAATCACTCTCTTCACGATATGCTGGATTAAATTTTTCATCAAGTAAACCAATTTCTTCAATAACTCTTCTTTTAATTAATATGCATGCTCCAATCACTTCTTTTAATTCATAGATTCCAAACGTGTCTTTTGTTTCTTTAACTTCATTTCCATCACTTAGAAAATGTATTCTTCCATTCTTGAAAAACCATTGGAGATTTCCACTAGGATAGATTATTTTACATCCAATAATACCCACATTTTTATTTTCTTCTCCAAAATTAATCATATCTCTAAGCCAATTTTTATCAATAACTTCTGTATCATCATCTATATGTAAAATATAGTCTGGATTATATTCCTTCATTGCTTTTTTTATTAACAAGTTATTAGATGTGGAGTATCCCTCATTTTTGCTATTTGCAGATACATCCACCCAAGGGAACTCTTTTTTTATTCTTTTAGAAATTTCTCCTGTTCCAGAATCGTCCATAAAATACATCTTATAATTTTTGTAATTTGTATTATTTTTTATGCCTTTAAGACACTTCTTTAGATTTTCTTCCTGATTAAGTGTAGAAGTTATTATAGCTACTTTGGGTTCTTGCATATTGCAGCGAAGAGAATCTCCTTTAAAACATTTAGTATACTCTGTTCAAATAATATTTATAAACGAGCTAATAATTGTTGATTTATGAAGAAGATTTATATTGCAGGATGCGGAGGAATGCTTGGAGAAGCTTTTTACGAAAAATTCAAACAAGATTTTCAGTTGAAATGTACCGATATAGATGTTAATGATTATTGGCTTTCTTTTTTAGATTTTAGAGATTTTGAAAAATACAAAAAGGATGTTGTTAATTTTAAACCAGATTTCCTTTTTCATCTTGGAGCATATACTGATTTGGAATTTTGTGAAAAAAATCCAGAAGATACCTATAAAACAAATACCGATTCTGTAAAAAATGCTGTTAATATTTCTAATTCATTGAATATTCCATTATTATATATAAGCACAGCAGGAATTTTTGATGGGAAAAAGGATTTGTATGATGAAGAAGATGTTCCCAATCCTTTAGGAGTTTATGCTAAAGCAAAATATATGGGAGAGAGATTTATAATAGAAAATTCCAAAGATTATTTAATTTGCAGGGCAGGTTGGATGATGGGTGGGGGACCAAAGAAAGATAAAAAATTCATTCAAAAGATAATGGGGCAACTTAAAGAAGGAAAAAAAGAATTGTTTATAGTAAATGATAAAGGCGGTACTCCAACCTATACACACGATTTTGCAAATAATGTTAAACTTCTCCTTAAAAATAAAAAAAGAGGACTCTACAATATGGTGTGTGGAGGAGAAACAAGCAGGTTTGAAGTTGCTAATGAGATGATAAAACGTTTAAAATTAGAAAATGATGTAAAATTAACTCCTGTTTCTTCAGAATATTTTAAGCAAGAATATTTTGCCGAAAGGCCTCCTTCCGAGAGATTAATTAACAAAAGACTAAATTCAGAAGGACTTAATATAATGAGAAATTGGAAAGATGCACTAAAGGAATATTTAGAAAAGGATTATAAAAATTACTTAAAATAGATTATTTCTCGTCTAATGCTTTCTTATAAGCTTCAATAACTTTTAAACCATAGTTCTTCCAAGGATACTTTTTTGCAAGTTCAATACTATTTTTAGCCATTGTTTTTAACTTTTCAGGGTGATTGTATAAATATTTAATTTTTTCTTCAAATGCCTTAGAGTTTCCAGCAGGTACAATAAACCCTTCCCTTCCATCTTTAATAGGAGTACCAGAATTTTCAGTTGCTATTTGTGGTAATCCCATAGCAAGCGCTTCATAAGTTACTAATGCAGAACCTTCAGAAAGTGTAGGGAAGACAAAAATATCGGATTTTTTATAATATTCTAAAGCATTTACAGCACCAACAAATTTTATTGTCTTATTTTTTTGATATTTTTTTACCATATTCTTCATCTCTTTCATAACCTTTCCTACCATAATAAGCTCTGCATTTTTCAGGTTTAGATTTTGCCAGGCTTCTAACAAATAAGGAGCACCTTTTGTAATAGACACTCTTCCTACAAAAACTGCTCGAAATATTTTGTCTTCTTTCTTTTTTTTAATATCATTAAATTTATCAAGATTTATTCCGAAAGGAACAGGGATTAACTTCTCTTTTGGAAAGTTATTCTTTATAAATGATTCATATGCAAAACCTTGTGGAACTACGACGTAATCTGCATTATATAATTCTCTTAGCTGTATTTGTAGATAACTTTCCGTACATTCATTTTGTCTTAATCCAAATTCACTATATGCTTTCTCAAGTATTTCTTTATGAGTTTTAGGGTAAACAGAGGCATGCTCTACAAATATTTTTGCTCCAAGTTTTCTTGCCTTTTTTGATGACAAATAACCATATTGTCTCCAATAATGAAATATATCACACTTTTCAATTTTTGTTCTAGCAATTAAATCATAAATATAATCTACCCAGTATGGAGAATTAAAATTCTTAAATAAATATTCTTGTATTCCTCTAAGAGGATACCTAAAAATATATTTTGCCCATTTAAATGATACAACTTTGTTTTTTGGAAGTTTTTTTTGTTTATTTTCAGCGCAAATAACCTTTTTTAAAAATCCATGTTTATAGATTTCTTCTATAGCATTATAAGAAGTATTCCCCAAACCTCCACCGCCCAAAGGAACTCCAACCGAATAAATAACTTTCATTTTTCTACATACGCAAAATAGTTATTTAATTCCCCTGTTTTTTCTATTTTATAATTAAATTCATATAATACATTTTTTACTTCTTCAAGGTGTTCTATATCCCACGATTCAAAGATAATTTTTGGATGAAATTTTTTTAATGTATTTAAAGCTCCCATTAAGACCTTCGATTCATGACCTTCAACATCAATCTTAATTAAATCTACTCTATCTATTCCCAATTCTTTAATAATAGAATCAATCTTTTTTGATTTTATAAAAATTTTCTTCTTTGTTTTTACTTCTAAGGAATGTCCCCCTATACCTTCATTAATATAAAATGGTAATTCTTGTTCAACATTAGAACAGAGATATTCAAGAACCTTGATATTCTTTAATCTATTTAGTTTAATATTTTTTTTAAGAATATCTAAATTATTCTTTTCTGGTTCTATAGAAATTACTTGGCCACGATTAATTAACTTTCTTGCAAATCTTATAGAATAACTCCCAATATTTGCCCCTACATCAATAAAAACTCCCTCATCTATTGAAAATTTTTGTAGTGGTTTTTCATATCCTTCTAGAGAAGAACAAAATACCTCATAGTCATTTGAACAAAAAAATATTCCTTGTTTATTTTTAACATATATCTTTTTTATAAATTTAGGATGTTTTTTTGAAATCTTGATTATTCTTAAAATTTTACTAGTCGGCATCTGAAACAAGAAATAAAACAGTATGGCAAATTTGTCAAAGAAGGTTATTCCTTGTTTATATGTGCCTATCATCCCCCCCCCAAGATAAAATAATTTCAGATGTTCTTTTATTCATTTTTCTACATACGCAAACAATTTTCTTTCCTTTTGTATGATTTTATAGTTAGGATTAGCCTTTAATATAATTTTCTTTAAGACTACTGGATCATCTTTAAGATGATAAGTGCAAATTGAAAGAAGAGGAGCGTCTTTCTTCAACACTTCTTTTGCTCCTACCAACATATTCCTTTCAAATCCCTCAATATCTGATTTAATAAAATCTATTCTTATTTTGTTTCTTCTTGCCCAGTTATCCAGGGTAAACATTTTTATTTTTTCCTTGCCTTTTTTATCAAATTTGTTTGCTGCATCATCTCCAGAGCTTTCAAAAGGAAAAATCCCTTCTTTATCTCCTAATCCCGCTGGAATAACTGTAATTCTACCATTCATTTCTGCTGTTTTTCTTAACCATTTTACTGATTCTAGAGAAGGTTCAAATGCATAAACATTAGCTCCTTTTTTAGAAGCATACGCAGCAAAGTCACCAATCCACGCTCCAGCATCAATAACATTCATTTTAGGTTTAATTGTTATATCTCCTCCGTATTTTCCAACATAACAATAAGGGTCTTCTCCTAGAGAAGAATCAAGCTTGTCAAAATTATTATGGCTGTAATTATCATCATATTTTAGAAAAATCTTGAATATCTCATCTGGAATAGATCTGCCTATATCTTCTTTGCTTATTATCGGAAGATATATTCCCTTAACATTAACTCTAGTTCCTTCAACATATTTCTTAAATCGTTTATTATTAGTCTCTATAACTTTTCTTTTAAAATACTTATAAAAAGGGTTCTTTTTCTCATGGAAATCTTTTGTTTTTTTAATATCTCCTACACTTATTAAGAAGTAAATCCCATCTAATAAATAAGCAATAGGTTTTACAAATTCTGCTAATGGGCTCTTTTCTCTTTGGAGTATACCTTTAAAATTAGGGAAAAAATGTTTTATTACATTGTAATTCCAAGAAAATTTTCTTATTTCTAAGTCAGGTTTTATTAATAACTCTTCCCAAGATTCTTTAATAATTTTATCCATTGTTTAATACCTGAATTTTAAATGTCGATCATTTTTAAGGATTATCCTGGTAGAATGCTTATTAATTAACACACTACACTTATTTTATTTAAAATACCTGCTCTTTTTTTGATTCCAAGTAAGAAATATAATAATGCTCCAAATCAGTTTGGACGTGAATTGTATCTTACCTTTAAGACTTTAAATTTATATTATTATAAGTTAGGATATTTAGAGATTACATTTTAATTGAATAATATTTTAAGATATTTCTTTCCCCATTTTTCAAGGGAGAGTTCATTTATAGTTTTTATTGAGTTTTCTATTATTTTATTTTTAATTTTTTTATTATTTAGAATTTTTATCACTTTATTGGCATCATTTTCATCGAACTTTTCAATTATTATTCCATTTTTATTATCCTCAATTATTTCTTGTTCTGAATCTTTCGAGCAAAACAATAAACAACCAGAAGCCATCGCTTCTGATGTTGTCATAATAGGAGCACCTCCCTCATATCTCGAAAAACAGAAGAATACATCTGCAGCATTATAATATAAAGGGATGTTCTCTCTTGGAACTTTTTTTTGAAAATAAGTCAAGAATTCCTTTCCATCTATTGTTTTTCTAACTTTCTTATAATCAGCCCCAATAACTAATAAATGATAATTTTTATTCTTTCGATATATTTCTTCAGATATTTTTACTGCCCTATCTAATCCCTTTCTCCAGTATCCTCCCTGCCCGATATATAAACCATAAATTTTATCTTGTTCAAGATTAATTTTTTTCCTTATCTCTTTCTTATTTTTTGCATTGAAATCTTTTAAATCTACACCAGTTCTTAAAACATCCATGTTTCTATTTGTATTATAAAGTTCTTCTAATTCTCTTTTAACCTTCTCAGACACACATATTATTTTATCTGCTTTTTTTATTGGAGGTTTTTCTATTAAATAACTAAATAATAACATAGGAGATATGAGGACCTTCATTATAAAAGAGAACCTTAACATATGTACTCTAAAGAAATTATATGTAACCCCATGATAAGTATGTATTAATGTCTGATTTATATTTTTCTTATATCTTCCCATCCATCTTCCCCAGACAGCATGCGAGTTTATAATATCAAAATCATTTTTTTTAAGAAATTTATAGATTTTAAAATTACCAATTATTTGATCCAGAGGATAAGGTAAATTGCTTTTTATCTCAATGTATCTAACTCCATTGTTAGTATAAATTTGTGCTTTTTTACCCACATAAATCCAGGTTATTTCTGTATCTTTCTTATTTTTTTTTATACACTTTATAATATTCTTTGTATACAAACTCACTCCTCCATCAAAATTGGGTTCAGCACTAATAAAACAAATTTTTATTTTTTTGTCTGGCATATTTAATACCACCACCATACAGATTTTTTATTACAACAAGAACATAACGGAACTTTATAAAATTCTCCTTTAATATGTGCTTCACGTATCTTCCTTAATTTTTCTCCTTTCCATATCTCTTCTATTGTTTGATTTTTTAAATTACCTAAAATAGTTGAGTGATTCCAATCATCACAACATAAAACAACATCTCCATTCCAATCTACAATCATCTTTGACCAAATTAATACACATGGTTTCCTGCTTATTTTCTTATTAAAGTGAAAACTTTCCTTTGTCCCTTTTTTTTGAATTTCATTAGCCCAGTTTCTCATATTAATAATATTTATACCATC
>Ga0208196_1004999_pt1 | contig 9929 bp, 9 predicted proteins | sample AD_JPNNA7_MetaG_FD_184443 | JGI IMG/M metagenome (GOLD analysis project Ga0208196, IMG submission 184443) | Active sludge microbial communities of municipal wastewater-treating anaerobic digesters from Japan - AD_JPNNA7_MetaG (SPAdes) (version 2) | ecosystem: Engineered > Bioreactor > Anaerobic >...
TTAAATATTTCAAATGATTACGAAGCTTTTTATACAGAGAATAAAAAGTTAAATTTTGAAGAACTATATGTAACAATAAATAACGATATTTATGTTATTAACTTAAAGGAAGAAAAATTTAATTTAACATCCTTAAATATTAATTCAAAATATATTGAAACGAGTCCTGCAATTAGTCCCGATGGAAATACGCTGTTTTTTGTAAGCGATCGTAAAAATGGAATGGGCGGTAAAGATATTTATGCCTGCGAACGCCTAACAGACAGGAGTTGGAGTACGCCGTATAATTTGGGAAGAGATATAAATACAGCAGAAGATGAAGAAAGTCCGTTTATGATGACAGATGGTGCTTCTTTATATTTCAGTTCTAAAGGACATGATACCAATGGCGGTTTCGATATATTTGAAACAACACAAACAGAAACCGGTTTATGGTTATCTCCTCAAAAAATTAATGCTCCTCTTAATTCAGCGTATGATGAATATTTTTTCATAATTAATTCTAAAGGAAGCGTAGCATTTTATACATCTGAAAAAAATCAATGTGAACATAATGATATTTATAGTGTAACAGGTCAAATTATTTATTAATAGCGAGCTTCCGTTTTTTTGAAATAATTAATTTCTACTATAATAAAATATGTAAAATTTGTTAGTTCTTGTTTTGTTAAATATAACTTTTCTGCTTAAAAAATTTGGAAATAACCCCCGTCCTATTTTTTAGAAAAGATAGTTTAAATTTCTAATTAAATTTTATCGAATATGGTTCCCTTTTTTTAATATGAATTAATCAAAAATGAATAAGACCGATACAAATATAGACTTGATTAATAAACTAAAGAAAGGGAATCTTTTTTTTGAAAATCAATCATTAAATTCAGATGATTATTCGAAAACCGATTGGGTCATTATTAGTGATTATAATGATCGTATTGTCTTTGTTAATCAATGTTTAATTGATTTTATGAACACGAATGGGTTTGCGAAAAATATAATTGGCGAAAAAATATCAAGTGTCTTCCCTTTTATTACAGAAGAAGATTTGATTGAAAACAAAAAAATGCTTACAGAAAAAAATGAATTAATTTTTGAAAAAGAGTATAACGTTTTTGAAAAGAAACTTCAAATGCATAATAGAATTATTCCTGTTATTAATAATGGAAAGTTAATACAAATGATTATCATTATTAATGAATTAGCGAATAATAATCAAGAAAATAATAAAACAGGACATACACAAGAAAGCGAAAAAGAGCTTAACTCGATGAAGTCGAATTTTCTTTCTGTTGTTTCTCATGAGTTTAGAACACCTTTAGCCGGCATACTTTCAAGCACTCAGCTACTTCAAAAGTACTATCAAAAGTGGGAAACAGAAAAAAATGAAAAATATTTAAATCAAATTGTTGAATCAGTAAATTATGTTACCAATATATTAGATCATTTATCGGTAATAGAAACTGATGCAAATAATACAATAACGCTTAAACCTGTTTCTGTAGATATATCTGAGTTTTTAGAGGCTATAATAAATGAAAACAAGATGCTTTTTAATACAGAAGTCAACATTCACAAGTCATTTAATTTACAAGAAAGAGAACATTATATCGATAAGAACTTAATTCGATATATTATAGGGAATATTTTAAACAATGCGATAAAGTTCACCCAGCAATCGAATGAAATATTTTTTAGTGTTGACGATAATTCACAGAACCTTATTTTTATAATAACCGATTTTGGTATAGGTATTCCTTCCGGAGAACAAACATATATTTTCGAACCTTTTTACAGAGCCTCTAATACAGAAAATATTAAAGGTACGGGCTTTGGGTTATCGATAGTAAAAAGAATGATCGATTTGTATAATGGTAAAATATTTATTAAATCGCAGATAAATAAGGGAACAAGCATAACTATTATACTCCCAAAAATTGAAAAGGAAAAATAATAATTGAATTTTTTGTCATTATCCTCTCCTAAATATTGTTAAGAAGAAATTATAGATATATCTTTAATCATATTTAAAAATAGTATTTAATAAATCTTATAAAACAAGAAAAAAACTATTTTTAATAGCTAATTAATATATGTGTAGATTGCCTAATCTATTACATTATTTTTTTGTATTACAGCCCAATTACTTTTTCTTAAGAAGTTTTAAAGTTTGTTTAAAATTTTACCCCAAAAGGATAATAAACAATTTTTAATAATTTATTTATTTTTTAAATATTCAGATAATCAATAGGTTAAGTTGGTTTAAAAAATATTTAATAAAAAATATGTCACAAAACTGCTAAAACTTTACTTATTAATAGTAAACAACGATTTATTATTAATATAAAAAAAAAGCCATGGAAACTACAAAATGTAAACTAATTGAATACGATGGTAAATTTTACCTGATATTATCTGAAAAAAGAGAAATTAAAACTGGTGATAGGGTTTTGACATGTTATATTCCAGCTCTTCAAACTATAACTGGACCAGCAGGTGGTTGGCATCATGAAGGTTTATATACCACAAATCATACACCGGCATGTATTTACGTTTATGGTAAATCATTAGATATTGTTGTTGCATGCGAAGAAGAAATTCAAAAAGCAGACCTTTTGAAACTAAAGAAAGAAATAAATTGCAGTATTTATACTCATAATGGCGAGCCTTGTTTTATTAAAAATAAAATTCTAATTATAAATTAAAGATATGAAACAAATAAATAATCAGAATTGTTCTTTTAATGATTTGCTAAAGATTATTAAAGAAAAGTCCGATGGCGGAAAGAGTTTGGTCGGTGTTAGTGAAATATTAGAACAAACATCTAAAGAGAATTTTGGAAATAAAAACATAAAACAATTATTTAAATTACTTGACGAGGGAACAGTTACAACTTCCGTAAATAGAAGGGACAAGGATGAATTGTATATATGTTACATTGGAGAAAAAAAATACAAAAACTCCTTTGGAAATAAAGATGTTTTTAAAAAGATAATTGATTATTTCTTGCTTTATTGTACAATTTCTAAAACACCATCGATAAATGAATTTCATTTAATAACAGAAGATAAATATGTAACACACTCTTTTTTTGATTACACAAAAAAAATAAATGCAGATTTTACGGAGATAAAGATTTTATTAAATGTTGTAAAAGGCTTTTTGAATGGAATGCATCCTATGTTTATGTATGATATAAATTTAGATTCCACGGAACTTGCGTATTATTCGGAGAAGATGATGGATATGAGCAATACATTGATAAAACATGATATTTTGAGCGTTCATAACGAACCAGATGGGGTAAGCTGCAGAATTGGAATTACAAAACGAACCCTTCAACTAATACAAAACAATGCGTTAAATCTACAAATAAAAGAAAGTAAGATACATTCAGGGTTATATGTATACAAACCATTAGAAACAATACCCGAAATAAAATTGTTTTATAATTCAACTACTGAAAAGATGTTTAATAATACGTGTAACATCATAAAGAAATCTGCTAATAATAACGACATTAATTTTTCTTTACTGCTTTATGGACCCTCAGGAACAGGTAAAACAGAATTTGCATATCAATTAGCGCGACAAACCGGAAGTGGAATAATGCAGCTAGATTTTTCACAGATACAGTCTAAATGGGTAGGGGAAACAGAAAAGAACGTTAGAAAAGTTTTTAATGATTATATTAATCTGTCAAAAAAATCAGATATGCCTTTAATTCTACTAATAAATGAAGCTGATGGATTAATGACTAAAAGGATTAGCGTGAATACAAGTAATGATATTTACTCTAACCAAACTCAGGCACAACTCTTAGAAATTCTTGAAGAATTTAAAGGAATCATGGTAGCTACCACAAATTTGTATAAAAATATTGACACAGCATTTCATCGTAGGTTTTTGTATCGATTAAAAATAGATATGCCAAATTATGATACAAAAGAAAAACTAATTAACTACTCAATGCTAACAAAATATATAAGCCAGAAAGCGATAAAAACTGTACTAAAAGAAAAATGGAGTGCTGCACAGTTAAAAAATATCGAACGAAAAATTCAACAGCTTGAAATGATTGATGATATTGATGAAAAGTTGATATTAGAAATAATGCATGAAGAAGGATTTTTCGATAACTCTCCTAAATTGGGATTTTTTATTGAAGATAAATAAAAGTATTAACCTAAAACCTTAAAATATGGAAACTTGGAAAAAAGAATTAATAAATTTTCTAAAAATAAATAATCTTTATCCATACGAAGTATTGAATAAAAACTTGGAAGAATGGATTAAAGAGTATGCGGATGTTTTAAATGAAATTACTCCACAGATTAAAACTAACGTAAAATTGAAATATAAATGTGGCTTTGAGCTGAAAATAATGTTAAACGGGAAAAAGCCATTTTATATATGTGTAAATTATTTAGCAAATGAAAAAACGGAAGAGCCTATTTTAAAAATAAAGTATACTTCGAAATTTAATTTTAGCAAAGAATTAAATGCAATTAAAACTAATTCGATAAGTGATAAGGAAGATGATATTACTCAATTTTATGATTGGGACGAAATCGAATCTGATTACTCAAATAATCCAATAACTGAAAAGGGATTTGTATTAATGTTAATTACAGAACAGTTTAAGAAGTACGTTCATCAGAGAAATTAAATATTGAATTCATTTAAATTTATTTTAAAGAAATAATTTACCAAAGGGAAAAATAATTTTTATTCAATTTATTTTTTACAAATTAAACTTAATATTATGACAAAAAAACTCAATTCTTCTAAAAAAACTGGTCCCGACTGCTTCCAATTAATACTTGGAGTAGTTGGATTAATTATCGGATATTATCTATTCTATGATAAACCCTCTGAGAAATCGCATAAATCAACACAAAATGATATTCGCACTTCAAAAATAAAAAAAGTTGATAATATTAATTCCAATAATAGTAGTGAAATTGAGAATAAAGAAGTTGAAATTAATAAAAAAAATGATTATCATAAATTAAAAAATTGCAAGAGACATAGTTGTAATAATACTTTTAGTTATTATGGATGGAGGCATAATAACTACGGATGCACTGAAGCTACACGTAATACTGGAATTTATTGTTCTGAAGAATGCTGTGAAAGGGATAATCGTGATTATTAATGTTTTATAATAAGCTTTTATTTAAAAAAATAAAATTAACAATAAAATAACCGATTAATCGAATATAGTAAACATGTTTGCAAAAAAATCATATAATAATGTGGTTATGCTAGTATATCTGCAAAAAAAAATGTTTTATTTTCTAATATGCAATATAAAATAAGGAAAAATAGTTATTTATTTAAGATTTTTTATATAATTTAAACAATACTGATATATGAAAACTCCATTAACAATAGTATTAACACTACTTTTCTCTTTTACTTATGGGCAAATTTTTAAAATCAAAGAAATGCCTGAATATAATTTAAGTGCTATTAATGCAGTTAATAAACTTAGGGATTCTTTAAAATTGAGTATTTTGGAGGAGGATTCTATTTTAGTATCAACTGCAAAGCATCATGCTTATTATTTAGTATATGGGTTGTCTTATGATAAATATATGATGGGACACGGTGAGGATATAGATATTCCGAATTTTGAAGAGATTCCTAAGGCTGTTAGATTAATTTATGCAAAAGATGAGATTCAATCTTATTATGGTATTTCATTTAAATTACGTGATACAGTTAAAGATATAGTAAAGGAAGCTGATAAGAATATATTAAAAGATGATGGATGTAATAATTTTGGTGAATTTTATGTAAAAGAATATAAAGAATCTGAATCACACTATAGAATAATGATAACTAAGGATAGAACTAGGATTGGAACATTTTCATTATTAGTATATTTAAAGAGTGATAATGAGGAATTTCCAATGTTATATTTGGTTTCTGTTACTAATACAAAATAATTTGTTTGAAAAATATTTTTCCTTTTATATTTTTAAATTTCTGCTTTATTATATTATACCAATTGTAAATTTAAAATAGTCCAACGGATATTTTAAATTATACAATGGTAATGCCGATGACATATATGTTATGGTACAATTTATTGGACTATTACATATATGCAATCGGTATTAGAAAGACTTAAAAATAGGATTTTAATAAAAATGCTTTTTCTTTTATTTGCCAAAAGTATTAATAATAGGAACTCCCTTTAGCGTTGCCATAAAATTTGTGATTTTATTTAAAAAACATTTTTTTTAATGTGTAATATGCACTATATTTACTATTATTAAACTAAAATCATATGGGAGGATATAATAAGTATTTTTCATTACTTGAAAATATTAAAATACTATTTGAAAATATTAAAATTACAAAAGAAAAATTATCTCACGAGCAGTCCGAAAAGGCAGGTGAAATTGCAGAAAGATTTATCTCTGAAAATAAAGAAATATGGACTGATATTTCAGATGAAAGGATTTATGAAAATGCGGAAAGTGCAATTGATTTTTTACAGCTTAAATTAAATAATAGTGAAACACTCGAAGCTATAAGCAAATCAATTTCTAAGTATTTAAAGAAATTGAGTAAGAAAGAACAAGAAGTTGAATCAAGAAAAATTTCACGAGATTTATTAGAAGGGCTTATAAAAGAAAAATTTTTAACCCAATGGTCAAAAAAGGAGATTGAAACAGTCATTAATTTTTATCATAAGAAATATTTTAACTTAGAAAAAGCAACGTCTAATCCATATGCTGCATATGATAGATTAAGGGCTTCTTACGAAAGAATCGCTGAATATTATCCTGTTGATAAGAGAAAACCTGAGTTTTTTATTGATATTGCAAAGCAATTTTTTGAATTACAAGACGAGACCGATAAAAACTGGAAAGATCACATAAAGGATATTAATAAAATTATAAATAAATACAAAACCCAGGATGAGAAATATGCTTCTGCACAAATAAAAAACAGCAAAAAAACTATAAAGACAAATATTGCAAACGTTAAATTAATTCATAATATAAAAAAAGTATCTATTGATGACGATGAGTCCATTAATAACCAATTTGTTGATGAGTTATTTTATTCTATTCGAGATGATATAGGCTTGAATTCCAAATTATCGAAAATTGACAGATTTATAAATGAAATTCTGAAAATATCAAAACTAAGCAAACAAGAAGAAAAACTTTTTTACATTTTGATAGACATAGTTAAAGATCCAGATAATAAAGCTAAAACACAAAAAGAGATTATGGATTTATGTAAAAAAGAATTAATAAGTCAAGGAATAACATGCGAAAATTATAGGGCTATTAAAAAAAGATTATTTGATGATATTAAAGTGTAATAGTTAATACTTAATCTGACAGTTGGTATAAAAATATAGAGTTTTTTCAGGCATTTATTTCTTGAAATGATTTTAAAATAAGGGGGCTATTTTTTGCCCCCTGACCATTCCAGTCAGACAGGTTATTCCTGACGAGTTGCTCTCCAGCAGAGCCCGTTTCCGCTTCACCTGACAATTGCAAAGATACATCTTTTTGAAAGAGATCATTTAATATTTTTTCTTTTGCAAGATGTAAGCTGTCAAACCAAGTTTCCATAGGTGTTTTACCAAAACAATATTTTCCAGAATGAGGGCGTTTTGTGTTGTATTCGTCAAGCCATATATCTACATCTTTTTGCAACTCTTCTAAGGATGTATATACTTTTTTACGAAAAGCAACAGCATAAAATTCATCTTGCATTGTTCTGTGGAATCTTTCACAAATACCATTCGTTTGAGGATGTCTTGCTTTTGTTCTTGAATGGTCAATATCTTCAACCGCAAGATAAAGTTGATATTCGTGATGTTCTCTAGCACCACAATATTCAGTTCCTCTATCAGTAAGTATTCGTAACAAAGGAATATTGTGTTCTTCATAAAATGGAACAACTCTATCATTTAGCATATCAGCAGCAACAAGAGCATTTTTACGATCATATACTTTTGCATTCGCAACCTTTGTATATGTGTCTATGAATGTTTGCTGGTAGATTCTGCCAACACCTTTAATTGTTCCAACATAATAAGTATCTTGTGCTCCAAGATAACCGGGGTGATGAGTTTCTATTTCTCCATGAGCAAATTTTTCTTCTTTTGCTTTTTCTAATGCAATAACCTGCGACTCAGTAAGTATTATTCCATCTTGTGCAACCTTTGCCTCCAATGCTTTTAAACGTTTTGAAAATTTTTCTAAATCATTTCTTTGCCACACACAACGAACTCCACTGGGCGATACAAAGATTCCTTTTTTCTTCAATTCATTGGAGGCTCTTACCTGACCATAAGCAGGGTATTCAAAGGCAAATTCTTTAATAGCTTCTTCTATATGTGATTCTATGCGATTTTTAATTATTGGCTTACGACGACTTATTTCTTTTAAAGCCAGTTCGCCTCCTTGATCATAAAGCTCTTTAAAGCGATAAAAACTATCCCTGCTATAACCAAATATTTTACATGCTTGAGATACGTTACCTAATTGTTCTGATAATTTGATTAATCCAATCTTACTTTTGATTACTTTTGTTTCTAAATTCATTTCTGACAGATTTTAGGGGTTTAACATTTATTGATTTTAACATTTCAAATTTATGTTTTTATCCCTAACTGTCAGATTAAATCAAAACTAATTCAATTCAATGAATCGGGCTGGAAGGGTTGCTAGCTAATAGGAATAAGTTCAAGAAAATTGATGAAATGAGTACATCATTTTTCGAAAATATTTTATTGTAGAATGTTTATTGATTATCTTTTCAATAAACATTCTTTTTTTTAGTGAGCATAGAGATTTCTAAAAATAAAAATATTCCCATATTTGCAATTAAATTAAAAGGTTTGAAAAAGATACTTAAATATATTTCCTCTTTTATTAAAGAAGATTTTAACGGATGGATATATGGTTTTACTTTTCTTTTTTTAATACTGAGTATCTCCTTTAATTATTCAGTTAATTTCGAAAAAAAAATACTTGGGTTCTATTATCTTCAACCGATTGGAATACTTTATTGTTTTATTTTTTATGCATTGGCTTATTATATTATTGCTATTCCGAAACTACTTATCAATAAATCAAATAATGTTATTTCGAATTACCAATTTTGGACTAGGAGTTCTTCATTCCTTTTATTATTAGCACTTTTAGCCGGTTTTAATATTCTTAATACATGGGCTACGGCTTACAATGGATACGAAGCGTATTATATCACTAAAATTTCTGCTAATCTTCGCTTTGTAGTTATTTTCTTAATCCCTCTTTTTATTATTTGGAAAGTAATTGATAAAAAACATACTTCGTTTTACGGACTTACATTAAAAAACCTTGATTTAAAACCCTATTTTTTAATGTTATTGATTATGTTCCCGCTTATCGCTTTGGCTTCCACACAAGGCGATTTCCTTGCAACATACCCCAAATTTAAACCATGGTTTCCACAAGGAGATGTTTTTGGATTAACTAAAATGGAATTAACATTTATATATGAAATAACATATGCGTTTAATTTTATATCGCTTGAATTATTTTTTAGAGGGGCGCTTGTAATAAGCATGGTTGCAATTATAGGGAAACATGCTGTTTTGCCAATGGCTGTAACCTATTGTTTTTTGCATTTTGGCAAACCTTTAGCCGAATGTATTAGTTCTTTCTTTGGCGGCTATTTATTAGGCGTAATTGCTTTTTATACACGCAGTATTGTTGGTGGCTGTATTGTCCATATGGGAATTGCTTTTATGATGGAAATTGCTGCTTTAATACAGCATTATTTTATTCTTAAAAAATGAAGCGATACAAAAGCTAAGATGTATTATACCAATTGCCAGTATTTCATTAATTAGAAATAAATATCTAACTTAACAGAGCAGTAATGCCGAAAAATAAAATTTCTTAAAAAAG
>Ga0208196_1005002_pt1 | contig 9928 bp, 10 predicted proteins | sample AD_JPNNA7_MetaG_FD_184443 | JGI IMG/M metagenome (GOLD analysis project Ga0208196, IMG submission 184443) | Active sludge microbial communities of municipal wastewater-treating anaerobic digesters from Japan - AD_JPNNA7_MetaG (SPAdes) (version 2) | ecosystem: Engineered > Bioreactor > Anaerobic >...
TCGCCATTGCCATGATTAAAGACGTGATAAAACTCATCTATCGCAAATTCAAAATTTAGTCTAACCATTTAAATATTATACCACAAAACACACTAAAGGGGAGCTCGCAAGCTCCCCTTTCTGCCTCCTTTCTGCCTCCTTTCTGCCTCTAAAACCTTACTTCTTATTCTACCAAACAGCCCAGAAAGTGAAAGTGTATAACCGTCTAAACAAAAAAAGGGGCAATGCCCCTTTTTTTGTTTGAAATTTGACTTTCTATTTAGTTGGCACCGCAGGCTACAGCCTCACCTGTTTGACTAAAACCATCTGTGACTGTTCCTGTATCACCAGCATAACCAGTACTATCAACACAGTAATTTGTACCATCAACCAAGGTTGCTGAAACACCCCAGGCGCTTGGCCTTACACCACTGGCGGTGTCTTGAGCACAAAGCACCGTCGCACCTTGGTCTTTAGCTGCAGCAATGAGATTACCTAGACCACCAGTGTCGGTTTCGTTACAAACATCAAGCACATAAGCACCAGAAGTGTCAGTACCCAATTCAGCTTCTGCTCTCATTGAAGACAAAGAAGCCTTAGCCGAAGCAGCACGTGCTTTTTCTCGTGCCGTACCCAAACTGGTCAAAACTACACCCGCCAAGATACCAATAATCGCGATGACGACCAAAAGTTCAATCAAGGTAAAACCCTTATTTAACGTTTTTTTCATAATAAAAACTTACTTAATAATTAATAACTTTTAAACGACTTTAAAATCGACTTTATTTATATATTTATATTTTACAACAATTCACGAAAAGTTAATAATGGGAAACGGAAAACTGTGGATAACCATCTAATGCGGATAAAACGCGGATTTACGCTGATGAAACTCTGATTAAATACTTGAAGAATCCTATTTCTCTTATATCTGCGTTTTATCTGCATTAGATTATCTGCGTCTAATCCGCATTTGTTAGATGCCCTGCGCCAAGTTATAAATCGGCACGAGAATAGCCGTGAGCATTATACCGACACCAACACCCAAAATGACAATCAGCGTCGGCTCAATCAAGCCAACCAAGGTGTCCACCTCGTTGCCAACTTCTCGTTCATAAAAACGCGATAATTTTTCCAAGACAAAACCGATTTTACCGGATTCCTCACCAACCTTAATCATCTGCACCATCACGCCGGGGATTTCCGGATAACGAGCAAAAATACTGGAAACCGCGCTTCCCGCCTTAATCGCCTCGGCCGCTTCCAAGAGAATTTTTTTGTAAACTTCATTGTCCACCACATCGCCGGAAATCTCCAGCACGCGCACCATGGAAATACCGGATGAGAGCATTGTGTTCATGTTGTCAGAAATGCGCGCCAAAAAAAGTTTGCGATAAAGGCGGCCAACATAGGGAATGTTTATCTTAAAACGGTCAAACGCATACTGACCTTGGGGGGTGCTGATATAGCGAAAAAGATAAACACCAATAAAGGCCAAGAACAAAGCAATCGGCACGCTAAACATCACAAAGAAATCACTGGTCCAAATCAAGAGTTTAGTGTAAATCGGCAGCTCCTGGCCGGTTTCCAGCAAAACTTGCGACAACTTCGGCACCACAAAAATAACCATCAGAATCATCACCACAATAAATGATACCACCACAAAAGCCGGGTAAATCAAGGCGTTTTTGGCGCGCGAGGACAAAGCGTAGGAACGATCCATATAGTCGGCCAGATAAACAAACGCCTCGGACATCTTGCCGGACTCTTCGCCGGCCCGCACCATACTGACATAGAAGTCGGTAAAAATTTGCGGATGACGACTAAGGGCGGCCGAAATCGGTATCCCCCCCTTGATATCATCCACAATCGCCAGCAAGGCTTTTTGTAAAACTGGATTTAAACTTTCTTGCGCCAACAACCGAAAGGTCGCCAAAACGGAAACCTTGGCCTCAAACAAAGTCGCCACCTGCCGCGAGAGCATCACGACTTCTTTATAGGAGACCTTGCGCGTAAAAGGCAAGTTAATATGAAAACGTTTTTTTTCTGTCACTTCCGGTTTGACCGAAACGATAATCAAACCTCGCCGTTGAAGCGAACTGATAGCCAAGTCTATGTTGGGCGCGTCGATGCTGCCGTTTTGTTCCTGGCCATCTTTATCTACGGTTTTGTAAATAAAAAGCATAACAAAATTAAATTAAACGATTAAGCGCCTCGGGATTAAGGGAGTGACGAAAAGCGTTATCCGCGGAAATCTCGCCGTTTCGGACCAATTCCGCCAAAGAGCGGTTCAGGTCAAGCATTCCCTCAGACGAACCGGTCTCAATCACCACGTCTATCTCAGCCGTGCGACCTTCACGAATCAAGTTGGCCACCGCGTCATTGTTAATCAAAAGTTCAAAAGCCGGAATCAAACCGCCGGAGATACGCGGAATCAAACGCTGGGAGAAGACCCCCAAAAGCGAGCCGGCCAACTGCATTCTAATCTGGTGCTGCTGGTTGCCCGGAAACGAGTCAATGATACGGTCAATCGTCTGCGCCGCGCTGTTGGTGTGCAGAGTGGACAAAATCAGGTGCCCAGTTTCGGCCGCGGTTACCGCCATAGAAATCGTTTCCGGTGTGCGCATTTCGCCGACCATCGCCACGTTGACATCCTGACGGAACATAGAACGAAGAGCTGTGTAAAAGTTTTTGGTATCAAACCGAACTTCGCGCTGGTCAATGATAGAACGGTCGCTGGTAAACAAGTATTCTACCGGGTCTTCAATCGTAATAATGTGTTCGGCGCGTTCATGATTGACCATCTCCACGAGCGAGGCCAGAGTGGTAGACTTGCCTTGGCCAACTGGACCAACAACCAAGAAGAAACCCTGTTTCTTGTGGACAAAATCAGCCAACTGCTCCGGCAAATTGAGCTCTTTGATGGTCGGCACCTTCATTGGAATCAAACGCAAAGCAACCCCAACCATTCCCCGCTGGAAAAAAGCATTGCCGCGGAAACGGACATTGGCGGCTGGCGAATAAGAAAAATCAACCTCGCGCTGTTCCAGCAAAATTTGCTTGTTTTCGTCATTCAAAATTTCCATCGCGATGCCCAAAGTGTCTTCCGGCGTCAAAATCGGCTTTTTGATAATGGGGATGAGCGCGCCAGAGACGCGGATGGACGGATGGCGACCAACTGTCAAGTGCAAGTCGGAAGCGCCTTCCTTGGTTACCGCTACCACCAGCTCTTCTATTTCTTTGCTGTAATCCTTCATAAAAAATTGTTTAATTTTAAAAAACTAAAAATTAAGCGTATTTGCGATTGGCCAAAATTTCTTTGACTTTGTTGACAACCTCTGTCGGCGTAGCTGACGCTTTGACGATATAACCATCCGCGCCAAGACCCAAACCTTTCTCAACATCCTCTTTTTGGCCTAAGTTGGACAAAATAACAATCAAGCCCCGATTGCCATCAAATTTTTGCTTGATATTTTCCACCAATTCAAAACCGTCCATGACGGGCATCACCACATCCACCAGATAAATATCCGGCTTTACCCCGGCCTCTAATTTTTTGACGGCCTCATCACCGCTTTGCGCCGTCTCTACCTCGTAACCGCTTTCACTGAATTTAAGTGAATACATGTCCACCAAGAATTTGTCATCGTCCACAATCAGAATTTTTATTTTAGTTGGGTCATTTTCCATATTAGTTTAATTATATTACAATTTGTTGACTTCTTCAAAAGGCGTAATCCCCTGAAATGATTTGAGAAGGGCATCTTCTTTCATTGTCATAAAACCTTTGGACCTGGCGTAACGGTAAATCTCATTTTCGCCCGGATTTTTTAAGATAATCCGCTCCAGTTCGCGGTCCATTTCCAAAAATTCAAAGACACCGGTCCGACCCTTGGTGCCGCTAGGGCAAGTGGCAGTTTTGTGAACGCGATAAATCTTATCCACCGGCGGGATGTTTTTGCGATATTGCTCCGGCAAGTCGGCAAACTGTTTCTCAATCATCATTCTGATACTCTCATCAGCCGGTTCCGGCACTTTGGCGTCTTCGCAAGTGGTTGGTATCAAACGCTGCGCCATCATCAAAACAAGCGTCGGCGGCAATAGATATGGTTCTACCCCCATATCTATCAAACGCGGAATAGCGCCGATGGAATTGTTGGTGTGCAAAGTAGAAAGCACCAAGTGACCAGTCAAGGAAGCTTGAATTGCCAACCGCGCCGTTTCTTTGTCTCGCATTTCACCAACCATCACAATGTCCGGGTCCTGACGCAAGATACTGCGCAAACCGTTGGCAAAGGTATAATTGATTTCCGGCCTGACTTGCGACTGACTAACCCCCGGCATGTCGTATTCAATCGGGTCTTCAAGGCTAACAACATTATTCTTTTCGCGGTCAAGCATGTTAAGCATCGCGTAAAGAGTAGTTGTTTTACCGGAACCAGTTGGACCAGTGATCAAAATTAAACCATAAGGGCGCTTGATTGCTCGTTTGACAATCTCCTGCTGCGCCGGCGTCATTCCGACGGTGTCCAGACTAACCTTGCGCTTCTCCGGGTCAAGAATACGCATCACGATTTTTTCCCCCCAATAAGTCGGAAAGGTGGAGATACGAAAATCGGCTTTGCGGCCTTCGTAACTGTAAGAAAATCGTCCGTCTTGCGGCACGCGCTTTTCGTCCAATTTGAGGTTGCTCAAAATTTTAATGCGCGCCACCATCGCCTCATGGACAGTCATCGGTGGTGTTAGACTGGTATAAAGCACGCCATCCACCCGAAAACGAACCTTAAGGGTGGTATGGGTTGGCTCAATATGAATGTCAGACGCGCCGCCGGAAAGGGCATTTTGGATAATAACGGTTACAATCTTGGCGATCGGCGCTTCTTCAATGATATTAGCCGAGCTTGTAGTCGTCTCTTCCGACTTCGGTTTGTTAAACTTGGCGACTGTTTGTTCAGCTTCACGGATGTCGGTCTGAATATCGCCGACCACCCCCGCCGAGTCTCCGCTAGACAAACCCTCATAACTTTTTACGGCCAAATCAAAATCTTTTTTTGACAAAAGATAAATTTTGAATGGCATTCGGGTCTTGGAGGCAATAAACTGCAAAGCGTCTTTCGCTTCCGTGTCATCCGGATTAACCATCCCCACCTCTAAAACACCGTCTTTGACTGCCACTGGCAAAAACAAATAATTAAGCGCCGATTCCAGCGGCACGTATTTTAGAACCTCAAAAGGAATTTTTTTATCATCCAGCTTCTTGAGCGATATGTTATAGTAGTCGTCCATTTTAAAATTTACTTCCCAAAAACTGCCGGGAATAAAAAGAAGCGGTTTCCCTCATCTATTCCACTGCGGCCTCATCGGCCGTCTCTCCGTCATCTGTCGTGACGTCTGAACCCCCTTCGGGCGAAACAACAGCCTCGCTTGAAGTGGCGGTTTCAAAGACTCCTTTGGTTGGAGAATCTTGGTCGTCCAAACTGCCCAAACTCAAGTTCCCAGCTCCAATTTGCGCGAAAGGATTTTCGCGGCCGCGGCCGCGGTCGGATACCGGCCGACTCAAATCTTGGAGACCGTTTACAAAGATTGGATGGGAGAGCAGTTCTAGGTTGGTCAAATCAATATCTTTAATACCATTTAACAAAGTAAAGAACGGGTCATCCGCCAAAGCAATTTGGTTAGCGTCGCTGACCAAGCTGGGTGACATAGTGACGCCACTTTGCGGTTCTTCCTCGCCGGTAAAAACCTTGACCACCCAAAAAATGGCGATAAGAATGATAACTGCCAGGGCGACGTAAGTAACTATTTTTTTGGTGTTCATTTTATTATTTTACCCAGTAAGTTTTTAATCCAATGTCATATTGGTTGATGCCGGTTTCGCCGACCGAAAAGGCCAATGAGGTAACATCAGCCACTCGCAGACTGACAGACAAATCATCCAAGAAACCAAGCAGAGACTTGTAGCTGCCCGAGACTCTAAAAGTCATGGTCATATCAGCAACCGTATCGGCGCCAGCCGCTTCAGCGACAGACAATTCGCGCGAACTCAAGCCTTCGGTCTTGGTTTCGTCCGAAGCTTTGATATTCACATCTTGCAATATCATGCCATGCCTAGCGGCGATATTGTTTATGTCATAAACAAAGTCTACTGTGTCAATTCGGTCAGGAATAAAAGAGTCTAACTTCTCGCGATCAGCGGCCGTGATATTTTTTTCGGCGCGTTCCAACTCCGCCATTTTTTCGCGTAACGTTCGCGCGTTGCCGAGAACTTCGTCAAGTCTATCTTTTTCGGCCAGTAAAGCCTTCAGACCCTGACCACTGTTGTTTAAGAGCCAAGTTTTTAGTAATGGCTGGTCGCTTCCGTTCAAAACGGCCGAACCAAAATAAAACACCAGAACAACAGACAAGACGATTAGAATAATTGGCGTAATTAGTTTGGTCATAATTATTGGCTATTTTTGACAAATAATAATAAAGAGGGGTCGACCGTCAAAGTCAGGTTAAAAATGACGTTACCCTTGCCGTCTAAATCAAAGTTGGAAAATGAAAAAGCGGTAATTTTGCGTTCTTCACCGATTTTGGCAACTTCTGATGTAAAAATTTTTGATTGGTAAGCGATATCTTCGTAACTGGAAGCAACCCCCTTTGCTTCTACAACGTTTTTGTTAAATTTAAAATCGTTAAACTGCACATTGTGGGCCGTCACGTTACTCAATTTATCAAACAAGGGCCGGAGCGTCTGGTGATTAGCCAATACGGTGGAGCCGTTTTTTAGCTTGGTATCCAAACGCTTTAGCCGCGCCAAAGATTCATATTGAAAATCCTTTTTTTCACGTTCTAGAGATTCACGCAAGCCGCAACTTTGAGTGCTTTCGCCGCCGGTCGGACACGGACGATTAATTTGATTGTAAACATAATAGCGATAGACAAAAATACCGGCAAAATAAAGAGCGGCTATCGCAAAAATAATTACCGCCACCAATGTAACCAAGCCCAGGGGTTCCCGCCTTTCCGGCAAGCTGGTACCAATGGTTTGTTTGGGAATAAATGAGGTTGCTAATTTGTTATTCATAATTTTTTAGGTTAGATATTGACCTAAAGGTCCTCTAGTTTGCGCAAAGCCAAGCCAATGGCAACCGCAAATTCCGGACCCGTTTCCTTTAATACGTTACTTAAAAAGACTGGGGCTTCAACTTTATCAAACGGCGCCCCCATCACCACCGGCAAACCGATTACCTCGCGCGCCACATCGCCAACTCCTTTCATCATCGCGCCACCACCAATCAAGATAATTTTATCAACCGCGCGCTTGTGTTCCTTCTGATATTGTAACATTACCTTGCCAGCTTCAGCAAAAATGTATTCCACAGTCGGACTGACACTTTTTAGCAATTCGCCGTTATCAACGTCACCAAGCAAGCCAAATTTTCTTTTTATCTCTTCGGCTTTGGCAAATGGCACAGACAAAGACTTGGCAATGGCGATGGTAACGTCTTGGGAACCTTTGACAATCGTGTGGGACAGACGCACCAAGCCGTAATCCACAATCGCGATTTTAGAAGTGCCGGCGCCAATGTCCAAAATCACCGTCGCCGATAGGTCGTTGGGCATTACCGAACGAATAGAGCTAAAGGTTTCTATCTCAAAAACATCCGAGACCAAACCCAGTTTTTGAGCGATATCTTGATAAAGTCTGACGATGTCCTTTTGGATAGAAGCAATTAGAATTTCTACCTTATTGCCGTAACTTTTTTTGCGATTGCGAGAATCAGCAGACTCTAGAGCTGGTTCTCGTTCATCAAGCGAGCTTTTGGGCATCAACCGCCAATCAAGTATCACCTCCGAAATCGGCAAGGGAACATATTTGCGCGCTTCAATGGGCACCATTTCGGCCAATTTGGATTCTTCCATTTCCGGCATCTCTACACTGACCAAAAGGCTGTTGCGAAGCGGGATTGCCATCGCTCCGACCTTGGCCGTGACGTTGGCTTCGCGAAAGAGGTCACGCAAAAGCTCTAACATTTTTTCGGCCGGTAAACTTGTCGCCTGGCCAACTGAAAGCTCGGCATAGGGACCGCAGGTCAACTCGCCATAGGTCTCCAAAATGGCGCGGCCTTTTTCCTTGCGCAACTGGACGACTTTGACCGAAGAAGAACCAAAATCAATCGCCACCGCGCTCTTCTCCTTTGGGCCTGTGCTGTCTTTTACAATTTTTAAAACTTTATCAAAAATCCCCATAAAATTTTGAAATGAGATACAATAATTATAGCACGATTAAAAAACAAAACTCTCTCATGGACAAGACTTATCCACACAAACACCGCCTGACTCGGCCGAACTTCATTATTAAGAAATTGTTATCTTTCATTTTCCCGCCACGCTGCGTTCGTTGCGGTTTGTTGGGCGTCTTTTTGTGCGACGATTGTCGGCCCCAACTATCCAAAAGCGGCGAAACGGCCGAGAACGGAGTCATTGCCGCTTTTGACTACCATGATTCAGCTGTCCGCAAAACCATTCATCATCTCAAATATCATAATATCCGAGAACTGGCCGAGCCCTTGGCTGCCGAAATGTATGAGGTCTTTTTAACCGTGGCCGATGATGAGCTTATCTTTAACCGTGGTGCCGGCAAAATCTTTGTGATTCCCGTCCCTTTACACAAAAAACGCCGCCGTGAACGCGGTTTCAATCAAGCCGAGGAGCTGGCCAAATATTTTTGCGCGCCTGACCCCCAAAATTTCCAACTAAGAACCGACCTTGTTTTTAAAATCAAAAACACCAAACCGCAAGCCCAACAGAAAAAACGCGCCGAGCGATTACAAAATCTAAGAGGCGCCTTCGCGGCCAGCGCCAAGAAAAAAATCATCGGCCAAACAGTGGTGATTGTGGACGATGTCTCAACTACCGGCGCGACCATTGGTGAAATAAAAAAACTATTGCTCAAAAACGGCGCCCGCCAAGTTTGGGCGGTGGTCGCCGCGCATGGGTAAGGCCAGGTTAAAAGTCAGGAGCTGAAAATGGAGAAAAAAATTGCAAATTAGATTTTGAAGCAGTTTCCCAAAGTTCAGAGTAATTGAGCAATTTAAGAACTAGATTACTCTAGTTACCACCCCGCCAACTCATTAAGTTTGGCTCTGGTCAGAGGGCCGACACGACCGTAACCAGGATCTTGGGGACGAGCTAAATTATATTTCCGCTGAAAACGTCTGACTGCATCTAGGGTTAATTGACCAAAATAAAGAGTTTCTTGATTAGGCGAACCCGGACCGGTCTTGGTGATTAAAGTGTCGGGGTCATTATTCAAGAACTGCTGAAGTTCTCGCACATCAGGATGGTTTAACCCAAAAAAGAGAGTAGTGGCAAAATGATGGGGAGAAGATGATCCAGACATTGATCCAATTAACCTTAGATCGGGGTCAGATTTGCTCAATCCCGCTTCAGTTAGGTAAACTTGAGTTTGCGTAATTGAACCAAAATAACCAACGGCTGGGACAATTTTGTTGGCTTGCTGGTAGCGGATCAAGGCTGCTTGAGTCGCCGGTCCGAAATAGGTTGTTTCTTGGCCTGACGAGCCCGGACCGGTTGAAGCAACCGGAAAACCTTGACCATTAAGAAAAACTTGGAGTCGGAGCACATCATCGCCTAACAAACCTAATTTGAGGTCGCGAGGATAAGCCATGATTGTCTGCTGAGTTGTAGACGACACGGGGAGTGGCGCTTGAAGTTTTTCTTTTTTCCTTATTCTTCCTCCGCCAGATATCTGTCTTGCCAAAACATCATTACGCACAGTCAACGCAACCGCGCTGGAAGTTGAATAACTTCCCCCGTCGTCGCGAGCAACCGCCGTTAAAAGATAATCCCCATCAGCTATTTCAGCGGTATCCCATAAAAGAGGCCAATTATCCGGCGGATACTCCGGACCCCAGACTTGATCATCTAGCTTCAGTTGCAC
>Ga0208196_1005019_pt1 | contig 9899 bp, 10 predicted proteins | sample AD_JPNNA7_MetaG_FD_184443 | JGI IMG/M metagenome (GOLD analysis project Ga0208196, IMG submission 184443) | Active sludge microbial communities of municipal wastewater-treating anaerobic digesters from Japan - AD_JPNNA7_MetaG (SPAdes) (version 2) | ecosystem: Engineered > Bioreactor > Anaerobic >...
ATTTCAATCCTATTTTAGTCCGATTCAAACAGCGCCCAAAAATGGGTATTTTGAGGTTATATGCAAGCTCAAGTAATCATAGTAGATGTATGTGTCGGGGATGTTAGATAATGTATTCGATTTATAAAGATACACGAGATAAATCAGATAATAGTACAAGTATCAGCCTTTTCGACACCGAGTTTTATTATTTTCACTTGATCCTGCGTTCGAAAAGTGTAAAATCTCACGGAATCACTTTTACTATCAATAATAGTCTTCAGACCATGTGTAATCTCTGCAAATTGTTTCTCCGTAATATCACCTTCGAATACAGAATTCTGTACCCAATTTAGATATCGCCTTAGAAAATTACATGCCTTGGAGACCCTCCCCACCGCAATATCGTAAACGACGATAATGTACACATTACCACCATATGACAAATGGTTCGTATTTCTTGAGGCCAAGCAGGTGTTTACAGAGCTTGAGACATTCCAGATAGGGAAGTCTTCCGTATGACACATTTCTTTTTAAACTTCGATGTTTGATTGTCGTTTCCATTTTATTATTAAACTCTGCGATAAAGAGCCTCCGACCACTATCATTCATAAGGCAAGATTGCAGATCTTTCTCAAAATCTTTATCCGAGATCATTTTTTTATTGACGAGTTTGAAGATTGTCCGATCCACAAAGAGAGGTTTAAATATTTCAGCAATATCGAGTGCAAGCGAAAATCGCCGTTCAGATGGTTCATGGAGAAAGGAGATGGTTTGATCAAGTTGTGTGTGGTAGATTGCATTGATTACTATACCATACATCAGCGAATTACCGAAACTAATCATTGCATTCACCGGATTTTGGGGCGGTCGACGACTTCTGCTCTCAAATGAAAAATTACTTGTGAGAATGCTATCGAAAACCGAATAATAAGCATTGCGGATTTTTCCTTCCATTGCCATGAGTTCCGGAATAGTCTGACACACGGGCACGGTTTCTAATGATGATTGAATCGTTTTAATAACCTGGGAGAGATTTTTTTCCTGATTGTGATAGTACTCGAGGTTCTTGAGCATATTCTGTGCAGCACCAGAAACAAATGATCGTGCGATGAACAATCGTTTTTCGGGATCGCAATAATGTTGACCCTGTCGTAAATGCATTTCCCCGGAAAGGAGAGATTCTTTGGGGAGAAGCGTACTTTCGTATTGACCGTAATATCCAAAGAAATGAACAGGAATTGCATTTTTGGCAAGAAAAGAGACGACACCGGAGGTAATAGATACTCTCCCGTATGCAAAAATCGCTCCGATTTGTTCCACCGGCAGAGCTCTTTTTTCGTATCCCTCCCTGTCTGAAACATCTGGGACCTCGGGGTTGTGTTCTTCACCATCGAATTCTTCAATGAAATCGGGATCTTCACATTGTGCTGTGAACGCAGTATTAGCGTCGTTTTTTCTACTGATGAAGTAGACAGTATTTTGTTTCCTGACGATTTTTCCATTCTTGAGAATGTAAAAATTTTGTTTCATGTTTTACACCCAGCATAGTTCAAAATATGCACATTTTCTACAGTACGGTTTCTCTATGGGAGGAGGTGACTGGGGTTGTTTTACAATCTCATTGACTTCAAGAAGTATCCTTTCGATCTCTTTCTTCACTTCGTCTGTGAGCATGAGTCGCTCGCGCTTGCGAATCAAAGGGTAGTCCAAAAGTCCATCGACATTAGGAATGTCGAGTATCTCCTGCAGGTAGTAAATATAATAATATAATTGGTACCGATGTGCCTGTTCGAGTTTCTTTGATTTCTTTATCTCATGGATAGTAATTCCTTCACCTTTTTTAAAAAAATCTATTCCAATTCGATCCATAATTATATTTTTATTTTCCCGTGAGTATGAAGACTCATGGACAAACTTTCCCATTCCAACCAGTTCTGAAGATGATTCTTGTGAAATGTTATGGGAAAATAGCCAGAGCTTTGTGGGACACACGAAGTAATAGTTGATTTGAGTACCGGTTAACTGGACCCTGGACAGCTGTTTAATCATAATAGTAAGAAAAATACGATTAATTAATTATATATACCGGTATTATGATTATTTGATCTCCAACGGAGTATTCATGGTTGAATGATATTGGAAAGCATCTCAAAACCAAAATCACAAACAAAAAGAAAGAATGGAGATCCGTTTGTCGAAATAGGTATTCTGGCAATTGAGCTGATAACAAAGAAAAATTTTGAAACTTGCACGACACAGGACCTCCAGCGTGCCGCTGACACATTGATTGAAATTTTTTTAACGCCGGCATGGAAAAAAGAACTTATCTCGATATTTCCCAATAGTACGTATATTCAGACAAGTAGGGGATACGACCACAGAGAACGTTCGAGGGAATTCCTCTATAGTCTCATCGAAGGGATCAGTTCTTCATCAGAATCAAAAACATACTGTTGCTTCTGTGGTGCACAGGCTTACGAGAAAATGCGATTTTACAAAACCCAAATACCTCTAATCGGATCAGGCAAATTTGCAAATTATTTCCCCTCATTTCAAAATGGTCTAAATATTTGTGCAAAGTGCGCACTTGCCATCCAGTTTGCTCCATTATTATGCTACAAGGCAGGCGGAAAGCCCTGCCTCATAAGTTCGAATAACAGGGAACTCCTAAGGGAATTTGGGAAGGACATTTGCAAAACGATCAAGACCCGGCTGGCATCAGGAGAATATAATTCTCAAGAAAATTCTGGATTGTTTGATGAAAAGTTCAAATCCCCCCAAAATGCTCTTTTCCATCTTGCATATAAATTCGGGAGGGAATATTGTGCCAGGGGGATTTGTAGTAATAACGAGTCAATTGTACTTTACCACATTGATAATTACAACCAGGGGCCAGCAGGGGTTCGTATCTACTCATTACCGAGCAATATCTTCAAATTTGTTTCATTCATGATGAACAGCCCCGATTACCGATCTGCATGGTTCTCGCTTCTCGCCCGGTATTATCCCAAATCAACTGACGAGGAGGACCTTCCCATATGGAAGACGAAGATAAATCCCATTCATACCTATCTCCTGGAAGGAAAAAACATTCTCTGGGCATTCAAAGACGATCGAACCCGGACAGTTACAATGCCTTGGCCCGTTGTCGAAGGATATATGAGGAGTGTGAGATTGATGAATCAACAAAGAATTGAAAAAATTAGGGAATTCAGTGACAAAATCGCTTTGAGTATAAGGGAATCGAAAAAGTTCAGCAGAGTGCACGATATTGCGAATGCCCGTGACCTGCCATCATTCCGAAATCAATTAAATTTGATAGTGAAGGATTGGCAGAAACTAGGAAAAGGAGAGCCCATTATCACATTTGACGATTACATTAGGATCTTGATCCCAGGGGATTATCGCGGATGGACAGAAGTCCGTGATCTGATTGTTATTCGCCTTTACGAGAAGCTGCATGACATCCTTGTAAAAGAAGATGAAAATTCGGAAGTGACAGAATGAAGACAATTGTTGGAGCGTATCTGATTGATGCCCCATTTTCCGCTCTCAATAACAGAGGGATCGATAGCAGGGCAGCAAACGAAAATGAAGTGGCAACCAAGACAATCAACTCACCCGAAGGTCCACGACCGTACGTCTCAGCACAGGCTCTTAGGTATTGGTGGAGACAGATCCTGAAGAACAAATTTGGCTGGAATTGCTCACCCGTCGAAAAAATCGGATCAAATCAGGCAATTACGGCCGCAGACCCGATAGAATACCCTGATGATGATATATTTGGCTATATGAGCGCCCGGAAGATCGAAGTAGAAGGAAAAAAGAAACCTGAAAACATCACAGTAACCAGGGTATCTCCCTTAAAGTGCTCCCCTCTTATTGGTTATCCCATTCGCGTCACCTCCGATTTCGGTGTAATGAACAGGGATTTCGAGGGAGACCCGGTCCTCTTCAATCATCAATTTTATAGCAACATCCTCAAAGGCATCTTTGCCCTTGATCTGGATGCAGCCGGTACATTTACTGCCATTAATAAACCCGGAAGCATGAACCTTTCCCCGGACCTGGTAAAAAGATGTGAAGAAGCGGGATATTCAGGTAGAAATGATAACAAGAAATATTCACTACCTCTGGATATGAAAGTAAAACGAGTAACAGATACCATTGCCGCTCTCAAATATCTCAACGGCGGGGCAATGCAAACACTGCATCATACCGACGTCTCGCCGAAGTTTATCATCCTCACAGCATTGAGGGGCGGAAACAATATCTTCATGGGGGTATTACCCCACCGGAATTATGAAGAAGGACTGGTCAATCTGGATGCTTTAACCACTGTGCTGGAAGATTACAGAAATGACCTCCTGACTGGTGTTTATATCGGTCTATTACCTGGATTTGGAACAGATAATGAGAAAGAATTGATGCAGTTCAAGGCCCCGGAAGGAGTGCGACTTGAGATCAATTCTCCAGTTAGGGCCATTGATGGATTCATAAAGGAGATTTCGGGTAAAAGTGCTCTATTTGAGGCATAGGGATGAAAGTCCTCCGTGCTCGGATACGTGCAATGACGGCATCGTTCCGGTACCCGATGTTCATGGTTGCGTACCAACCGACATACAGTGTTCCCCCCATTTCAACGGTTTACGGACTTTTGTCCGCTGCAAAAGGAAAAAAAGTGCATTTACACGATATAAAAGTGGGATACGATTTCGTTTCTGAGGGGAAGGGTGTGGACCTTGAACGGATCCATGTCTATGGTGGTGAAACGAGAGCCCATCTTGGCACGGATATTGTAAACAGGGAATTTTTATACAATTGTTGTTTGACATTGTATCTCTCTGATATTTCATTCGAGGAGTATCTCAAGTACCCTCGTTATTCCCTCCTCCTCGGACGGCAGTCCGATCTTGCCTTTGTTGAATCCGTAGATACTGTAGAACTCATTGAAAAAGAAAAAATCGAGATTAAAAATACAATTATTCCATTTAATGGTGAAATTCCGGGGCAGATTGTTTCCCTTCCCTCTGATTTTACTGATGAGGCAGAAAGAAAACCGTTGAATGTTATGTCATATTGTATCGTAGATACACCCCAGATAGTCGAAAAAGGATATTTCGATCCAGATAGGCAAACTGGCGTTTTCCTACATGAATTCTGAATTATGGGCAAAATCAGATGGAGAGAGCCTGTGGGATCATACCCTCTCCTGCCTTGATGTCTTCTTATCTCTCCGTGATATTTTCCCCGATATCGATAAAAAAACAAACTATATGAATTTTTACACCGATGTCTTCAATGCACTCTTTTTTCATGATTTTGGAAAGGCCGCAACAGGTTTTCAGGATCAGCTAAGAGGTGGCAATCGATGGCATTACAGACATGAGATCCTCTCTGTTCCATTTGTCGATGCACTCTCCTCAGGAGATACCGATATTATTAAACTGCTCATTCTTACCCATCACAGGGATTGCCGGGAACTTATCCCGTTCATCACACAGGATGATGATCCAGTCTCCTCCCCGTCATTTCAGGATCGGGTCTCTGAAGTGAAACCGAATATCGAGGAGTTAAAACAATTAATGAGAATATATCCACAGATCGCACGAAAATATCTTGGACAAGATACGAGCATAAGACCCATTGATTTAAATGGATATTCGGCAGATTGCTGGGAAAAAATCATTAAAACTACTTCACAGTGTCTCAATGATGAAATATGCAGGAAAAGACTGAAATTTATTGGCATATTTGGTAAAGGATTTGTCACCAGTTGCGATCACCTTGCATCAGGAGGAATTAAAAAGGTACTAAAACCCCTCTCATCACTCGATGATGTATTCAGATATTCTACATATACCAGTATTCAGAAAAAATGTCGTGATATTAAGGGAGATGCACTGATAATCTCTCCCACAGGTTCAGGAAAGACGGAAGCAGCCCTCTTTTGGGCTACTGCAAATCTCGATTCCTTGCGGGGAAACAGGATTTTTTACTCATTACCATACACAGCAAGCATTAACGCCATGTATAAAAGAATATTGAAGCGCATTGGTCCTTGGTATAATGATGAAGGGTGCGTATCGCTCCTCCACGGAAGGGCATCATATTACCTCTCTCGGATGTATGAAAATGGAAATGGATTTGGATTCCATAAAGATATTGCAAGGAAAATTTACAGTCCTTATAAGGTAATGACACCGTTCCAGTTATTAAAACATCTCTTTTCAATAAAAGGATATGAAATGGGGTTACTTGAAATGTACCGCGGGATTTTTATCCTGGACGAAATTCACTCTTATAACGCACAAACGGTTGGTCTCATCCTGTCAATGTGTGAATTTTTAAAAAGTGAATTAGAGGCAAAAATTCTTTTAATGTCAGCAACTTTACCAGAATTCATTAGAAAATGCTTTACCGATTCTCTTGGAATTAAATCCATTCTGACAATGGACAAGGATGAACTTGATCATTATACGCGGCATAAATGTTCCCTGTTAGATGGAAATATCACTGATTACATAGATTGTATTTCGGACAGAATCAATGCTGGTGAAAAAGTACTTATTGTATGCAATACCGTTAAACAGGCACAAAAAATTTACAATATTTTCAGAAATGAGACAATAAATTCAGCTTTACTTCATTCCAAATTCATTCTGCGAGACAGAGAACAGATTGAACGGGATATTTCATCGCTCAATATGCTTGTTGGAACACAGGCAATCGAAGTATCACTCGATATTGATTACGATGTTTGTTTTAGCGAACCGGCTCCCATTGATGCATTGATTCAAAGATTCGGTCGTGTTAATCGAAAACGAAAAAAAGGAATATGTGATGTTTTTGTCTTTACTCATGGGTCAGAACAGGATTCATTCATCTATGATAAAGAAATCGTAAATAATACCCTTGATGAACTTTCGAATATTGACCTTCTCTATGAATGGCTCATACAAGCAACGGTGGATAAAATATACAGAGATGGTTTTGGGAAAAGAGAAAAAGAATTCAGAGATATTAGACATATTTTTTCTCAGGTTATTGATGAAATCGTCCCATTTGAAAATGCCGATCGGAGTGAGTCGGATTTTTATCGGTTATTTAATTCGATAGAAGCTGTTCCGGAGGCATTCAGGACTGACTATCTTAAATGTATTAAAGCTGGCGATGTATACAGTGCAATGCAATACACTCTCCCCCTCGGCGCAAGTCAATATCATAGATTGAAACGCGAGAACAGGATATCTACAAATGAGGGGATGTTATTTGTAAATGCCAAATATGATCCTAAACTCGGATTGCTGATTGAACAACGCGATCCAGGGGCTTTTACAGTATAGTTGGGCGTGAATTTTTTTCTGAATAAACTAAATTTACAAAACCAAAACCATAACTATTACGTTCACCAAATCCTGTATCCATCCCAAATCGAACAATTTTCTTTTGCAATAAATCCATATGATTCCAGGAAAACTCCCAGAGGCTTGCTGCGACACCATAACTTTTTCCATCGATAATTATTCGTGTGTGCACAGTCTTCTTGAAAATAAACCTTTCAAAGAGATTGTTATGTGCAACTTCCGTTCCGTAATATTCGTTATATTTTTTTATTAGATTTTCAGAGAGCTGTTTCACAAATGCCTCAAATGATACAGAAGGACGCCAATAGATATAGCGGGGTTTTCGCTCATTTTCCGGCACACCATAGAGATCATAATTCCGCTCCGGAATGCGGAGAATGATAGGTGTAGCACAAACAATTTTGACAGGAGGAGAAGGTAGTGAAACGGCTATTCTCCGACAATCTTGGATAGAAAAGGAACAATCACCTATATGAATAGAGGATCCCATTTTTGCAAAAATCTGTTTTCCGAGACCATCAATCAAATGTGTGCTCGGTGAAGATATGATAAAATTCCGACTATCTCCCTCTTTCATATCGCCATATGGAAAAACGTTCGAGAAACAAAAATATTTATATCCTTCTTTATCATGAATGCCAGGATATCCCCCTTCCTGAAACATCCGATAGATGAACCCTTGTATTTTATGATAATCCAGAGATATGTCTTTTTGATCCGCCTCGGCTTTGAGAGTTAAAAGCAGTCTCATAAATTATCCTTATTTCTTATTTTAGAAATTTGTACCCTCTTCGACATTGGCAAGCAGTGATCAGACTTGGGCCAATTTTCTTGGATCAAATAACGTATTCTATCATAGCAGCGGGCATAGTGAAAACCTTACTGCTGGATATTCTTCGTGGACCGCGGGAATTGATGGATGGTGATCTGAAAAGTCTCATTTCATCTATGCCCATTCGGAAATAGTGCCAGTGATACCGGAAATGGGAAAGATGTTGGTCATTATACTCAAATTATTTGGAAAACTACTACTCAATGTGGTTGCGGAAGTGCACCTCATCCAGCGTATGGAACGGTATATGTATGCCATTACGCTCCGGCAGGACAGGAGGGCAGATGCCTCCGGGATAGCGGTTCTTGTTTTTATGGTCGCCTGCTTGTAAAATGAATCCAAGGATGCCTTGAATGACGTTGAAGAAGATGGCGGCCTTGTTATTATTGGAAGCCCCTCTGCAAGAGCAAAATTTTTGCTCCTTTTCACTAAAAAAGCCCGAAAAACCCCATCTTCCCGAAATATTGATGACCGTAACGGGGTACTCCGGGAGTGATACCAGACATGGGGATGCGAATCAGATACGTACTTCTTCCCCCCCTTCACCCCTCCGCCCGGCACACCTTCGCAAATATCCTCCCGAGCGGCGAGAGCGAGAACATTACCTGCTTCCCGGCTCTCTCCTTCGTGACAAAACCCATCTCCTCGATCTTTTTGAGGTGGTGGAACAGGCGGCTCCTCTCCTTTGCCAACACGTCAGGGACCTCCCTGGCCCGGGGGTTTGCCTGCAGGATGAGGTCCTCGAGGGAGCCGCTGCTCTTTGCGATGGCCCCGAGGAGCTCGGCCTGGTCCTTGCGGGGGAACTGGACCGGGATGGTGGGCAGCTCGATGATCTCCTCGATGCCGACCTCGCGGTTCTCCTCGTCGTACCGGGGGATGGACGTGATCATCGGGGACTGGGTGAGGCAGCCGGCGATGTAGGCGGCAATCGCGTAGGTGCGCAGCGAGCCGCTCATGTTGAGGATGCACCGGCGGCCGTCCTTTTGCTCCGAGAGGATGATGTCGATGACCTGGGAGGCGGCGATCATGACGTTGCGCTTGTCCACCTTCGCGATGGCGACCTCGTACACGGGGGAGAGGTCGGACTTCACGCGGGTGGCGACCTTCCGGGAGATGCGCTCGCCGGTGGTATCGTCGTCCCCGATGACGAGGACGACGCGGGTGATCGGGTATTTCCGGTACTGGGTGATCGATTCAATCAGCCGTTCCCTGTGGTGGCCGACGAAGACGATGTGGGTATAGGTCATTATACTTTGAGTTATTTTTCTTTACGTAATAAAATTTTTTATGTGACAATAAATTTTTTTAATTTTTCATCGCATCCCCAAAAAGTTTTTCGTGGTTTATGGGAACAAAAAATACATGCAGAAGGCACTTGGTGCATTGCCAAAATTGTAAATTATTTTTCATGAATAAAAAAATTTTTTACTTTTGAAGTCGAATATTAATCATGGCAGGATTGGCGGGCAGGCCCTCGGGTCTCCCGCACCGGACCACCAGCGGACAGGGGACAAAAAGCAAGCGGTGTCCCGCCATGGGCAGGATCTTCCCGGGATAACGACGCCCGGGATGGATCGCCCGGGCACTTTTTTACGGGGCAAACCCTGCCACTTCCCTGTCACCAGGGGCAAAGCGGCCGCCGGGGTAAAAAGGCTGCGACCGGTCACCCGGTTGCACCACCGGTCCCGGACCTCTTCGCGGAGGGCGGGACGCGGAAA